>ERZ773228.1853-NODE-1853-length-20876-cov-3.072859_pt1 | contig 20876 bp, 7 predicted proteins | sample MGYA00580524_ERZ773228 | MGnify/ENA primary metagenome ERZ773228 (study PRJEB29015, sample SAMEA2737768) | human gut metagenome | biome: human gut; feature: human-associated habitat; material: faeces | place: China | collected 2012 ... | reverse complement strand
CTCAAGTCCTCTTCTCTCGTCCTCAAGCAGATACTCCTTAACATGAGTATGCTGATCTTCGGGACGAACTTCCGTCAGATCAATGTACCTGAAGGGAAGACTTGTTGTCTTGTGAACCACCTGTAACACCTTTCCCGGCTCGGGACACCAGAATGATGTCCTCATTATGGGCGTCTTTGATGCTACATACTGGAAAGCCTTCTCGAAACCATCTATATCAAGGGCTTCGGAATGAGTCATTACCTTCTGCATTACAAATTCGCCGTACTCAGGCTCATTTGTGACTTTTTTGTACATATACGCCTTGAACGGGCTCAGAGGATATGCATCTTCGATATCATCATCAAAATGAGCATTGATCTTTTCCTTTTCTTCGGGCGTCACCATAGACCATGGCTCAGCAATAATATCCTCGTCCTCATTTCCGTCGGATACAGCAGCTATCTTTGCAAGTTCCTCTATGGTTGGGTTCTGGAATACATCACTGGGAGTGATCTTTATACCTGCATTATTTATTCTTGAAACGGACCTGATACACAGAATCGAATCGCCGCCCATTTCAAAGAAATTGTTTCTGATACCGACTTTTTCGATGCCAAGTATCTCTGCCCATACCTGAGCGATCTTTTTCTCGATAGGAGTAGAAGGAGCTACATAACTTTCATCGTCAAGCAGCTTGATAGTGGAAGGATCGGGGAGCTTGCTCTGATCGAGCTTGCCGTTGGAGTTTACAGGGAAATCTGATACTATCACAAAGAACGACGGTATCATATACTCAGGGAGCTGGGATTTCAGCAGCTTGGTTACCTGAGGTATCAGCTGTCTTACTCTGTTGGACTCCTCGGGAGCATTTGCACAGGTGCGGATATCCTTTACGCTTGTCGCAGCTGATGTGATCACTTCATCAAGATCATGTTCATTGCTCATAAACAGGGCGTCATAACACTTTCTGTCATTTTCCGATATGAGGCAGATGCATTTCATATCCTTTTCCTTGGCGAGCCTTATGAGCGTATTAGGATCAATGGCTTTCTTGCTTCTTATGCTTATCTCCTGCTTCAATACACTTATCGGAACATTATCATCCATTCCTTCTGCCAATTCGGATATGAGCACATCGTCATCGATCCTGCTGTTGGAAATACCCTTTATCAGCAGAGCATTATCCTCGCATTTATCAAGCTCCTCCCTGATCATTTCCAGTGGGAGACTGAATGAACTGATATCCTTGACTACCGGCTTTTCTGCTGGCTCGGCATTTGAAAGAAGCACATCATACCTGAACTTTGACATCTCATTCAGATATGAGCCTCTTTTCAGCATTACTACTGCATTTTTAAGTCCTTCTATGCTATCGGCAGCATATCTGAAGAATGCCGGACTTACGTTGAGTTCTTCTTCCTTCTCGATTATTCTCTGTACTCTTTCCTTATACACTATCACAGGAGTGGACGAGTGCATTTTGAACAGCTCCACTGAATGGTGGAAATCCGACAACAATTCATTGTTTCTCACATCACCGATGAATATATGACCGTTTTCGCTCAGTAAACCTGCAAGCTTGCTGAGCACATCGTACAAATAATGAACACTCGGGAAATACTGTACAACAGAATTGATAACGATCACATCAAATTTTTTGTTTTCAAAAGCCGAGATATCATCAGCCGAACATTTATGAAGTTCAAAATCACATATGCCGTCTTTTCTGCCTTCAGCGCATCTTCGGATATAATCAAGTGAATTCTGAGATATATCTGTACCCACATATTCCGAACAGTGATCTGCCAGACGGAAGAACAACAGACCTGTTCCACATCCTATCTCAAGTATCCTGTCATGCTTGACACTTTTTATGGTGGTGACAGTTTCATCTGCCCATTCGATCATGTTCTCAAGTGGGAACGGCTCATTGGTATAGCTGCTGTTCCAACTAATGAAATTATAAAGCGGGTTATCAGACTGCTCCTTTTCATAAGCCATATCAAAAACATTTTTCCACTGATCTACCTGTGATTCGTCAAGAGCCTCATTGCTCTGTGATATCTCTTCTGTCCTTGGCTTGATATATGCAACCAGTCGCTGACCGATGGAAGCAGAGCCTTCAAGGTGGCTCTGATTTATTCTTATATCCTTTACAACAACAACAGCATCCTGAACATCTTCATGAGCCGATATACATTTTTCGATCTCGCCAAGCTCTATTCTGAAGCCCTTGATCTTGACCTGATTGTCACATCTTCCGATAAAGGCAATGTTTCCGTCAGGAAGGTATTTAACAATATCTCCTGTCCTGTAAAGCAGATCGCCCTGATCACCAAAGATATCTGGAACGAACTTCTCCTTTGTGAGCTCTTCACGGTTATGATATCCCTTACTGAGACAGATACCGCCTATATACAGCTCTCCGTGGACACCAATAGGAACCGGATGCATATTGTTATCAAGTATGTACAGCTTGCAGTTCGATATCGGCTTACCAATGGGAACCAGTTCATTGCTGCAGTCACGCGGACAGTGCCAGTAGGTCACATCTACAGCTGCTTCTGTCGGGCCATAGAAATTATGCAGCTCAGCTTTATCAAATAGTCTGTAAAATCGCTGCTGGAGCTCAAAGGGAAGTGCCTCGCCGCTGCATATCACCTTTTCAAGACTTCTGCACTTGTTCCTGTCAAGGCTCTCCAGGAAAACACGGAGCATCGAGGGAACGAAATGCATTATCGTTACCTTCTCTCTCTCGATAATATCCATAAGATAAATATTATCCTTATGGCCCTCCGGCTTCGCCTCGATAAGCTCGGCACCTGTAATAAGCGGCAGAAAGAACTCCCATACCGAAACATCAAAGCTGTACGGAGTTTTCTGAAGTATCCTGTCCTCGCTTGTAACGCCGAGATATTCCTTCATCCAGAGGATACGATTGGTGATCGCCTTGTGAGTATTTATAGATCCCTTTGGCTTGCCGGTAGAGCCTGATGTATAGATCATATAAGCAGGGCTCTCAGGCGTAAGCACGACATCTTCGATATCATTTCCGGGCATCGTTTCCACAGAATTCCATCCGCTGTCAAGCGAGATACATCTGCTGTCATCTATGCCGAGCATACTTCTGTGTTTGTCTACTGTTACCATAAATGCAAAATCCGAATCATCTATCATGTATAACAGACGATCTTCGGGAAGAGTAGGATCAAGTGATACATAAGCATTGCCCGATTTAATAATAGCAGTCAGTGCGATCACCATTTCAAGCGAACGCTCAAGGCACACACCTATGAGGTTCTCAGTACCGCTTACTCTTGATCTGATGTATCTTGCAAGCTGATTTGCTCGTTTGTTCAATTCAGCATAAGTCAGCGTTTCCCCCTCAAAGCGAACAGCTGTTTTATCTCCATACTTCTGTGCAGCTTCCTCGATCAGTCTGTGCAGATATGGAGACCTTCCGAAATCATGCTGGGTATTATTCCAGTCATGCATTATAAGCTGCTTTTCGCTATCGTTTATTATGTCATAATCTGTAACTTTCTTTTCGGGATCAGCTACTATCTCTTCAAGTAATTTAAGATAGTTCTTTATCATTCTCAATATCGTAGAACGCTCAAAGATGGTGCTGTTGTATTCCATTACACATTCCATTACGGAATTACAGTCGATTATCGAGAGCCACAGATCAAATTTACACGTTCCGTTATGGAAATCAAGAGGCTCAAGAGTAATATCTCCGGCTTTTACCTCGGGAAATGGAGTATTCTGCAGAACAAACATGACCTGGAACAAAGGGTTTACGCTCATATCACGTTCAAGTTTGAGCTCGTCAACGATCTTCTCGAAGGGCATTTCCTGATTCTCAAAAGCATTGAGGATGTTCTCCTTCAGAGCATACATAAAATCAGTAAATCTCATCTCTTCACTGATCTTACCTCGAATAACAACTGTATTTGAGAAAAATCCCGCTATCTTCTCAAACTCTCTCTTTGTCCTGTTTGCGATAGGAGTTCCGACAAGAATATCCTTCTGATTGGTATATCTGTACATCATCAGCTGGAATACGCTCATAAGGAACATATACAGTGTAACATCATATCCTGCCGTAAGATCATTGATCTTTTTCATAAGATCGGCAGGGATAGCAAACTTCTCAAGTCCGCCCTTGAAATTCTCGATTGCCATTCTCTGATGATCGGTAGGAAGCTCAATAACTGTAGGTGCATCCTTCAGCTGCTCGCTCCAGAACTCCATCTGTTTTCTGAGTACCTCTCCTGTAAAGTACTTGTTCTGCCAGCAGGCAAAATCAGCATACTGGAATTCAGGAGCTTCGAGAGCAACAGGCTTGTTGTTCACGATCATATCGTATATTCTGCATAATTCTGTAAGATACATGGATATTGTCCATGTATCGGCAATTATGTGATGAACACTTATCAGCGCCATATTCTCATTGTCATTCTGTCTCCATATATTAACTCTGATAAGGGGTCCGTTCTCAAGATCGAAAGGGCGGAGGCTTTCATGATGCATTTTCTCCTTTATGTATTCCCTTCGGTCAGCTTCGCTCATGCCGTCAAGTGCTTCATAACCGACACTAACGTATAATTCCGGAACAACTACCTGTACAGTATAGGTGTCATAATCCTTGAAAACTGTTCTGAGAATATCATACCTCTCCACAAGAACATTTATCGCCTTTTCAAAAGCTTCAATATCAAGACTTCCGACGATCTTTATCGCCATCGGTATATTATAAGCTATACATCCGGGGATAAGCTTATTTATGAACCACATTCTGTTCTGCTGAAATGTCAAGGGGACCATTTCATTTTCAGCTCTGTGCTTTAAGACCTTGTTTTCCTGTAATACAGACATCTTTCCGCTTCTGTACTGGCTTAAAAGCTGCTTCTTTTTTTCCATCAGATCCATTTTTGCATTTCCTCCTGTTTTTAATATTATATGCATTTAGAGCCTTGCTATAATGAATTATCATCTTATGTCACATGATCCCGCGTATTTCACATAAATGAAAAATCCGAATCCATACCGTTTATTATCTTTTCGAGCTCCTCGTCGATAAATTCTGCCTGCTGCGCTACAGTGGGCATTTTGATAAATGTACTTATCTGTATATCAATAGGATACTTCTGCTGTATACGGTTAAGGATCTGAGTTCCAATAATTGAATTTCCGCCCAGCTCCATGAAATTATCGTTAACTCCGACATTTCTTATTCCAAGGTGATCACTCCATATTGCACAGAGTTCCTGCTCTATCTCACTCTCGGGAGCAACATATTCCGTAAACAGATCAGGTCTTTCATATAATGTCTTTGCTGTTTTTTCAGCAGGTGGATCGCTGCTCTCTGTACTTTTTTCAAATGATACGACAGATGCAGCTCCGGGCTCGGCTGCCTCATACCAGAACTGCTTTCTGTCAAACTGATATAACGGGAGCCTAATCTTTCTGCCGTGCTTTCTGTTTTTATAGTAGGCACTCCAGTCGATATTATAGCCTTCATTCCACTTATCGATAAGTTCTTCTATATCTGCATTTTCATCAGGCTGATAATAAGGGCAGTCAGAAAACTCTTTTATATCGATATCCTGAAGACTGGAATGTAATTCTTTAATATCACCTGCTTTTATACAAGCCCTGAATCTGTACTGTGAACGTGAAATCTGAGTTGTATACGCAATATCTGCTGCATTTATGTCAGGATCAAGCTCTATAGCACGAATATACTGATCTCTCAACGCCATTAATGAAACCTTGGAATCAGCTGAAAGAAGAACATATCCGTTATCCTGTACTTCTGTCGCCGTATCAGTCGCAGGAGCTTCCGCAAGAATAATATGAATGTTGTTTCCGTATTCGCTCACATGATTCAGGCACATACAGCCTTCAGCCTTTTCAACTGCTTCAGCCGAATCATTTATGTAAAATGCTCCGTCATAAGGAAATCCGTCAAAGGGGATGGTATATTCTGCCTGTGGGATGAGAACCCTGTTTCTCAGCATATGAACAAGTTTGCCCATAGCAGCAATCCCCGATGCCTCACCTGCATATCCTGTATTGGCACTTACCGAACCAAGACAGCATGATGAGCCTGCTGCACCTTCTTCAGTGAACACTTCGGATAAACATCTTATCTCCTCAATATCTTTTGCCATGATCCCAGTACCGGTGATCTCTGCATATGAGATATCTGTCGGAGCAACATCAGCTGCTCTGTATGCATCATGTATAAGCTCTTTTCTGCCTTTTCTGTCCGCTGCATATCCACAGGAATAGCCTTTTATCACCGCTAAAATGTTGTCATTGTCTGCTAAAGCGTCGTCAAGACGTTTCAGCAGAAACATTCCCGCACCCGAAGCAGGTATAAGACCGTCACAGTCATTTCCGAACACATTGTTTTTTCCCGTTCCGGAAAGAGGTCCGCCCTCGTGATATACATATCCTGCTTTCTGCGGAACACATACCGATGCTCCGCCTGCAATTGCTGCATTGCATCTGCCGCTTATGATCGAATCACAGGCAAGGCAGACACACTGCAGAAAGCTTGTACTCCCGTTCTGCACAGACATACTCTCACCATGCAGACCGAATATCTTTGATATCATTGACGAAATAACGTTTCTGTCATTACGATCCAGCAGCTCTATATGGCTATGCTTGCTGAGAGCCTCGGCATTATTGAGCAAATTGTTCAATAGATAGCTGCTCAATGAAGCTGTTGTAAACACGCTGATGTTTCTCGGAGTATTCTCCGAGACAGACCAGCCTGCGCCTTCAAGGCACTCCCATGCACATTCCAGCAGGATCCTTATCTGAGGATCAAGTATTGCTGCGCCTTCACTGTCTATCCCAAATGCCTCTGCATCAAACAACTGTATATCATCCAGCATTGATCTGTACGGAACATATGAAGCACTCTGATCAAATATATTCGGAGCTTTGATCCTTGTTTTAAGAACCTTTTTACCGCATAACGCATCAAAAAGCTCGTCTGCCGTGCGTACCCCGTTAAATCTGTATGCTTCGCCGATCACTGCGATATCTGTCGTACTCATAAATCCACCTCTCAAAGTTTTGGACTTAGTATTATCCTTCCGGATCATCTGATCCAGAACTCATCCTTTGCAAATCTGTATACAGGTAAAGCCAGCCTTCTGTGTGTACTGTTTTTGTCAAACAGTCCTCCAAGATCGAGCTTGACTCCGTTTACCCAGAGATTAGCTATTTTATCCAGCTCGCGGTCTTCAATAAGTATCCTTGTCAGTTCTTCGCCGACTCTTCCGGTCGTGATCTCTTTCAGATCAATTTTAGCTTTATTGACATTTCCTGTATAGATACTTTCATTCTTGCCGCCCGCGAGATAATCCTCAAGGCGCTCAATTACCTGTTCTGCGGAGTTTGCTGTAAACGCCAGTCTCTCCTGCATATCCTCACGTCCTGATACGAGAGTAAAGGCGATATCGGATAAGCTTTCTTTTTCGGAAGAACTCTTTATATAATCTCGGAGATCCTCAGCTCTTTCCCTGAGTCTGTCAGTATTTTTAGCTGACAGTACAATGAGCTGATCGCCCTCTGTTTCAGAAGGATCATCGGTATCTCCAACGTATTCTTCAACTACCATATGTGCATTTGATCCGCCAAAGCCGAATGAACTGATACCGGCGATACGCTTTATCCTGTTTCCATCCTCGTCAACAGGTTCCCATGGAACATTCTCATTGATAAGATAGAAAGGTGTACCGTTCAGGTCGATATTGCTGTTAAGCTCCTCAAAGCTTATATTTGCAGGTATCATGCCATGCTTCATGGAAAGCAGTACCTTAAACAGAGCTGCCATTCCGGCTGCTGATTCAAGATGTCCGATATTAGTCTTGACAGCACCTATTCCGCACTTCTTTGCCTCCGGCATTTTCTTCCCTGCATCACCATACATCTGTGCAAATGCTTTTTTCAGTCCGTTGATCTCGATCGGATCTCCCAGCGGAGTAGCTGTACCATGAGCTTCTATATACGAAACGTTTTCAAAATCTATGTTGCTCCTGCTCCACGCCCTTCTGATAAGGTCTGCCTGAGCTCTTGGATTCGGAGCTGTCAATGAGCTTGCTCTTCCTCCGTGATTAACACATATATTCTTTATAACGCCGTAAATATGATCGCCATCCTCAACAGCCTTTGAGAGCGGTTTGAGAATGATCGTACCAACGCCCTCTCCTCTGACATATCCGGCAGCTTTTTTATCAAAAGTACGCGCCTTTCCGTCCACTGACAGCATTCCCGACTTCGAGAATGAAAGATATGCAACAGGGCTGATGATAATGTTTACTGCACTTACGATCGCCGCACTGCATTCATGTCTCTGAAGTGCATTTACAGCATGATATACAGCAGTAAGCGAGCTTGAACAAGCTGTGTCTACGATCTCGCTTATACCGTGCGTATTCAGAAAATATGATATCCTGTTAGGAAGCATTATATGAGCATTTCCGGTAGTAGTCTGTGCCTGAACATCCTTCTGTCTGTCACCTATCAGGTATGAGTAATCCATTGAGGAAATAGCTGTGAATACTCCTGTATCTGTATCTGAAAACTCAGACGCCTTATGTCCCGAATCCTCTATTGCCTTCCATACGTCCTCCATGACCATACGGTGCTGAGGATCGAGGTATTCAGCCTCTCTGGGCGAGATATTGAAGAAATTGGCATCAAAACTTCTGATATTCTTCATGAATCCGCCCCACTTGGACTTTGTCTTATTTATCTCGGTATACGGATCTCCGTAAAATTCCTTCCAGTCCCATCTGTCAGCAGGTATCTCTGTTATCATGCTCTCATTATTTGAAAGCCTCTTCCAGAACTCTTCAAGATCGTCACACTGAGGCATCACACCGCTTATACCGACAATAGCAATCTCATCATTATCATTTTCGGATATGCTGAGTTTCTTTACAGATGTCTTTTTTTCGCTTAAAGCAGAAAGACTGCTCACTTTTTTGGAACTCTCGCCCTGCTCGCCTGTAAAACTTCTTAGCTGTTCCGGATATTCGGATACGAGATATTCTACAAAACCTTCCAGATTATAGAATTCATATATAGCAGTAGGCTTGATATCAGTACCGAGATCGGAATTGATCCTGTCAACCAGCTTATAAATATGCATTGATTCAAAGCCGTAATCGCTTATATTCAGCTCGGGATCCAGCTCGCTCTCATCCACCTCGATAATCTCCGCAACAACTGAAGACAGGTATTTGTATATACTCTGCTTTGAAGCATCGGAAAACTCTGTTATCGGTGACGGGCTGCGTTCAACGTTCTTTTCATCAAGTGTAAGTTCATCACCGATATTATAAACGCTGCATCTGATCTTCTCAAAGCAATACTGCGGCAGATCAGCGATATGAAACTCTCTGCTGTCATAAAGGCTGCTGAAATCGGTGATATACTCTCTTACATATTCATCCGATATCTTCTTCAGCTGCTCCGCCCTCGCATTCTTTTCAAGAGCAAGCCTTGATACAGAAAATGCTGCATTCTTCTTTTTTCTAACATTACAGAAGCTTCCGCCAAAGGAATCGTTTTCTTCAAGATCAACCGATAAATACATTCTGACAGCAGATATCAGCTCTTCCGCAGATGTAGCGGTAAAAGCACATCTGTACTTATAATGGCTTCTTCTTACCGCAAGTGTATAAGAAATATCATCAAGAAGTACTTGCTTACTCTCTTCCAGAAAAATGCAGAACGCTTCCAGATAATTCTTTAAAGCTTCTTTGGATTTGGCGGAAAAAACAAATACATTCTCTTTTGCTTCATTGGCAGCAGCTTTATACTGAGGCTCCCTTTCCTCCAACACCATGTGTACATTTGATCCGCTGTAGGCATAGGCGTTGATAGCAGCGATCCTTTTTTTACCATCAGGAACATTCCAGTCTCTGTGCTCCTTTGAGATCACAAAGGGAGTCTTTTCCAGCTCAATGAGTTTATTGACGTTATTACAGTTGATCGACGGAACAAGCTCCTTGTTTTTCAGACACATTACAGTTTTTATGAAGCTTGCAGCTCCCGCCGAATTTATGGTATTGCCTATGTTCCCCTTTACCGAACCGATAGAACAATACTGCCTCTTTTCAGTATGATCCATGAAAACAGATGTCAGCCCCTGAACTTCAAGAGCATCGCCCATTACTGTACCCGAACCATGAGCTTCAACATAGGAAATATCGCTCGGGTCCACATTATATCTGTTATAGACCTGCCTCTGAAGACGTTTCTGCGCGTTGACGCTCGGAGCAGTCAGTCCGTTGGTCCTTCCGTCATAGTTTATACCCGAAGCTGAAATTACAGCATATATCCTGTCGTTGTCCTCTATAGCCTTATCCAGCTTTTTGAGCACTACAAGACCTACTCCGTCTCCGAAAAAGCTTCCTTTGGCATCTTCATCAAACGGACAGCATTTTCCTTCACCAGCAGACATCCCTACACCAGTGAGGGAGCTTATGAGGCTTTCCGTATTCATGACCAGTATACCGCCTGCGAGAGCCATTTCACACTCATTAAGGGTCAGGCTCTCAGCCGCAAGATGTATTGCTGTCAAAGCTGATGTACAAGTCGTATTCACAGAAACTGAAGGACCGTTCATATTCAGGAAATAGGATATGCGTCCGGGAAGTATAGCTTCATCATTTCCCGAAAAGATACTGATATCTTCCTGATCTTCTACGTTTTCATCGATCAGGTTAAAGTAATCACCGCGTCTGCATCCCAAAAATACACCGCAATCCGTTTCGCTGAGCATGGTGTCCGAATACCCCGCATCTTCAAGAGCATGATATGCTTCTTCAAGAAATATCCTCTGCTGATTGTCTGTAAGGCACGCTTCCTTATGACTAAAGCCAAAGAAATTGTGATCAAATGAATCAATGTCGCCGATAACTGAACCGCAGTAATTCTTGTCTTTTCCCCATCTTTCAATTCTTTTTACAGAATTTCTGCCCTCACAGAGATTATCCCAGAATTCACCCACAGTATCGGCGTCAGCATATCTGCATGACATTCCGATAACAGCGATCTTCTCTATTACTCCGTCATTTTTTTTCACAGGCAATGTGATTTCTGCTTTTTTATCATCAGCAGATAATGGCTTATCATCAATGCATGAAAGAGAATTCAGTTTCTCAAGCTCAGCCACTGCACATTCCTTAGAGATCGTTTTATCCTTTACCTTTTTTAGTATCTCTTTCCTCTGAAAAGAAATATCATTCATAATTTCTTTCCTCCATAAACTTCTCTGCCTGATCAAGTGAGATACTTCCTTCAGAAAGCATCGTAACGATCTTGCTTATACCTTCTTTTTCGCGTTTGCGTTCAATGTCTGCGATCTCATTGATCCTGCTGTCGCTGATAGTGTTTCTGACTACTATCTTACCGATATTCTCTCTGTGGCTAATAAATTCATATGCCTTGATGACATCGCTGAAATCGAACTGCTTACCCACTGTTGGACGTATCCTTCCCTCTGCAAGCGTCTCGCTGACTTGTTTTAGGTATTTGCTGACAATATCAGCATCCGACAGCATCACTCGTCTGAGATCAATGCTCACAAACATCTGATTGTGCGTGAACTTAGAAAGATCAAGTTTAGCGGAATTCTTCAGACCCGTCATTGCAAGCTCGACATAGCGGCCTCCCGGCGCGAGTATATCCATTCCCTTCTGTATAGCTTCACCGGAGAGTGTGTTTATCACTATATCAACGCCCTTATTCTCTGTCATTCTCAGTATTTCCTGCTTGAAATCATGAGTCGAATAGTTAATAAGGTGTTTTACGCCCATGCCTGCCAGATATTCCAGCTTGGCATCGGAACCTGCGGTAGCATACACATCAAGCCCCTTTGCAAGTGCGTACTGAACGGCTATAAGTCCTGTACCGCCTGCCGCACTCTGTATAAGTATCTTCTCGTTTTCCCTGACCCTTATGCTTTCAAAGATATGATGCACTGTCATGAAAACAACAGGGAAAGCGCAGGCTTCTTCAAAGCTGACATCTCCCGGCTTGCGGGTCAGCGCATTGGCTGTTACGGTAATGATACCACTCTGTGCGCCCATTCTGCTGTCAGTAAGACCTATTACCTCATCACCTATGTTATATCCGGTTACTCCCGGTCCAAGCTTGACAATAATGCCCGAGAACTCAAATCCGGGAATAAAAGGATAATCCGGCATAGTAGGATAAAGTCCCTGAACGCAAAGAAGATCACCGAAGTTCAATGAAAAAGCCTTGACAATTACCTGAACCTCGCCATACTCCGGTGGCTTGGGAGTTATATTGCAAATCTCGATATCGCTTATATCTCCACTCTTTCTCAATACTACAGCCTTGAACTCAGACTCCTCATCAGTAACATTATTCAGAAGTGATTCACTGACATTTTCTTCATCCTTGTCATTCTCTGCAACCGAGTAGTTTTCTAACAGATATTCCGAAAGCTTTCTTATATTGCCTGTTTCAAAGAGTACAGTTGTTTTAAGATTGACATTGAATTCTTTATTGATCGCATTGATATACTTAACACCTGAGATGGAATCTATACCCATCTCGGCGAATTCCTCTTCAATATCTATGTCTTCTTCCTGCATTAAAAGCTCTTTAATCGTGCAGGCAATGACTCTGTTCTCAACTTCCTCATAGCTTCCGATATGAGAAGCAACCGGCTCGGTATTATCAGCAGACTTTTCATTATCCTTGACATCTTCCGCTTTTATAAAGATTTCTATAACGCTGCTGTCAGCCTTGATACTGACAATCTGATCGTTATCTGATCCCATAAGATATCTCAGTGCAGGAAGTATCTCATCTGATTCTATGGAATAAAGCCCCTTACCCGTTATTGATTCCTTATAGTCAGCACCTGAGACCCTACCGAATGAGCCGAAGTATCCCCAGTTGATATGCTTAACTGCCGTATTACCGCATCTGTTGAAATACTCGGAGACATAGTCCTGGAAAAGACTTGCTGCCGCATAGTTGCTCTGACCTTCAGTAAGGGCATATGTCTGTATGGAAGAATATGTTATAACAAATCCTGCCTCAGCCTTCATCATCAACTGAACAAACGATGTAGTACCTCGTGCCTTTACTCTTACGACCTCTTTCAGCTCTTCCTCGGTCATATTCCCGATCATATGATCTCTTAGAACAAATGCAGAAAAAACAGCTCCATCGATCCTGCCGTGCCTTTCAGTCACATCAGAGATCACCGCTTCCATTCTTTCATTGTCGGTAACATCGGCAGCTATATATTCTACTTTTCCGCCGTATCCCTCTATCTCGGAAAGAATCTTCTTTTTATCGTCATTAAGCTTACTTCTGCCAATAAGTATCAGATCTGCCTGATATTTTTCAGCAAGCTGCTTTGCTGTTTCGGAGCCTACGCCACCAAGACCGCCTGCGATAATGTATGTTCCGTTTTTTGTAAATACATCTGCGTTTTCAGCCTTTTCACAGCTTTCAAGCTCATATATAAAGAATCTGTTGTCTCTTTCGACTACTATGCGCGAATAGGAATCAAACCGCATATCCGAATACACCTTTTCCGCAAGCTCCTTGATATGGCTGCTGCGATCAGGAGAGATAAGATCTGCATCAAGAATGCTTATCCCATAATCGGGATACTCCTTTTTGGCAGAACCAACAAAGCCATATATAGACGAATAATAAGGAAACACATGATCACTGTCTGACAATGCCGACTGATTTGCAGTAACAATATTGAGCTTCGTATTTCTGTTTGCTCTGCTGCCAAGGATACCAAATAATCTGTATACTGATACGACGCCCTTTTCATCAGACTCTCCGAGTACAGACAGATGTTCCCTGCCATTATCTTCAGACTCCGTTCCGACCATGAAGAATATCTCCTCGGCATCATCAAGATCGCCAAGCTTGCTGAAGCATTCTTTATCATTGAGAACGATACGGCAGCTTTCTCTGTACCCGGCGATCTCATCAGCAAAGTCCTTCATATCCTCTGTACAGATTATGACAGTACCGTTATAACGCTTATCGTCATTTCTGTATTTATCAAGATCTGTCTCTTTCCATTTTTTCACCAGATAAGTTATATCCGGAACTTCACCCGATGATACTGTTTTGGTAGAAAATTCCTTGATATATGCACAAAGCTTTTCATTTTCATCATATACGTCGAACCTGTTCTGACTTATCACACGGACATATGCCTGTCCTTTTTGCGGCAGGCTGTTATACAGCTCTATCCTCTTTATCCTGTAAGGAACATAAGTGCCTCCGCTTTTTCCGCCAAGAGCACAGGCCATAGCTCCGATCGTCTGTAAAGCACTGTCGAAAACAGAATAGCTCATCCGTACTCCATCTGAAGATGTGACCTCAAAAGAACCGATCGCTTCACTCTCGCTGCATACAACGTTTTCAAGTCCGCGGAATGATCTTCCGTATTCAATGTTTACCGAAGAATAATAATCATATATCTCATCGCGTTCTGCTTTATGATGCAATTTCTGTCTGACAGCCGAAAAAACCGGAATGGCAGCTGTCTCTTCATTTGCTCTGCTTATCAGAGCCTTTGTATAAAGCGTTTCGCTGTCATCATCAGAGAGAGCCTTGAATATCAAGCCATCTTTTTCCTTGCTGATCCTTATTCTGATGCTTTTGTCCTCATCAACTGTGAGCATATTGACCCAGTAGAAATCCTCAACAATTATCCTCTCAGAACCAAGCAATTCCTCTGCCAGATCTGCAAATATCTCAGCATATTCAGCAGCAGGCATTACAAAATGGTCATTTACTCTGTGATCTCTGATATACGGCTCGTTCTTGCTGATATCCTTTATAAGTAAAAGAGAGTTATCATCACATGAACTGATATGTATACGGTCATACGGATAGACATTCTTTTTTGAGTCGTTTTTTTCAAGCCAGTATCGTCTCTTTTCAAAAGGATAAACCGGCAGGCGTACAGGGGGACAGCCTTCTCCGTAGAATTCCTTGATCAGCTTGTCAGAAACGCTGCCATTTCCGATATAATCCGTAACGATCTTCTTTAATATTTCGTTTTCACAGCTGCCCAATTGTTCTGCTGCTGACATGGCTTTGGTATCACCGAGCTTTATAAGCGAACCGATCTTTTCACACAGTTCTTCCCTGCTGCCAGCAATGATCGCAAGTCTCTTTGAATAGCTTTTCCTGTAATTCAGAAGAGTATATGATACGGCATCAAGATCGGAAATATCATTTTTCTCAAAGAACTCCTTCATATTTATCAGGAGTTCTTTCAAAGCACTGTCCTTTTTTGCCGAGAAAACGAAAGGAAGCTCTTTCTGTCCACACTTATACTCAGTCATGGGAGATGCATACTCCTCAAAGACCATATGGCAGTTTATACCGCTGAGTCCAAATGAATTTATCGCGCATTTGCGGGGAGACTTGCTGTCCCAGCTGACAGCATCCCTGACTACCTTGAAAGGAGTAGTTCTCAGATCAAAATGCTCGTTTTCCTTACTAAGATTTATGGACGGGACAAGCATTTTATGTTCGAGGCAAAGCATGAGCTTAACAACACCGGCAGCTCCCGAAGCAGCAAGAGTATGACCAATATTTGACTTGAGTGCTCCGATATAGCAGAACTGCTTTTTATCGGTATATCCTGCAAAGGCGTTCTTCATTGCTGATATCTCTATCGGATCGCCAAGCTTTGTGCCTGTTCCGTGGCATTCTATATAAGAGAACTCAGAGGGATCTATATCGTATCTCTCATATACCTCCTTTTCGAGAGCAGTCTGAGAAGGACTGCCCGGAGCAGTAATACCGTTTGTAGCGCCGTCATAATTGACTGCCGAACCCTTTATGACTGCATATATATGGTCTTTATCCTCTATAGCTTTATCAAGCTTCTTCAGGATAACAACAGCAGCACCTTCAGCGGGAACGAAGCCGTCAGCATCATTGTCAAAGGTCCTGCACCTGCCGCTGTTTGATAGCATCCCCATTTTATTTGAGATGTAATGAGTATCAGGAGTTGAGATAACATTAACACCTCCTGCAACAGCAACAGTACACTCATCGTTCCTTAGGCTCTGACACGCCTGGTGGATAGCTACCAGTGAAGATGAACAAGCAGTATCTATAGTCATATTCGGACCGTTAAGGTCAAGGTTATAGGCAAGTCTTGCGGAAATAAAAGAATTTCCCAATCCTCCCATTCTTGTCTGTATCTTATAGTCTCCGCCCATGGCACCTACAAAAATGCCGCAGTTCTTTTTATCGAGCCTGTCGTTTGCATAGCCGGCATCTTCCAGTGCGTGCCAAGCCTCCTGCATAAATACTCTTTCCTGGGGATCCATATTCAGTGCATCCAGAGGGAGTATGTTAAAAAAAGAGGCGTCAAATTTGTCGATGTGTTCAACCACACCCATCTTATCACACGCAGATGAACTGCTGTCATCCTTGATATCTTCGTATTCTGCTCCCCAACGTTCAAGAGGGACATCCGAGATGCAATCTTTTCCTTTTACAAGATTGTCCCAGAGCTCATCAACATTTTCCGCATCGGGAAGTAACGAAGATATGCCTATAACAGCAATATCATTGACCTGATAAGAAGAATTTGACGCCTTCGTATCTATTCTGTTGTTATCTGAGATATGCTTTAATAATTCGACAGCATTCTGAGGAGTTATCTCACCTCTGCTGACCTTTAAGTATATCTCACGCTTTCTCTGCTCGAAAGCATGGCTTTCCCCATGAATACTAATAGACATATTGTATATCCCCCTAAACAATATTACCAAGCTTTTCAGCCATGCTCCTGAGTTTATTCACCTTTCCGGTAATGACCCTATGGTCCAAACTCTTCAATTCAAATATCTGCGAGCACAGGTCTAAAGCTTTATCTACAGTATCAGTTATGGTGTCATTATTGGTACATTTAAGCTGGATCAGTTCGTTTATATAATCAACTGCTTGACTGTATTCCTTTGCATTACTATTATTATTTTTGCAGTTAATAGTTTCTTTAATACATAGATTTATAAAATTGCTCATATCAGCAAAACTGTTTCTGCACATTTCCTTTATATGATCGCGTTCCCCCGCCACCGCAAAGGAAAAAACAGGTATATGGCCATTGCCATTTTCTCTGATAAGAGTTGAAACAACGGATGACGGCCCAATATCGATCATCGCGTCCACATCGGTATCCGCGATATATCTTAATTCCTCATCCCATCTTACACGGCTGCAAACCTGAAGGCTAAGCAATTCAGGCACCTCTGACTCAGAGCGGTAAGGCCGTGCTGTAAAGTCTGATATAACACTGAATTCAGGAGAATTCAGCTTACATGAACTTAGCTTTTCACGAAGCTCCTCTCTTACACTTGTCATCATTGAACAATGGAACGGAGGGCTCATCAGAAGTGGTGTAGTATTACCGTTAAACTTCATTACCTCTTTTTCAAGCTCCATCAGAACGCTCTGATGTCCTGAAACAGCAAACTGTTTACCCGAATTAACACAGCTTATCTCTGCATAGTATTCACTATCCGATAAACCGTCACATAGTTTCTCAAGCTGTTCCTTGCTGAAGTTGTCAACAATGGTCATTGCCCCCATTTGACTGTCAGCCACAGCTTTTGCAAGGTCTGCCCTCAGCTTTACGATCCTGAGTGAATCCTCAAAGGATAAAACCCCTGCGGCAGTCAGTGCAGAAAACTCTCCGATGCTGTGTCCTGCACATATTTCAGGAAATACACCTGTTTCGGATATCCATACTTTATACGAAGCATAGGAAGTAGTCAGTATCGACAGTGTCATTATATCGGAAAGGTTCAACTCACTTATCCTTCCTTCAAAGCACTTGCCCGCTAGATCAAAGCCCAGAACATCATTTGCCTCATCAAACACTTTTCTTGCAACAGGAAACTGCTCATAAAGCTCCTTTCCCATTCCGCGGAAGTGCGAGCCCTGCCCGGGAAATAACATAGCTATTCTTTTCATTATTTCTCTCCCAAGACTATTCAGGCAGTTTTTCTTTCTACGAAAGCACAGATCTTATTGATCGTTTCAAAATTTGAAAGATCCAGCTCATCGTTTTCTATCTGGATCGAAAACTCATTCTCAAGGAACATGATAAGCTGCATGGAAAAGAGTGAATTTACCATACCGCTCTCAAAAATATTCGTGTCATCATTACAATCGTCCATTTTTACGAATCTTGAAATAAATCCTCTTACTTTCTCATTAACATTCACTTCGATCACCTTTTACCTTTCTTATAGCAAATAATAATTTATATTTTCACTAAGAGACGGAACAGGCAAGGAGCAGAATAAAAGATGTAAAAAACTTTTAATCATCATATCCCTTTATATCCCCCACACTTAGCTAAATCATCTGAAAGCATCGATCACACGCAGCAGGTCATATTCGGCAATATCTTCAAGCCTTTCATCCGACGGAAAACAAACCGAATACCAATACCTGCCGAAAAGCTTTCTGTTGAAAAAAGCATTTTCACTGTCTGTCTTTTTACTATTCTTCAGAAGTATCCTGTCACCCGTAAGATCAAAGGAAAAGGAATCAAACGAGCAATGCAGGCCATCTCCTGTTTTCTTGACATAGCTCTCTTTCAAAGTCCAGAGCCTGTAAAACATATCCGCCTGAATATCCTGCGGCAAGGCATTTATCATTTCTCTCTCTGATCCTGAAAAAACGCTGTATACCTCCGGAAGTTCCATTCTGCTGATCTTCTCAATATCTATGCCCATATCAGCATCTCCAACAGCACAGGCAACATAATCTCCCGAATGCGTGATATTGAACTTCAGCTCACTTCCTATCAGATATGGCTTTCCGTATTTATCAGCACCGAACATTATTTCTGCTACGCTGATGCCATATATCGTACTCAGCATATGCCTGAGAAGAAGCTCGGCGGCAAGTGACCTTATCTTGTCCTCGTCCCGAAGGAACTTGCTGATCCTGTTTTTTCTCTCCACTGAAACGCAGTCTGTTAAGTATTTAACATTATCAAAATCATTAATAGCCGAAACATTAACTATTCCCTGATATATCATGCCTATTCTCTTACTCCTGCCATCACTTTTTTCAGAACAGAACCGTGTTTTTACAGAGCCGTTATTGTCATAAACGCAAAACAGCCAAATATAACTGGTTTATAATTTCTTCACAAAAAATACTCCCAGTTTTGTATTTGAATTATTATAACATATAACAACACTTTTTTCAAGAATGATTATATATTTTTTTCTCCTCATTAAAAAAAAATTGTCAATTCCTACATTTTCAGGATTGTTCTTACGGTTTCTATTGTGTACAATTAGCAATTATAGCACAATATTATACATTTCGTCTATTTTGTATTTCTCTTCATTAGCATTAATCTCCATTCGATCGCTCTGCTCAGCAAAAAGATTTGTGTAAACAGTTGAAAAGTGATTATTTATATATTATAATAAATATATGCAGGATCGTTCCGCAGTTAATAATCAATATCGGCTGTGCCGATAAAAAACGAGGTTAGATCAATGAATGATTACACTTTTACGATAGTGATCCCCACTCATAACGAAGAGAAATATATTGCAAAATGTATAAAGGCTGTACGCCGTGCTGAAAAAAATGTTCCGGATGATAATGTTCAGATACTTGTTGTCCTTAACAGATGTACCGACAGGACAGAAGAGATCGCCAGGAAATACGGAGCAGATGTTATATACAACAGTGACAAATGCCTGAGCAAGATAAGAAATGCCGGTGTAAAAGCTGCCAAAGGGCGTTTCATCGTTACCATTGACGCCGACAGTATGATGCCATACAATGCACTGTCAAAAATAAAGTCCATGCTTGAAAGCAACGAGTATATCGGTGGAGGAGCCCGTCCAAAGTTTGAACGTATGTCGCTAGGAATCCTTATTACCGAGATCTACATCGTATTAAAACTGCTCCCTATTATCAAAAAAAGCGGAGGTATCCTTTCTGCGACCATGTTCTGGTTCAGAAAAACGGATTTTGAACTCTTAGGTGGTTTTAATGAGGAGCTTGTCAGTGTTGAGGACGCAGATTTTGCAAAACGTCTGAAGGCTCTCGGAGATAGCAAGAATATGAAATACGGTGTCATAAAAAAACCCTCCGTCATCACTTCCAGCCGGAAATTTGACGAATTCGGAGATTGGTATCTCCTGAAGAACCGTAATCTTACAAAGGCGATCCTCACAGGGTACAACAAAAAGGCAGCAGATAAGTTCTATTATGACGTACGCTAAAAAAATGCGAACAAATTGTAAACATTCGTTGCTGATAATAGACTTACCACTTTTTCAGTGCTATAATTAATGACGGAATAACGCGGGCCCGTAGCTCAGTTGGGAGAGCGCTGCGTTCGCAACGCAGAGGTCGAGAGTTCGATCCTCTTCGGGTCCACCACCTATTCTCTTGCGGCTTGCAAGAGATATTTTTATGAAGCTTACCGGAACCCTTGATCTTTTATTGAAAAAGCGGAAAGCAATATAATGGAGATACCCGGTGTGATATAATAGCTGCTGCGTGAGATGACGCCGGGGCAATAAACATTATCAGAAATATAAGGTGATGAGTATGAAAACGATAGCTATAATAGATGATGATCTTTATATCGGAGATATGATAGAGGAAGTACTGAGGAGAGAAGGATACGGCGTGATTAGAGCCTATTCAGGTACGGAAGCTTTGTACCTGCTTTCAGAAAAACGCCCGGATCTCATTTTGCTGGACTTGATGATGCCGGGTCTTACGGGAGAAGAAGTTCTGCCTCACATCTCAGGTATTCCGGTTATAATAAT
>ERZ773228.1845-NODE-1845-length-20951-cov-2.858011_pt1 | contig 20951 bp, 16 predicted proteins | sample MGYA00580524_ERZ773228 | MGnify/ENA primary metagenome ERZ773228 (study PRJEB29015, sample SAMEA2737768) | human gut metagenome | biome: human gut; feature: human-associated habitat; material: faeces | place: China | collected 2012 ... | reverse complement strand
CCTCGCGGAGCGTTTTTATCGTATGGAAACGAAGTTTCCTATACGATAAAAAAGAATGTGCCTTGGCACATTCTGCCAGCGCAGCGGCTTCTTTCTTTTTAAAAATTGTATTCTCTTCTGCCGGCGTAGGTCTGCCATTTTTCAGGCGTTTTTGTCTCCATCCAGTCCAGCGGCACTGCTGCCGGGTGCGGCTGTGATGCCTTCCGGTATGCTTCTTTTAACTCTTCCTTCTGACTCTCGTTCAGAAATCCCGGTTTTACCGATACAAAAAACGGCGTCCCGCTTTCTGCAAGCACTTCCATCCACTGTCGGTTCTTGTTCCAGTCAATATGCTCTGTGATTCCGACGCAGTCTGCATCCGCCCCGTAAAACGTCCCCTGCTGCAGCATCCGGAAGGCCAGCGTGTTGATGCCCATTTTCCGGGTTCTTTCCCATTCTACACCGCTTGTATCGTCTCCGGTACGATTTCCCTGCATCAGCCCTGCGCCCAGATGTCCGATACAGTTGCAGCCAAGAATCAGGACGTCCTGACGATCCTCGCGTTTTGCAGCTTCATGAACGACCTCATAAAAACGAACGATCAGCTCTGCCGTGGTTTTCGTATGGTCATGGAAGCGCCAGCTGCCATTCGTCAGCCTGGTCCCCATCTCAAATCCCCAGCAGCCAAAGATATCATAGGTCGAAAAATCGTGTTTGATCAGCTCATATCCCCAGTCTCCAAGCTGTCTGATATCCTGTGCGATATGTTCCAGAACCTCCGGCACAGAAATATCGAACACCTCTGCATTGCGCTCCAGTCTCCACTCTGCCGGAATATCCGCAGAATGATCGTACAGCGGTCTGAACCAGATGCCCGGGCGCACATTTTTTGCCCTCATCTGCGCAGCGAGCTCTCCCATGTCCCCGTAATCCGCATTGCCACCCCGCCAGGGACCTCCGTTATAAGAATCGCTGTGATCGATCTGCCAGCCGTCATCCATCACCATAAACGGGCGGTTTTCGATGCCCTCCGTCATCTCCGCAAGATATGCGCTATCTTCGAGAATTTCCTTTGCAGAGCTTTTTCCATAGGCATAGTACCAATTGTTTCCGCCGTAAATTACGGTATCCCCACAGTCGGGATCGTTGCACATCTCGCTGCAAAACGCCCTGCAGGCTTCAAATACTTCTACCGGCGTATCGGCTTCTTCCAGCACATAGGACGCCATAACGACCCTTGCAGCTTCCAGCTTCCGTCCGCCAAGCTCCACGCCGTACGTCCCGCAGCGCACGTCCAGATGCAGCTTCACATCCGCACCGTCCTTTTCCCACCAGCACATGGCAGATGGACGCACCTTTACACCAAATGCCAGGCATTTTCCCGCTTCATGCCGGAAAAAGTACCACGGCATTCCGATATGATCTGCTTCCTTTTTCCATTCCAGATCACCGTAACCGCGTTCCCAGGTGTCCCCGAGCACCTCGCCCGCCCCGCCAAACATAGCTTTCCAGGTAAGCACAAGCTCCCGAACCGGTGTGTTCTGTGCCTGCACGAATACCGCAAGGCTGCCGTCGGCTTCCGCAAGCTCCACTGTAACGTCACCTGCTCTGAAAGCAGCTGCATCGGGCGCGGTCTCCTGCTCCGTCTGCGCACTGCCTGTCATCAGCCTGATCTCATCCGGCTGTCTCAGCAGGTTTCTTTTCCCTTCTGTTTTCATTATCCTTTCCCCTCTTGTTAGCCTTTCCCAGATTATTCTATTCTTTTCAGAATCTCCTGTTCCAGAATCACCTGATCGCCCTCCTCGATCTGCTGTTCATACAGATAGTGATCCTTTTGCCGGAGCAGACGGAGCTGTCCGTTTTCATCCTCCAGTTCAACAAGCACGGTCGGCCAAACGCCCTCCGGACGCTCTTCACAGCCGTAATCATCCTCCCGGATGCTCCGAACCCGGTATCTATGCCGACACTCAGCTTCAAGTTCCGTCATCTGCTCCATTTCTCCCTTCATTCTAACATGTCTTTTTTATTCATGACAATAGAATGCTCGCAGAGCGTGCATTCTATTGTTTATATCCATGCTATTTTGACTCAGAAGCATGGATTTTTATTTCACTGCGTCTCACAGCTTCCGCACGATCTCGTCGGAATATTTCATCATGCACATGTCCGCTTCGTATGCGCCGATCTGCGGCTCATTTTCCTCGCCGAGCAGATTTTTCGCGATCAGCTCCGGGAACCTCACGTTGCAGTGCCATGCGTGGGGATAGCCGCCGCCAAACCGCGGATTGATTTCGGAAATATAATATTTGCCGTCAATCCGGAAAATATCCATGTCGATCGGACCTGCCAGCGAAAGCGCGGAAACCGTCTTTTCAATCACTTCAAACAGCGCAGGATCTTTGACGGAAATTGATTTTTCAGTTTCGCCCGCCCGCATCCGCACTTTTTTCTTCGTAAATATAGCTACAGGTTTTTTGGAAATCAAATCGACGTAAATATCCGCGCCGAATTCCTCACCGTCCGCATACTGCTGGATCAACAGCGGCTCTTTGCTATAACGGCACAGCACACCAAGAAGCTCGCGGTTGTCCACCCGGCTGATGCCGAAGCTTCCGCAGCCCCGAACAGGCTTTACAAATACCGGGAACGCAATCTTTCCTTCCGCGTAATCCGAGTCAAACTCTTCCAGAGATGCGCTCGTATACAGCACCGGCAGTCCGTTTTTCTGCAGCAGGGAGAAAAAGCCGTACTTATCCCGGCAGACTGCAACGCTTTCTGCGTCCGATACAATCGCTGTGATCCCTTTTTCCTCAAATTTCTTCCGGTTCTGCGCCAGCAGATCCAGCTCATCCTCAAACAGTGGAAGCAGTGCATTGACCTGTTCCCGCATGCAGATTTCCAGAATCCTGTCTTCGTATCCGGGATCCTTCATCGGCGGTACCAGATAAAATGCGTCCGCCTCGTACAGCGCAGGTGCCCACGGGCTGCAGTCCGTCACGATCACCCTTCCGCCGCCCGGCAGACTATGAAAGGCTTCTTTAAAAAAACGTACCAGCTTATTGCGCGTTCCGCAGCTCAAAATCAAGATCGTTGTCATTTTTGTTCTTCTCCATACAACATGCTGTTCTGCATATATTCCTTCGGCGTCCAGCGGTTTCTGATCTTATAAAGCTTCCCGTCCCGGCGGATATAAACGTCCGGGAAATATTGGATAAACAACGGATTCAGGCTCATCGTATAGCCGCCAACATTTTCGTAAACAATCCGGTCGCCCTCCATCAACTCGATTCCGTCACGGTATTCAAAAATCCGGTCCACTTCCATGCAGGAATAGCCCGATACGCACTGGTGCGCCATCGTTTTTCGCTGCTCTGCACCCGGGTTTGCCTCATTCAATTCCAGATGGAACAGGTGGCTGCTCTTAATCATCGTCGGGTCGATATTGAAACGGCTTCCGTCCGTGATCAGATACCGCTCGTTTCCGATATCACGCACATCCACAACGCCTGTCACAAACGTACTTGCCTTTGACAAAAGAGAAATGCCCGGTTCAACGACTAACATTGTTTTTTCTGGCGTAAATTCTTCTTGTAAAACCTTCGCCACAGCCGGAAAATAATCCGGATACTGCGGACGCCCTTCCAGACCGCCGCAATAACCGCCGCCCAGATCCACATAAGACAGATTCAGGGAAAATTCCCGCTTTAATTTACATGCCATCGAAGCAATTGCTTCGAATACCGCGACACTTCTGGACTTACTGCTGGAATGCAGATGTAAGCCCGTGACCTCAACATTCGGAATGCGCTGCATGCGCTCTAAAACGGCTGCAAATGTCCCGTTTTCATAGCTGAATCCAAATCTGCCTCCGGCTTCGCCCATCGTTGTCTGCCCCGGACACATTTTTTCCAGATCAAAATTAACCCGGATTCCGACCCGAAATGTCTGTGTCGGATGCGCTGCTGCCAGCTCTTCCATCCAGTCCAGCTCCCGTCTGCCGTCCATATTCAGGATGCCGCCTGCAAGCAGCACCCGTTCAAACGACGGACGTTTTTTGACCGGTCCATTGTATACAATTTCAGAATCTGAAAAACCAAGTGCACCGGCCAGCGAATATTCATCGTCGGATACAACCTCCGCCATCACGCCGCCCGCCTTTAAAAAGGTCACCAGCCACGGCAGGGAATTCGTTTTGAAGGAATATCCGATCCGGTAATTGCCCCAGGATGTTTCCAGGGAGCTTTTCAGCATCTGAAAATCTTTCGTCAGCTGATTTTCGTCGATTACAAAATAGGGAGTCTGATATGCCATAATTCTCTCCTTATGAAGGAACCGTTCTGCCAAAACGACAAAACGGTTCGGTTTTCTGCTTTTATCGCAGCTCTTCTTTTGTTGTATCCGTCTCTTATACGCCCTTTACCAGCTCCAGACGGTTGACCGCCGAGAACATTGCGCGTACAGATGCTCTTGTGATGTTGGAGCTTACGCCGACACCATAAGTAACGCGTCCGCTCTCTGCATCCATCATATGGATATATGCTGCTGCCTGCGCGTTGGAACCGTTCTGCAGCGCATGCTCCTCGTAATCAAGCACTCTGATATTCATGCCGAAGGTAAGCTGCAGTCCTCTCTTGACCGCATCGATCGGGCCGTTGCCGACTGCATCGAATGTACCGGGCTTGCCTGCCAGCGTGTAGTCCACGATAACCTTTGTATCGAATTCGCCGGATTCCACATCTCCGCTCAGATCCTCGATTCTCAGCTTCTTGAAGTGCAGAGGTTCCTTCTGATCCAGATATTCGCGTTTGAAGTTGTCCATGATCTGCTGCGGGGAAACCTCGCCCTGCTTCTCGGAAATCTTCTGGATAACATTTGCAAACTCTTTGTGCATCGCCTTGGGCAGCTTGAAGCCAAAATAAGTATCCATAACGAAAGCGACACCGCCCTTGCCGGACTGGGAATTGATACGCACGATTGGCTCGTACTCCCTTCCGATATCGGCAGGATCGATCGGCAGATAAGGAACCTGCCAGATTTCGCTCTTTCTCTCCTTCATTGCCTGCACGCCCTTGTTGATCGCATCCTGATGGGAACCGGAGAATGCGGTAAATACCAGCTTGCCGGCATAAGGATGTCTCGGATGGATCGGGATCTTGCAGCATCTTTCGTAAATACCGATAATCTCGTTGACATGTCCGATTTCCAGTTCAGGGTCGATGCCCTGGGAGAACATGTTGTAGGCGATATTTAAAACGTCCACGTTACCGGTACGCTCGCCGTTTCCAAACAGAGTTCCCTCGACACGCTCTGCGCCTGCAAGCAGCGCCAGCTCAGCGCTCGCAACACCGGTTCCTCTGTCGTTGTGAGGATGGATACTTAAAATAATGCTCTCTCTGTTTTCAAAATGACGGTTCATCCACTCGATCTGATCCGCATAAACGTTCGGCGTATTCATCTCTACAGTAGACGGCAAATTGATAATGATTGGGTTTTCTTTCGTTGCGCCCCAGGTTTTCTGAACTGCGGTACAGATTTCAAGCGCAAAGTCCAACTCTGTTCCGGTAAAGCTTTCCGGGGAATATTCCAGGACGATCTTGCCCGGGAAGTCTGCGGCATATTTTTTTACCAGCTCGGTTCCCTTTACCGCAATGTCCACGATATGCGAACGGTCCATGTGGAACACGACGTCTCTCTGCAATGTGGACGTAGAATTATAAATATGTACGATCGCCTGCTTACAGCCCTGAATTGATTCAAAGGTACGCGCAATCAGCTCTTCCCTGCACTGTGTCAGCACCTGAACATATACGTCATCCGGAATCATATCATGCTCAATCAGGTGGCGCAGAAAATCGAATTCAATCTGACTTGCTGCCGGGAAACCAACTTCGATTTCCTTAAAGCCCAGCTTTATCAGATACTGGAACATTTCAATCTTTTCTTCTACTACCATCGGATCTACCAGCGCCTGGTTGCCGTCGCGCAGGTCTACGCTGCACCATATGGGTGCTTTCTCAATCTCTTTGCCTGGCCACTCGCGCTCCGGATAGTCAATTACCGGATTACGGCGGTATTTCTGATAATTCATCATTGCTTTTTCTCTCCCTTCGTGTCCTGTCATTCTGACTGTATTTATGAGCAATGTAGCTGTCACTTTGATGTAAGATACCGTGTTTGGAGACCACTAAATGCCCTTTTGACTCTGGTATCAAACAATAGAATGCACGCTCTGCGAGCATTCTATTGTCATGAAAAAGAGGAACCCAGCCTGAAAATCTGCTCCAGGTCTGACTTCCTCTTCTGATCTCTTCACGAAACAGTCCTGTTTCACTCAACAAAACAATCCTGTTCGACAAAGTTCTTCTGCTGCACTTGCAGCTTACTCCCCCAGTCCGCCTTCAATTGCCTCGGTCAGGGCTGTCAGCGCTTCTTCTTCGTCCGGTCCGTCGCATATCAGTTCAATTTCATCGCCACATTTTACACATGCGCCCAGAACACTTAGAACGCTCTTCGCGTTTGCTGTGCTGTCCCGAAATGTAAACGTAATCAGCGATTTATATTTGATTGCTTCCTTGCATAGATTTCCAGCCGGTCTTAGGTGAAGTCCTGTCGGGTTTTTGATTACTACCTTCTGGCGTACCATATCTGTTCTCCCCTTTCCGCCCAATGCGGATCTTTACATCATTATCATACCATTATCACACCCATCTGGCAAGCACCAACCCGTTCCAGGAGCCCCATCTGCAGCAGGAATACAAGTTACATCTTTTCTCCTGAATTACAGCATCAGCTGCTGAATCAAATCTGCAATTCTATGCGCTTCCTTATCAATGCGTTCTTTATCCTTACCCTCGATCATGACACGCACCTTCGGCTCTGTGCCCGAAGGACGGATCAATACGCGGCCTTCTCCTGCGAACTCTTTTTCCAGCTCTTCGATCGCAGCCGCGATTTCCGGATATTCCATAAAGTGCTCTTTGCGGTGATTCGGAACAGTAACGTTAACCAGTGCCTGCGGCAGGACTGTCATAATCTTGGAAAGCTCAGACAGCGGTTTTCCGGTCACTACCATAACCTCTAACAGATGCAGCGCAGACAGCAGACCATCACCGGTCGTATTTTCATCCAGGAAAATAATATGACCGGACTGCTCACCGCCAAGACTCGCGCCGATTTCCCGCATACGCTCCAGCACATAACGGTCACCGACCTTGGTTTTTTCGATATGGATCTTTTCTTTCTCGCCAAACAGAAACAGACCAAGGTTACTCATGACAGTCGCCACGATCGTGTTCTGTTTCAGCTTGCCCATGTTGCGCATATGTGCACCTACAATCGCCATGATCTGATCACCATCCACGACGTTGCCCAGTTCATCCACTGCCAGCAGACGGTCTGCATCGCCGTCAAACGCCAGACCGATGTTTGCCTTTTCGTAAACAACGCGGGCCTGCAGCTCTTCCATATGGGTTGAGCCACAGTTTGCATTGATATTCGTGCCATCCGGCATATTGTGAATCGGAACAACCTGTGCGCCAAGCTGACGCAGAGCTTCTATGGAAGTATAATGAGATGCACCCTCTGCACAGTCCACAACCACCTTCAGGTTCGTCAGATCCACCGGAACTGCCCGAACTGCATGATTGATATATTCCTCTCTTGCGTCCTTGCGGTACTTGATCCGTCCAACGCTGGATCCTGTCGGAAATTCCACACGATTCATGTTGTTCTTGATCAGGGCTTCGATCTCATCCTCCAGAGCATCCGGCAGCTTGTAGCCATTGCCGTCAAAGAATTTAATGCCATTAAACTCCATCGGGTTGTGGGATGCAGAAATCACAACACCGGCTTCTACCTTATATTTCTTGGTCAGATAAGCGATCGCCGGAGTCGGAATCACGCCCACATAAACCGCATTTGCGCCTACGCTGCAGATTCCTGCCATCAGTGCGTTTGCCAGCATATCGCCAGACATTCTTGTGTCACAGCCAACCATAATTGTAGGTTTGTGCTTGTTTTCACGGGTCAGGACATATGCGCCTGCCTGCCCCAGCTGCATCGCTAAAAGCGGCGTCAGCTCTTCATTTGCAACACCTCTTACACCATCTGTTCCGAACATTCTCGACATGATCTCTTCCTCCTGTTATAAAGCTGCAAAGCCTTCCGGATTTCGGGTTTTCGTTTGCAGCCCTGATTCAACCCACAAGTTCTGCATTTCCTGCTCCGGGCGCTGTTTACATTTCCTCCTGCCCGGCTTTTACTGATCTCCCTGTGCATCTGTATTCGAAGCAGCAAGCTGAGTCAGATGCACCTGCACCGTAACTGCATTGACCTGTTCCACAGAAGCGGGAAGCAAAAATTTCACCGTCACTTCCTGTTCTCCTGCCGTCACAGTGCCGTTTTCATCTATCAATGCAGACAAATCCGCGTGAGGCGTGATTGTCCCTGCATCCACATTATTCAAATTGTCCTGCAGACCTCTGACTGTCAGCTGCAGATTCTGTCCGCTGACTGCTTCTGCCAGCCAACCGTCCGGAATGTTCAAAAGCTGGACGCTGTCCGCATCAAAGCTGATCGTCTTGCGTCGGATCTGCTCGATATCCGCGGATACCGTTACTGTTCCGTCAAAATCAGCATCTGCAAGCGATATGTCCGAAGGAAGATATTCCCTGATATCAATCGTATTAGTCACCGGTGCCGTCGCATCCGTCAGATCAAGTTCCTCTGCCGGGATCGTGATCTCCGAGATCTTATCCAGCACAGCCGCCCGCCCTGCAATTTTCACCGTTGCAGGAGACACCGTTACCGTTCCAGTCTGTTCATAACCATCCGCCGGTTCTCCTATAGCAGAAGCACTGATTGTGACCTCCTTTGTCTCCAGAATCGGAACGGTCACCTTTACGCTGTCCACATTTTTGCGGATTTCACTGCTGGTGATTTCGTTGCCGTCTGCATCCAGCAGGCGGATTGTCGCATCGATTTCCACATTCGCTGTCACATTATCCAGAGAAATATCCACCACTGCGCGGCTTACCGCATTCACCGCTGATTCCGGGCCGCTGATGCTGAGTGTATTGGTTTCCATATCGATCCTGCCGGTCGCATATCCATCCGGAAGTGTCCCGTTTTTGGCAACCTCTATGCTTAACTGTCTTGTCTTTTTATTTTCTACCTGTAACTGTACATACTGTCTGTCTGAAGTGATCTTTTCCACATCCAGGCCGCTGCTTAACGACAGCTCGATCGGTACGCGCCCGTCATCTGTAATTTCAGACAGGTCTGCCTTTGCCGTCACGCTCTGCGCATCGATTGCGCTGATTGCAGACTTCGGCGCGCGCACGGAAACACGGATCGTATCGGAATTGTCCACTATACGGTAGGTTTTTCCCTGTCCAGTCAGCGCCCCCGTATTGGTCAGCTGTACCTGTACATTATTGATATATTTATTTATCACCGGATCATTGATGTCAACCGCCAGCATCCACAGCACAACGGAAATCAACACCGCCATAATCTTCAGACCCAGATTGTGCATGAGCTTACTTTTCATTGTGGAACCACCCCTTCCAGCGTTTGTGCGCTTTCTCATCGGTCGGTTTTTTCTGAATAGATCTCAGCTTTTCTTCCAGTTCCTCCGCCGTCAGTCCTCTGCTTAACGTTCCTTCATAAGCGACGCTGATCTTGCCATTTTCCTCTGACACGATCACTGTCATGGAATCCGTTACCTCGGAAATACCGACTCCTGCACGGTGTCTCGTTCCGAGATCCTTGCTCAAACGCATATTGTCCGACAACGGCAAATAGCAGGTCGCATAGGTCACGCGGTTCCCCTGTACGATCACTGCGCCGTCATGTAACGGCGTATTTTTTTCGAAAATATTGATCAGCAGCTGGCTGGTCACAATACCATCCACTGCAATGCCAGTACGTTCATATTCTGCCAGGGAGTCCAGCTGTCTGACAACGATCAGCGCGCCCGTCTTTGCCCGGGACATTTCCACACAGCCCTTTACGATCTCACGGATCGTCCGGTCGGAAAAGAGTCCCTCCTCCGGCTTGGAGGATTCAAAGGGAATGACGGAACGAATCAGATTTTTCTGTCCGAGCTGTTCCAGCGCCTTGCGCAGCTCCGGCTGCAGCACGACGATCAGCGCAATTGTTGCAAACTGAAACGCCGTCCTCGCAATCCAGAGGATCGTATCCATCTGCAGGATTTCGGCAATCACAAGAAATACCAGAATGACGAACACGCCCTTTAACAGCTGCCATGCCCTGGTATTCCGAATAAAGATCAGTAGATAATAGACCATCAGAGAAATGAGGATAATCTCCACAATATCCATTGGTCCTATAAATTGTATCTGTGTCAGATATCTGTCCGCAAACTCTTTGATCTGTTCCATTGTTCCATCTCACTATTTTCTGGTTTTGCCCTTCCCATGGCTGTGGCGGACATTCTGGTTTGCGCGCTGCGTCGTGATCCGTTTTACCCGCTTCTCCGGCACTGCCACTGCCATTTTGGGAACCGCTTTTACATAGTAATAATACTCATCATCTTCAAACTGCACTTTTTCGGTGCGCGCATAATCCAGATTGAACTGGAAAAACTGCATCACCAGTGCGATCAGCGCACATACAATACTGCCAAGAATCACGCCCGCCAGGGAAAAATTCGCGTCATACATCAGATCCCCGATCAGCAAAATTACGATATCTGCCAGCGTTCCGACCAAAACAGCGATCGCTCTGGAATAGTTAATGCTCATGCGGCGGATCGCATAAACCAAAATCGCTGTGATGGCAAACGCTGTCACTACAATCAGCATTTCTTTATTTTCGATCACGCCGGTTCCCATATCGCTGAAGCGCTGCAGCATGGTATCGCTTTCCCCGCCGCCAAACGCCTGCGCATTACCGGTAATATATGCCAGCACATAATATACCACTACGCCGCCTGCAACCGCAGCCGCAGCTCCCGGTGTCCCGAACAGTCCCGCTGCCAGCGGAGCCGCATAAGGGATCTTCCACACAAACAGAAGCGGTGTCAAAAGCAGCAGCAAATGCGCTTTCGGTGCAAACCGCAGATAAATCACCAACACGATAATATAGGCAAGCAGCAGAACCACAACGCATTCCGCAGACAGCGCATAGGTATGCAGCAGCAGAAACATTGCGCTCAAAAATACCATCACGCCCAGCGGGAGGAACGAGCACAGAAGCGCCGCCACCAGCACGATCGCAACGTGGTCGATTTTTTCCATATAGCCCATTCTGCCGTTGATCGTCAGAAACAAAATAAGTCCCAACACAAATTTCAACAGGGGAACGATAAATTCTTCATATTTTGTGTAAAAATTTTTTATGTATTCTCTGATTACAAGCAGCTGTGTCATCTTTTATTTCCTCTCTGCGGTTTCCTCTTCTCCATCCTGATCCAGGCAGTCCAGATACTCCAAAAATAACTGCAGCCTCTTCTTCGCTTTTGCATAACGGATCGTGTATATCACATAGGTAACTGCCACATATAAAACTGCCGCCATCAGATATAACGTCAAAATCTTCTTCGCCGTTCCCACCAGATCCATGGAATAAATATTTCCCATTACCTCTGAAAAATGAAATACAAGATATGCCCCCAGCCCGGCAAGGAACGCTGCCGTTATCACTATCAGTGAAATAATGGTCTGTTTTCCGATATAGTCGCTGCGAAAATATCCCACCACTGCGCGATCCTTCCGTCCACCGTGCTCTTCATACGATGCCATCTTGGTCATTCTGAGAACCTTTTCCTGATTGATCATCTGACCTCCTGTCCGTTTCCGATAGACAACGCCGCAAAATAAATTCTGGAAACGCCCTGCTGCCTGCAGACCGCCGCCATCGCATCTATCGTACTTCCTGTCGTATAGATATCATCAATAATTACAATTGCATTTAATTTTACATCATTTTGCCCTGCTTTAAAAGCCTTTTTCAAATTATTTTGGCGTTCCTGCCCATTTAAAAGCTTCTGCGGAACTGTATTTTTTGTCCGAATCAGCCAGTTGTTCTCCACCCGGAGCCCTAACTGTTTTCCAATTTCCAATGCCAGAAGCTCCGCCTGATTGTAGCCTCTTTTGCGCTTCCGCGCCGGATGCAGCGGAACAGGGACCAATGCGTCTACCTTCCAGGAAAGGATCTGCCGCCCCAAATGCCATGCCATCTCTTTTCCGAAAAAAGCGGCGTATTCCTGCCTGCCCGCATATTTGAACCGGTAAACCGCCTTTTTAACGCTCGCATACCGGTACAGGCTGATCCCTCTGTCATACAGATGTTTTTTATGCAGACAGTCCCTGCAGTATTCCTGATTTTCATCAGAAAGCTCCTTGCCGCACTTCATGCAAAGCGGCTGTCTGACATAAACAAGTTTCGGTGCACAGCTTCTGCACACCAGCGCTCCCGCCGGTTTCACCGGTCTGTCGCATACAGGACATCTTTGTGGAAATAATAGCGTTTTGAAATCGATCAAACTTCCCCTTTCAGCTCTCTGATTCGAACGTCCAGACTGGTGTACCTGCGGTTTTCGCTTTCGTTTGCAATCATCTCCTGCACCACCTTGCGGCTTCCCAGAATCGTCACGCAGCCCCTTGCACGGGTGACACCTGTATACAGAAGGTTTCTGTTAAACAGGAGTCTCGGTCCTCCCAAAAGCGGCATAATCACAGCAGGATATTCGCTTCCCTGCGACTTGTGAATTGTAATCGCGTAAGCCAGCTCCACCTCTTCCATCTGCGGATAGGTATAGGTCACGCGGCGTTGCTCGTCGTATTCCACCAGCACCGTCTGTGCATATTCGTCAATTTCCCGGATTATCCCCATATCACCGTTAAAAATTCCAACTCCCTTGTCGATCGGGATGCCGTAACGGCTGACGACCTCCCATTCCAGCTGGTAGTTGTTTTTAATCTGCATCACCTTGTCCCCCTCGCGGAACAGGGTATCGCCCAGCTGAACCTCCTTTTTGCCCTCCGACGGAGGATTTAAACAGCTCTGCAGTACGCCGTTTAACGTCTCCACACCAAGGCTGCCTTTCCGCATCGGCGTCAGCACCTGGATATCGAACGGCGAAGCCTTTACATATTTCGGCAGCATCTCTCCTATCAGCTGCACCATATGCTTGTAGATAACAGGGACACTGTTCCTCTCCAGAAAAAAGAAATCCCTGCTTTTATTTGTCAGCGCAATCTGTTCTCCTTTGTTAATCCGATGCGCATTGACAACAATATCGCTCTCCTGCGCCTGCCGGAAAATTTTCTGCAGGCAGACGACAGGGAACACCTCGCTGGCAATCAGATCTGCCAGCACCTGTCCGGGGCCCACGCTCGGCAGCTGGTTCACGTCCCCGACCAAAATCAACCTCGTCCCCGGGCTGACCGCCTTTAACAGCGACTGAAACAGGTGGATATCAACCATCGACATCTCATCAACGATAATCACGTCTGCCTCCAGCGGATTGTCCTCATTCCGTTCAAAGCTCGCCTTTTTGCCGCTTTCCGGCATCGCCCCGGACAGTTCGAGCATCCGGTGGATCGTCCGTGCTTCGTATCCAGTCGCCTCCGTCATCCGCTTCGCCGCTCTTCCGGTCGGCGCCGCGAGGTAAAGATCCAGCCCTTCTCCTTCAAAATACCGGATAATCGTGTTGATCGTCGTCGTCTTACCTGTGCCCGGTCCACCGGTCAGAATCAGAATGCTGTTGCGGACGCTCTCCAGAACCGCCTTCCGCTGCAGCTCGTCCAGCATCAGTCCCTCCTGCTGTTGAATCTGATCCACCCGTTTTAAAATTGCCTCCTCATGGGCCGGGAGCAGCTCGCTCTCCGGCAGCATCGTCTGATTCAATTCCACCAGCATCCGCGCGCAGGCAAGCTCTGCGTAATAATACGAAAACGCATAACAGATCGTATCCTCGCCGTTTTTCTTGATGACCATTTTTTTATCCATCGAAAGGTTCGGCAGCTGATCTGCAATTGCCTCCTGCGGAAGGTCGAGAAGCGCTGCCGCGCGCCGGATCAAAACGCTGCCCGGCAGATACATGTGCCCTTCTCCGGACGCCTGCAATAATGTATACAAAATTCCGCTCCGAATCCGAAAATCCGAATCCGTGTGGATGCCGATTCTTGCGGCGAGTTCATCCGCCTTGCGGAAGCCGATTCCGTCAATATCATCCGCAAGCTGGTACGGGTTTTCTTCCAAAACCCGATAGAGCCTGCTGCCGTAGGTTTCATAAATCCGCACCGCCAGCGTGTTGGAAATCCCGTATTTCTGCAGATAGACCATTGCTTCCCGCATTTCGTGCTTTTCTTCCATCTGGGATGCAATATCCATCGCCTTGCGCTCGCTGATCCCCTTGATCTCCGCCAGGCGCTCCGGCTCTTCTTCGATAATCCGAAACGTATCCGCCCCGAATCGTTTCACAATCCGCGCCGCCAGCGAAGCGCCGACTCCTTTGATCGCCCCGGAGCCGAGATATCTCTCCATCCCCGCCGCATCCTCTGGCGACGAGAATTTGAACGAAGAAACTTTAAACTGACTCCCATACACCGCGTGCTCGGTAAAATCTCCCTCCAGCTCCAGAATTTCTCCCTCTTCCAGAGACTGAAATGTGCCAACGCAGGTGATCTCGTCGCCTGTATTCAATTCAAAAACGGTATAGCCGTTCCCGTTGTTACGATAAATAATGTGTGTTACAAATCCTTTCAGCTGTGCCACTGTTTTCTCCGCTGTTGTTATAATATAGGCTGCACTGCGCCGCCAACCACACCAACAGGCATTTTGAACACAAAAGGTCGCCCATGAAATAGGCGACCTTGTTATGATTCTGACAATGTTCCTGTTTTCGATGCGCTTTGCATCTACGTTCTGGTTTCGATGGAATTACTCTCTGTATCCGCCCAGAAATTCTACATATTTGCCGGTTCCGATGGCTACTGCGGTCATCGGATCTTCTGCCGTCATCGTATTGATGCCGGTGTGCTCCGCAATCAGCTCTTCCAGACCGCGCAGCAGGCTTCCGCCGCCGGTCAGGACGATACCTCTGTCCGCGATATCCGCAGCCAGTTCCGGGGGAGTCTTCTCCAATACGCCGTGAATTGCTTCTACAATTTGCATTGTAGACTCTTTGAGTGCCTCTTCTGTTTCTTCCGAAGAAACCTTGATGGTCTTGGGCAGACCTGTTACCAGGTTACGTCCTCTGACTTCCATGTAGTCCGGCTCCGGTCTCTTATAAGCGGAACCGATTTTGATCTTGATATCCTCTGCGGTACGTTCACCGATCAGAAGGTTATGCTTCTTTCTCATGTAGCGGACAATCGCTTCGTCAAAATCATCGCCTGCGATCTTGATGGATGCGCTCACCACGGTTCCTCCCAGCGAAATTACCGCAATATCGGACGTACCGCCGCCGATATCCACGATCATGTTGCCGCAAGGTCTGGAAATATCGATACCAGCTCCGATTGCAGCCGCAATCGGTTCTTCAATAATAGAGACCTCTCTTGCGCCTGCCTGATAGGTTGCATCCTCAACAGCTTTCTTCTCTACCTCAGTTACGCCGCTGGGTACGCAGACTGCGATTCTGGGGCGGCGGAAGGTTTTTCTGCCGAGTGCTTTCTGGATGAAGTATTTCATCATCTTCTCTGTTACGGTATAGTCAGAAATAACGCCCTGACGAAGCGGACGGACTGCTACGATATTGCCGGGCGTACGTCCCAGCATCAGGCGCGCGTCCTCTCCAATTGCCTTGATCTTGTTGGTATCACGGTCAAATGCTACAACGGAAGGCTCCTTTAATACGACGCCCTTCCCTCTGATATAAACCAAAATGCTGGCTGTTCCCAAATCAATCCCGATATCTGTATACTGCATGCTATAATCTCCTTCCGTTCTGCTGCGAACGTACTGTACGTTCCAATCATTCCCTGTTCTGCTCTATGTTAATCAGGGCAAACTTCACCCTTTTTGGAATAGTCCGCGTCCATTATAGCGTAAAACCCCGGTATTGAAAAGGGGATTCAGAAAAATTTAACTTTTCAGCATCTTCTTTACATAATATCCTGTATACGATGCAGGATTCTTCGCAACCTCCTCCGGCGTTCCCTTTGCGATGACCGTTCCGCCGCGCATGCCGCCCTCTGGTCCGATATCGATCAGATAGTCCGCCGTCTTGATGACATCCAGATTGTGCTCAATTACCACAACGGTATTTCCACCCTCTGCAAGCCGATGCAGAATCTCGATCAGCTTCTGCACGTCTGCAAAATGCAGTCCGGTCGTGGGTTCGTCCAGAATATAGATCGTCCTTCCGGTGCTCCGTCTGGACAGCTCCGCTGCCAGCTTGATCCGCTGCGCTTCGCCGCCGGACAGCTCCGTAGAAGGCTGTCCCAGCTTGACATAAGAAAGCCCTACATCATATAGTGTCTGAATCTTTCTCTGGATGGACGGCACATTTTCAAAAAAGGTCAGCGCCTCCTCCACTGTCATATCCAACACATCGTAAATGCTCTTGCCCTTGTATTTGACGTCCAGTGTCTCTCGGTTATAGCGCTTGCCTCCGCAAACCTCACACGGCACATAGACATCCGGCAAAAAGTGCATTTCAATCTTGATAATGCCGTCGCCGCCACAGGCTTCACAGCGTCCGCCCTTAACGTTGAAGCTGAATCTTCCCTTTTTATAGCCTTTCGCTTTTGCATCCGAAGTCGATGCGAACAAATCGCGGATCATATCAAATACGCCTGTATAGGTCGCCGGATTGGAACGGGGCGTCCGCCCAATCGGAGACTGGTCGATCGCAATGACCTTATCCAGCTGCTCGATGCCGTCGATGCCCGCATGTTTTCCCGGAATACATCTCGCACGGTTTAAATCTCTTGCCAGGTGTTTATAGAGAATTTCGTTGACCAGCGACGATTTGCCGGAGCCGGAAACGCCCGTCACGCAGGTAAACACGCCCAACGGAAATTTCACATCGATCTTCTTTAAATTGTTTTCTTCCGCGCTGCGCACAGTCAGCCAGCCTGTGGGCTTTCGTCTCGTCTCAGGAACCGGGATCTTCTTCGCACCGCTCAAATACTGACCGGTAATAGACTCCGGCGTATTCATGATCTCTTCCACGGTTCCGCTCGCAACAATCTGACCGCCATGGGAGCCTGCTCCAGGTCCGACGTCCACAATATAATCTGCTGCACGCATCGTATCCTCATCATGCTCCACGACGATCAGCGTATTGCCAAGATCCCGGAGATTCTTCAACGTTGCGAGCAGCTTGTCGTTGTCCCGCTGATGTAGACCGATACTTGGCTCGTCCAGAATATAGCAGACTCCGACCAGTCCGGAGCCAATCTGTGTTGCAAGACGAATTCTCTGCGCCTCGCCGCCGGAAAGTGTTCCCGTCGCTCTGGAAAGGGAGAGATAATCCAGTCCGACGTCGATCAGGAAGCCAACTCTTGCCCGGATTTCCTTTAAAATCTGGCTGCCTATCAGCTCCTGCTGTGCCGTCAGCTTCATATTCTGCAGAAACTGCGACAGCTCTCCGATAAACATTGACGTAATTTCGTATATATTTTTCCCGCACACGGTTACTGCCAGCGCTTCCTTTTTCAGACGCTGTCCCTTACACAGTCGACACGGTGTAATCCGCATAAATGTCTCGTATTCCTGCTTGGTGGCGTCCGATCCTGTCTCCCGGTATCTGCGCTCCACATTCCGAATCAAGCCCTCGAACGCGATCGGATACTGTCCCTTGCCGCGCTGCCCTTCATAGTAGACCAGAACCTCTTTTCCACCGGTTCCATGCAGCAGAATATCCTGAATTTTCTGTGGATATTCCCCAAACGGTGTATCCAGATCGAAGTGATATTCTTTTGCCAGTGCCTGCAGGATCGCATTTGCAAAAGATCCCGGCTGCTGACAGCTCTGCCACCCCAGCACGGTAATCGCGCCCTGGTTGATGCTCAGCGTGCGGTCCGGAATCATCAGGTCGGAATCAAACTCCATCTTATATCCAAGTCCGTAACACTCCGGGCATGCCCCGAACGGGTTGTTGAATGAAAAGCTTCTGGGCTCGATTTCATCAATGCTGACGCCGCAGTCCGGGCACGAAAAGCTCTGGGAAAATGTCAGCATTTCCTCATCGCTTCCCACACGGTCTACAAACAGAAGTCCCTCCGACAGGTTCAGGACATTTTCGATCGAATCCGTCAGTCTGCGTTCGATTCCCGGCTTCACAATCAGACGGTCAACAACGATTTCGATATTATGCTTGATATTTTTATCTAACTGAATATTCTCCGCCAGCTCATACAGATTGCCATCAATACGGACTCTCACATAGCCGCTTCTCGCCGCGCGTTCCAGCACCTTCTCATGTCGTCCCTTTCGTCCGCGCACAACGGGTGCAAGCAGCTGCAGCCGCGTTCCTTCCGGAAGTGCCATGATCTGATCCACCATCTGATCGACGCTCTGTTTCTTGATCTCCTTGCCGCAGTTCGGGCAATGCGGAATACCGATTCTCGCATACAGCAGACGGAAATAGTCATAAATCTCTGTTACTGTTCCGACAGTAGAACGAGGGTTACGGTTCGATTTCTGATCGATCGAAATCGCCGGAGAAAGTCCTTCGATCTTTTCCACATTCGGCTTCTCCATCTGTCCCAAAAACTGACGCGCATAGGACGATAGCGATTCCATATACCGCCGCTGTCCTTCCGCATAGATCGTATCAAACGCCAGCGACGATTTACCGGAGCCGGATAGTCCGGTAAAGACAACCAGCGCATCCCTCGGAATATCCACATCCACATTTTTCAGATTGTGCTCGTTCGCACCCCGGATTCTGATACAGTTCTTCTTTGAAAGTATTTTCTTTGCTTCTTCCATTTTTTCCTCACTCTATAGAAATAACGACTCCAAACATATTTTTTCAGGCGCTCAGTCCATATCCGCCAGCAGCTTTTTCAGATCTACCATCTGGTCGCGCAGCTCTGCCGCCGCTTCGAAATTCAGCTCTGCTGCCGCCTTCTTCATCTTTTTCTGCACGTCCGCAATCAGCTTTTCCAGTTCTGGACGGCTCATGGATTCCGGATCTTTTTCGAAAGCAGTCTCTGCAGGCTTGATCTCCTTCGTGATGCTGATCAGATCGCGGACGGCTTTCTTAATTGTCTGCGGTGTAATTCCGTGTGCTTCGTTATAAGCCTGCTGCAGCGCACGTCGGCGCTCCGTCTCGTCGATCGCCCTCCTCATGGAATCGGTGATCGTATCCGCATACATGATAACGTGTCCCTCCGCGTTACGCGCAGCACGTCCGACTGTCTGAATCAGCGACGTCTCCGAACGCAGAAATCCTTCCTTATCCGCATCGAGAATTGCTACCAGCGTAATCTCCGGAATATCCAAACCCTCTCTCAGCAGGTTAATGCCCACCAGCACATCGAATACATCCAGACGCATATCCCGGATAATCTCGGAACGCTCCAGCGTATCCACATCGGAGTGCAGATAACGAACACGAATTCCCACTTCCCTCATATAATCCGTTAAATCTTCCGCCATGCGCTTCGTCAACGTCGTAATCAGAACTTTATTGTGATGTGCGGTCTCTTTCCGAACCTCCGCAATCAGATCATCGATCTGTCCCTCTACCGGACGAACGTCGATTTTCGGATCAAGCAGTCCGGTCGGACGGATAATCTGCTCCGTCCGAAGCAGCTCATGCTCTTCTTCATAAGGTCCCGGCGTCGCAGAAACGAACATCATCTGATCAATCCGCTGTTCAAATTCTTCAAAATTCAGCGGTCGGTTATCCAGCGCAGACGGCAAACGGAAGCCATAATCTACAAGTGTCTGCTTCCGGGAACGGTCACCCGCATACATACCTCGAATCTGCGGGATTGTCATATGCGACTCATCGATAATAATCAAATAGTCATCTTTAAAAAAGTCCAGCAGCGTAAACGGAGGCGCGCCTTCCGGCATTCCATTTAAATGTCTGGAATAGTTCTCAATCCCCGAACAAAATCCGGTTTCCCGCAGCATTTCGATATCGAAATTCGTCCGTTCTGAAATACGCTGCGCCTCCAGGAGCTTATCTTCTCCTTTGAAAAAGCGGATTCTTCCCTCCAGCTCCTTTTCGATTTCATCGCAGGCCTTATTAATCTGCTCCTGCGGCACAACATAATGGGACGCCGGAAAAATAATGACATGCTCCAGCGTGTTCTGCACCTGCCCATTTAACGGATCAACCTCCGTAATCCGATCGATTTCATCTCCGAAAAATTCTACCCGGATCAGAAATTCGCTTCCCTGCGCCGGATTGATCTCAATCACATCTCCACGCACACGAAAGCAACCGCGGTTTAAGTCCATATCATTGCGGTCATACTGGATCGCCACGAGCGCCCGCAGCACATCGTCCCGATCCTTCTGCATTCCCGGGCGCAAGGACACACTCATCCCCGAAAACTCATCCGGGGAACCCAGACCGAAAATACAGGAAACGCTGGCGACCACAACAACATCCCGCCGTTCCGAAAGGGACGCCGTAGCGGACAACCTCAGCTTATCGATTTCATCGTTGATCGCGGAATCCTTCGCAATATAAGTGTCCGTGGACGGGACATACGCTTCCGGCTGATAATAATCATAATAGGAGACAAAATATTCTACCGCGTTTTCCGGAAAAAATTCTTTAAATTCCCCGTATAGCTGTCCCGCCAGCGTCTTATTGTGCGCGATAACAAGCGTCGGTTTATTCAGCGCCGCAATCACATTCGCCATCGTAAATGTCTTGCCGGAGCCGGTAACGCCAAGCAGGGTTTCAAACTGATTGCCTTCCTGAAACCCCTTCACCAGATCCGCGATCGCCTGAGGCTGGTCTCCAGTGGGTTGATATTCTGATACTAATTCAAAATGGTCCATATTCTTGTTTCCTCCATTTGCAT
>ERZ773228.1843-NODE-1843-length-20958-cov-3.215902_pt1 | contig 20958 bp, 14 predicted proteins | sample MGYA00580524_ERZ773228 | MGnify/ENA primary metagenome ERZ773228 (study PRJEB29015, sample SAMEA2737768) | human gut metagenome | biome: human gut; feature: human-associated habitat; material: faeces | place: China | collected 2012 ... | reverse complement strand
TTCGGTAAGCTCAAGATTTCGCCTTGCATTAAGGTCGAGTCCCATAAAGGCATTTCCGCGTTGTATCTCTATTGAGGTAAAACGTGAAATTGAGGTTTTCTGAGTATCATTAATATAATCAAAAAGTCCGCAGGCTGCTGAACAGTCAGCACCGTCATGACTTATCCCCAAAACTTCAACAGAATCAGCATTAAAAACAGCAGAAAGCATAGCTCTGTTCTTCTCAGGCGAAAAATGCTCCTCGTCCTGCAATGTAACAGAACATTCAAGACGTGTTTTTATAAAGTCTGTTACAGACTTTAAGGTAAGAAACTCGTCATTGAATATAATTTCAGCAGGCTGATAGCGTGAAAGCTCATTTATTACCGCATCCTCAGGCTTTTTGCCCTCAATTCTGGAAAGCACAGCATCGCCTGTTGAAATATCGGCAAAAGCAAGTCCGCAGTCCTCACCATGAAAATAAACAGAACAAATGAAATTGTTTTTTCCGTCATCAAGCATACTGCTGTCTATAAGAGTTCCGGGAGTTACAACTCTTATAACGTCACGGACAACTATTCCCTTTGTTTCAGCAGGGTCGGTAAGCTGTTCGCATACTGCAACCTTATAGCCAAGGTCTATGAGTTTTTTTATGTAAATATCAGCACTGTGAAACGGAACGCCGCACATTGGAGCACGTTCTTCAAGACCGCAGTCACGTCCTGTTAAAGTAAGCTCCAAGGCTTTTGAAACAGTCAGTGCGTCATCAAAGAACATCTCATAAAAATCTCCTAATCTGAAAAAAAGAATACAGCCCTCATATTTATCCTTAACATCAAGATACTGACGCATCATAGGGGATATTTTACTTCTGTCTATCTCCATTTGTGTTTAGCTCCTTTCATATTATACGGACAGCCGATAAACAGGCTGTCCGTTGCTGTAATACAATGCTGCTTTGATTTTATCAGTGACAGCCGCCGCAGGTTGAACAGCTTCCGCTGCATCCATGGCTAACCTGACAAGTATCAGGGTCTTCTCCGTTTGCACACATTGTTACGATCTGATTAACCTCGGAAATAAGCTGTTCAAGAGCATTTTTTGCTCCGTTGAAAATCATCATGTTCTGATTCGACATAATTCTGCTGTAAACGTCTTTAATATCCTCGTCAAGAGCCTTTATCATATCTGTATTTTTATCTTCCTTGCTAAGCTCCTCATTAAGAGATGTTCTTTTCTTATCAAAGTCATTGATAAGCGTCTGAAGCTCTGCATCATTATCATTGGCAGTTTTTGCAAGTGTATATGCAACATATCTTTCGTCCTGCTGAATAGCCTTTCCAAGCTCTCTGGTCATTTCAATAATATCCATTTTATTCTCCTTTTTTAACGAGTTCTCCGGCAACAGCCCAATTCATTGCATCAGTTATTTTTACATCAACAAACTGACCTATTAGTGAAGCATCGCCCTCAAACTCAACTATAATAAACTCATTGCTCTTGCCCGTCAAAAAGCCTTTTTTCTTGCGGCTTTCACCGTCAGCAAGAACTCTGAGAGTTTTACCTTTAAAACGTTTATAGCTTTCTGTTGTTATTTCACGCTGAACCTCAAGCAGCTTTCTCATACGCTGACTTTTTTCGTCATCACTGATTTTGTCCTCAATTTCAGCCGCCTTTGTACCTGTTCTTTTTGAATAGATAAACGAATAAATATTATCATATCTCACTCTTTTTATAAGATCAAGAGTTTTTTCAAAATCATCGGCAGTTTCATTCGGAAAGCCGACTATAAGGTCGGTCGTAATTGAAAAATCAGCATCATAATTTCTAAGATAGTCAACTATTTCAAGATATTTTTCTGTAGTATATCTTCTGTTCATAGCAGCAAGTATTTCATTGCTTCCGCTTTGTACAGGAAGATGAAGATGCTTTGCAACCTTTTTACACTCAATAATTGCATCAAGCAGTTCCTTAGTAGCATCTTTAGGATGTGACGACATAAAACGTATGACAAAATCTCCCTCGATTTTGTCAAGCTCTCTTAAAAGCTGAGGAAAAGTCAGACTTTCTTTAAGGTCATTGCCATAGGAATTTACATTCTGCCCAAGCAGCATGATTTCCTTATATCCGTCAGCCGCAAGTCCTTTGACCTCTTTTATTATTTCCTCTGCTTTACGGCTTCTTTCACGCCCTCTGACATACGGAACTATACAGTAGGTACAAAAATTATTGCAGCCGAACATTATCGGAACAGAAGCCTTGTAGCTGCTTTCCCTTACCTGTTCCTGATTTTCGGAAAAGTCTGCATATTCAGCTATATCAGCAGAAAATCTTGCACCGTTCAGACAGTCAAGCAAAAGTGTGGGAAGTGAATGTATTGCAGATGTTCCAAGCACAAAATCAACCTGCGGATATGACTTTTTTATGCGTTCAACCACATGTTCCTGTGCAGTCATGCATCCGCTTATTCCTATTATAAGGTCAGGCTTCAATTCTTTAAGATGTTTCATACTGCCGACTATTCCGAGAACTCTGTCCTCAGCATTTTCACGAACAGCACAGGTATTCAGAATAATAAGGTCTGCTTCACTTGTATCCTCTGTAAATGAATAGCCGATTTTTTTCAGCAGTCCTTTGATTTTTTCACCGTCAGAAACGTTGAGCTGACAGCCAAAGCTGTGAACATATGCTTTCATATTGCCCTTTTCAGCTAAAAGCTCTTTTATTCTGTTTATCTGATTTTCATTACTGTTCAATACATTCACCATGCTTTCAGGAAACTCAATTTAATAAAGTATAATCTTTATCTTATACTTTTTTAAAATACTACATTATACTACATTTTGTAATTATACCACATTTCCGACGTTTATTCAATAGATTTCATGAATTTTTCAACATAACCATAATAACTTCATTGACAAAATAATGACAATATGATAAACTATGTAATAGTATGATATAATATTTAAGGCAATACCGATTTTGTGCAGTATTGCCCTAATTAACGAAAGGAATTTGTAATAATGAACAAATCAAGAATACTTACAATAATTCTGACAGCTTTAATTTGTGTTTCAGCAGTTTCCTGCAATAAAAATTCAAATAAAAGCAGTGAAAATTCATCAAATGAAGCTTCACAATTCGCCACAGAAACAACAGAAGAGTCATCTGAACAAGCAACTGAAGAACAAACTGATACTGAAGAAAGCACTGACAGCAAAAATGAAAGTCCAGACAATCCTTTCGGCAAAACCACAGATATTAACGATTATTTTACTCCTGATGCTCCTGAACCTGCACTCTGGAAAGTAACAGATGATGACAGCGGAAATGTCATGTATATGATGGGAACAATTCACGTTGCTTCAGATAATGCCTTTTCTTTGCCTGATTACATCATGGACGCTTACGAAAATGCCGATGGAGTAGCAGTTGAATATGATATAAATAAACTCTCCTCCAGCCTGACTTCTCTTGCATTGTATCAAAATGCACTTCTTTACAAGGACGGAACTACAGTCAAAGACCACCTCTCATCAGAAACATATGAAAAAGCTAAAAATTACTTTGATGACCTTGGGGTTTACAACGAACAGCTTGATAAATATACTACAGGATATTGGATTCAGCAGCTTAATATGATAATGTTTCAGAGAATGGAAAATCTTAATCTCACCGGTATAGATTCATATTTTATCGGCCTTGCAAACAAAGACGGCAAGGAAGTTGTAAGTATTGAGGAGCTTTCTGCTCAAACCGATGCTCTCAATGCATACAGTGATGACCTTGCTGATTATGTAATTTCAGATATGGTTGACAATATTGATGAAATTGAAGAATATACCCAGAGTGTTGCTGATATGTACAATTGTTGGGCAAAGGGTGATGTAGATAAGCTTCAGGAAATTGACGCTGATGAAATGGGTGAACTTCCAAAAGAACTTGAGGACGATTATGTACAATATGAAAACATTATATTGCATAACAGAAATCAGGTTATGGCTCAGCGAGCTTCTGATTTTATAGAAAATAATGATAATCTTTTTTACATGGTTGGTTCTCTCCATTTTGCAGGTGACCAAGGTGTAGATGACATTCTCGAAGATATGGGATATACCGTTGAAAAATTACATTAAGGCACAACACTGTGCATGCTTTTTACGGTGTTTCCTTAAAAATATTATGGGGCAGATTTTTATCTGCCCCTTTTTCTTTTATTTCAGCAGTTTTTTCATTGCTGTAACATCAAAAATATCAATAATATTATCATTATTCATATCGCCATTTGAAAAATTAACTAGACTTCCCTTTCCGAGAATATATTTTTGCAGTGTCACAGCATCGGATATATCAAATACTCCGTCTGCATTTACATCACCTGAAACTGCTTTTTCAGTATTTACAGGTTCAATAATAAACTTTTGTCCTTCTCCTGCCCAAAACTCCCATTGGCAGATATTTGCACCATCTTCCTTGCTTACTTCATATACGTCCAAAGAGGACTTATTATCTGAAACTGCTGTCATTACGGAATATGAACCGTCCTTGTTGCAGATTATATTAAACTTCTGTGATTCTGCCCCTGTATATTCAGAAATATAGATGTTTTTGCCATTATCTCCATTACCGCTTTCAACCGTTAATGACTTGCCATGCTCATTTAGAATTACATAGTAATTATCGTCTATTGATTTTATGCTCCAGCCTTCAGGCTTGCTGCTCTGAACTACATTGCCGCTGCTTTCAGCGGAAATCCATTTTCCACTGTTAATATTTTTTAAGGTGTAAATACCATCATTTACCGCAGGATATACCGGTGTTACCGACCATAGCTGACAATCTCCGCCCCAATAATTCCACTGATTAAGATTGCCGCCATTTTCAACAGACCAGTCATAAATGTCCATTCCTGCTGTATCTGCTGAACATTTTGATACAATACCATAAAAACTGCCGTTTTTTCTAAATTTCCATTGCTGTGCATCACTTCCGACATAATCTGAAAGTTCAATATTCACTCCATTTTCAGCAGAATTTTCAGAAACTGTTATGCATTTTCTTTCATCAGCCATAGAAACTATTTTACAATATCCGTTATCTAAGGCAACAAACTTCCATTCCTGTTGTTTTCCGCCAAGTTTTGACCACTGATGAATATTTGTACCATTGTTTGTTTTTCCATCAGCAAGCTCAAGAACCATTCCACTGTTTTTATTGGCAACATAATATGAAACCCCGTTTAGCAGTTCCGTATCTCCTATATAGACTTCACTGCTTGAAGCTTCAGCACTTTCTGCATTGTAAACAATACTGCTGTTTTTATTTGTATAATCAATCACTTTTTCACGCTCTATATCACTGCCTACTGCTGTATTTTTTACACCCCATACAGTCTGATTATTACTGCCGACTGCCGAAAAAGCCATTACCTTTTTATCAGTACCGCTTTCATCATGGATTCCCATAAAATAGCCGTAATACTTCTGTCCGCTTATGGTAATTTCAGCTGCTGAACTATCGTCTGCCTGACTCCATGTTCCTGATGCAGAACCGCTTACAGTACCGTCCTCATTCAATGTTATAAGCGAATACTCATGAATTGCAGAGCTTGTATCATTACCATGATTTATAAATTCATATTCTCCTGTAATATCATTTGTATTATAGCCTGTTTCAGACATCTTATCACCGCTGTATTCATAAGGTGCAACAACAGGCCAGCCCTCACTGTTAAAGTACATAGAGTGAACCCTGACTTCATGATATTCTGTGCCATCATTAAATCTTACATGATTAAACAAGTACCATTGACCGTCATCATCTTTTAAAACAGAATTATGACCGCACGCCATATATGCAGTGGAAAGTGAACTGAACTTATGGTTGCCCATTACTTTAAGTCCAACACTGTCAAGACTCGTAGATGCCTCCAAAACAGCAGGCTTGCCTGCTGCATCATAAAACGGGCCTAAAGGATTATCTGAACGGAATACTCTCATGTTGTATCCACCGTCGGAGAAAAGTCCGCCATATGTCGTCCATAAATAGTAATATCCTGTATCTGAATTATACTCAATAAACGGACCTTCTCCTGATTTATAATATCCGCCTGAGATTTTAGTGCCGAAATAACTGTCTACCATTCTTCCATCAGCGGTTTTTCCTGTTTTAGGGTGTATACATCTGCCTGTTTCAGGATTCATCTCAAGAGTAAATATTCCTCCTGACCACGAACCATAGCACATATACATTTTTCCGTCAGTATCATAATAAATTGTTGGGTCTATTGCATTCGGGTATAGATAATTATTGTAATTTGAACTTGAAAACCAATCTGAATTATATGTAACTTCTCCTGCAGCAATCAATTCATCAATATTTGTAGACGTATATTTTCTGTTTACGTTTTTTGTCGTACTCGTTGCATAGCTGTCATTCGCAGTAAATCCGGAGTAAATCAATGTGTCTACAAATTCATACGGCCCTTCCGCACTTTTTGAAGCTGCAAATGCAATTACAGAACGCATATATGTTGACGAAGTACAAAAATACATCAGATATGCACCCTTTGAACCGTCTTTGTTAATGTAATCGGGATTATATATTACGTCAGGAGCCCAAACGGCATAGCCTCCAACGCAATCCTCCAAGTCCTCTCCTGCCCAATCAAATGCACCCTTTAAATTTTGTGAAAGGTCACCAAAAAGCACATTGTTGTTTTTAGCATAGCCATTTGCAAAGCTGGTCCAATTTTGCAGGTCTGCTGACTTTGCCGCTTCAATATGAGAACCGAACACATAATACGTTCCTGTTTTTTCATCTTTGAAAACAGACGGATCATGAACCGATACTCTGCTTTTGCTTTCAGCAGCCAATGCAGATTTCTGATTTGTGTTTTCCGTAATGCCTGCACTTAAAACAAATACTGCTGCAAGAATTACAGATACTGCTTTTTTAAACTTCATAACAACTCTCCTTTTCAATAGTAATTCACCTAACTTCCTTGATAATATTATATTAAAATTTAAATGACTTGTCAATGATTTTTGTAATATTACACTCAATAAACAAAAAGCACTGTACTAAAGATAATACAATACTTTAGTACAGTGCCTATAATTCAGATTGTTGAATTTTCAACAGCTGCATTGCTTTCCTTTTTAACTGAATACTCCTGAAAAGCCATTATGAAAAATGCAGCAAACAGCGGTAAAAACCCCATAAACGAACCCTGTATTCCAAACAATTTATATGAAATATATGAGTAGATTACTCCTATATGATAATACAAAAGGGTTAATCCAAAAAACTTTGCCTGTTCAAGCTGACTTTCGTCCTTGTTTATGCAGTAACTTGTAAATCCCGAAACAGCCATTCTTAAATTATTTGTTGAAAAAATAGTCGAGCTTGAAAAGCGTCCCGCATTTATAAATGAGCTCCACTGAAAAGCCGTAACAAAGAAAATCGGATAAAGTGACATGATATAATCCATGTCGGCAGGCAGAAATGCAAGGGCAACCAAACAACAGCCATCCAGAAATATACTCAGCTTGCGAACATTAACAGATGTTTTATTTTTTATAGTTACAAAAAGAACAATGGAAAATACATATATTAGCAATGCAATTATTCTTATAAAGCTTTCCTTAAACGAATGTCCCAATATATCAGAAATAATTATAATCATATTTGACGTTGCGGAAGAACCAAAATTTTCATGTCTGTTCAAAAGTGCATAAGCACCCAAAAATCCTCCGACTGATGACATAACATGATGTATAAGCTCATCATTATTTGTTTTAAGCTCCATAAAACTCTCATCTCCGAAAATAAAAGCCTGCACTAAAAGAAAATGCATGATGCGGTTTCATTAGTACAGGTTGTAGAAAAATTATTAGGAAAACACCGTGCAAATCCTTTTGACGTTCTTTGTGTGGTGTTGCTTTAAAAAAACGCATAAAAAAATCGTCTTTACAGACGATTTAAATGGTGCGAGTGATGGGACTTGAACCCATACGTCCTGCGACACACGCCCCTCAAACGTGCCTGTCTGCCTATTCCAGCACACTCGCAACTTATTATTTACAGTCTTTATTGTTCCTGTTTCCTGACTGCTTTATTATTATATCAAAACAAAAGTAATTTGTCAAGCGCTTTTTGAAATTTTTTTGAAAAAAATTTATTTTTATTTAGTTTTCAGCCATATGCCGTTGTTTTGTCTCAAAAAAAATCACAATGCAGTACCACAAAAAATGTATGATACTGCATTATAATCGTAAGCATTATAAATACATACTTCTGGCACGATGAACCTCGTCTATAAACTGCCTTTCCAACTGCGTAAGCTTACAGCCTTTTTTCCTGACTAAAACGTCACGATATTTTTTGTTGTTTGCACCGCAGCTTTTCTGAACAAGATTATGCTTATAAAGCAGTGGCTGGGGTATAGGTGAAACCCACATAAAAGTTTGCGGTACATTTTCCAGAAGTACAAACTGACTTGCCCTTTCAAATATAAAAATTCTTTTATTAACATATTCAGAAAGCTCTGCCTTCATTACGTCATTAAGCGGCAGAGACGGAACATACGGATCAGAATGAGTAATTTCTATATAATCTGATAAATCTGAAAGCTCTATATCTTCTTTTACAGCCAATTTGCTCTTTTTTGAAACAAGAAGAACATAAGTAAACTCTGTTATGGTTTCCGCTTCCAGATTTTTTTCGCTGAACAAGTTATTGAAGTATTTATCAAATGTTGACTGATAACGTATTATGGCAAGTCCGCAGTTGCTGTTGAGCAGGCTGTTTATCGCCGTCATTGAATTCGTTTCTTTATAATATATTTCTGCGGGATCATTTATGTCAATATATTCAGCAAACCTTGAAAGTGCAAAGGATATATAGCTTGCTCTTGGAACACACACAGAAAGCTTCTGCTTTCTTCGTCCTTCCCTGCGATAAATATCTTCTATTTCATTAACCTGATCCACAACCTTTTTGGCATATGACAAAAACTCCTCACCCTCAGGTGTAATCGTTATCCCTTTGGAATTTCTGTTAAATATAACAATGCCCAGACTTTCTTCAAGCTCTTTGATGGCTCGGCTCAGATTAGGCTGCCCCATATACAAGGCCTCTGCCGCTTTGCTTATCGACTTGGTTCTTGCTATTTCTACAGCATACTTCAAATGCATTAAATTCATATTATCACTTCCGTAAAACAGACAATTTTTAAGGCAACACTGCATAAAGCTTGGGCAACACCGTACAAAGCACGTCAAAAGACTTTGCAGGGCATTGCCTTATAAGAAAATAGGTTCTATATTAACCAAGCTTTTGAAATTCCAAAGGAATACTTTCATTAATGATATTATTAATAATATCCCAGCTAAAATCAGGATAATTTCCTCTTGGAACTGCATAAGGGATTCCATGACTTGCCGCAAGCTCAGGAGTATACATATTGTAAGGATAAATTCTCATATTTGAAAAATTACCGTCATCATAATGAACAATGGTAGGAATAGCACCCACATTTTCTATTCTTGCATCATTTGTTGCACCGTCTATTACTATATCAAAATCAGCTATTTCTCCGACAAGATTGAAATTATCAGTCTGTGCACAAATAAAGTTACCCATAGAATAGAAAACAAATCCCTGTGTGCCGTCATCTCTTGTAATCCATTCCATTGTTTCGGCAGTATGAGTATGACAGCCCAGTATTACATCTGCTCCCCAGTCAACCATTTTCTTTGCAAGGTCTTTTCTATCCTGAGAAACTATATTTGTATCCTCAACGCCCCAGTGAGCAGAAACAATTACTGCATCTGCAAGCTCCTGTGCCTCTTTTATCTGGCGTTCAATAACGTCCTCCTCTGAATTCATAATGACTCTCAGAGATGAATCCTGCGGAATTGAGAAACCGTTAAGATGTTCCGCATAAGCAAGAAAAGCTACTTTTACGCCATTTACATCACGAACCCTGATTGTATCGGCGTCCGCCTGATTGAGATATGCTCCAAGAACAGTAATATCATTCGTCTTTGCTTTTTCATTCCAGAAGTTTATTGATTCTTCAAGTCCGGAAGCCCCCATATCCAGAACGTGATTATTTGCCATTGTAAAAACATCAAATCCAAGGTCAATAACAGCGTCAGCGACCTCCGGAGGTGAATTGAAGGTTAAAACGCCGCCGCAAGCTCCTGTTACGGCATTGCTCTGTGAAATTACCGTTTCCTGATTAAGGATTGCCACATCTGCACCCTCTATAATACTTCGGACATTTTCATAAAGCGGAGCGAAATTATAATTTTCACCGTTTACTGCATACGCTTCGGCATTTTTATAAACCGAATAATGTATAAGATTATCCCCGGCAGCAGAAACATGAATCCGCTTGTCCTCAGCCACAGGAACAGCCTGCTCCTCCGCAGAAACAGCTTCTGTCTGCACCTCCGAATTAAAAGATGTTAATTCAGTTCCGTTTTTCACTTTTTTTACAGTATTTGTTCCGCAGCCTGTCATTAATGCGGAAGTCAAAACTGTAAAAGCAATCAGCAATGATTTATATATTTGTTTTTGTTTCATTTTTCTCTCCTGTTTCATTTTTTAACTGGTTGTATTATAACGCATGATAAGAAAAATGTCAAGATCTATACTTCAGGCAAACAAAAAGTACCGCACAATATTTGTGCGGTACTGAATTTACAGTAATATTCATATCCATATCGCAAGCAGTCCTGTTTCGTAATTGAGCATTGCTCCTGAATATGAATTCCACATAGAAGCGTCATCACCTGTATAAATTATTGCATTATCAAGATTATCAGTTATATTTGCAACCTTATAAAGACGTTCATATACATGCATTGGAAGTTTTTTAGGACAGTTCAATCTCCATTTTTCTTCTTCGGGATATTCTTCTGCATATTTTTGATATAATTCATCTGTCCTGTTTTCGTTCCGTGTATATGTATATGAAGAATTTAGTGAAATAACGGATTCATATTCTTTAAGTGCTTTTTCATCAGTATGAATAAACAAATAGCAATATGGTCTGTAATCCTGAGCAGGAATACAACCCTCTGTTCTGAAATAATAATCAGAAACATTTTCATACAAAAACTTCGGGAGCATTTTATCAACCGATGATTTTACACCATTAGCATATATAAATCTTTTTACAGGATACATCAACTTATTATTTTCAAAATTAAAGCATATAACCAGTGATAAATAAGCTGATATCATCAATGTCAAACCTACTATTCTTGACAGCCACAGGAACTTATTATATCTGAAATTAAAATACGTTTTTTTGTAAAATAAAAACACTCCCAACAAATATATAAACCAGCCCCCAAATGCCATTGGAAATGATACCCCCATAGTATATACAAGGAAAAAAACACCGCCAAGTATAAATAATGTTGCATATATAACAATTATAAGACTGTCAACTGTTGAAAAGCGTTTATAAACATGCACTTTTTCATTTGACTTCATATAATTCACCCCACATAATTACTGTATCAGATTATCCCTTATCTGTATCATTATCAGCAGCTTCCTCATCGAGGATACTCTCGTATCCATCTTCAAATTCAATGCTTTCTTCTGTTTTTTCAGACTCTTTTTCCTGAATCGGAGCTTTTTTGCCTTTTCTCATTACAACAACTGCAATTACAACAACCAGAATAACTAATCCTGAACAAATAATAATAAATGCAGCTTTTTTAAGACTGAAATCAATAGCATCATATTCAAGTCCGTTTGACTTTGCATACTTTTCAGCGGCTGAATCAGAATATACGCTCATTTTAAAATTTCCATTCTTATCAGCACCGGAGCCGTCTGATTTAGAGTTGAATCCTAAAGCATACTCGCCTATTTTTTCAACGCTTTTAGGAACACTTACATTTTCAAGTGCAGAACAATCAAGAAATGCTCCGCTTCCGATTTCTGTAATGCCCTCAGGAAATGTAACGCTCTCAATTGAACTGTCCTTCCAAAAAGCACCGGGATTAATTTTCTTTAATGTAGAAGCAAGGCTGACTGTTTTTAAGTTTTCACAATTGCTGAAAGCATAATTTCCTATTTCAGTTACACCCTCAGGAATTACTATATCTGTAAGTCCGCTGCAATAATTAAATGCACCCTCAGGAATTACTGTAACAGCCTTTGAAATTGTTACCGTTTCCATATTTAAACAGCCTGAAAAAGCATATTCGCTGATTGATGCAACTGTATCAGGAATAACAACATTTTTGGATACTCCTCCTGCCGCCGCAGTATAGAGTGTTGTTTTATCTGCTGTATAAAGAATATTATCTTCTACTGTATAAGCTTCATTTTTTTCATCTAAGGTTATTTTCTCTACACTGTAACAGTTCATAAATGCACCGCTCCCCAATGCATTTAATGAATCAGGCAGCTCAAGTGATTTAAGACAGTAGCAGTCCTTAAACGCAAATGCGTCAATAGAGTCCACACTTTCAGGAATATCAATTTCTGTAAGTGATGAACATGAGTCAAAAGCACTGTAGCCTATATATGTCAGCGACTCAGGCAGTGTAATATCCATGAGATATTGGCAATTATAAAATGCTCCTGTAGGGATAGACTCGATTTCGGCTTCAGGATCTATTTCAACCTTCATAAGCCCTGTACAGCTCATAAAAGCATAGTCACCGATAGTTTTAACCGTTTTTGGAATAGATACAGATTCAAGTTTTGTACATTCCTTAAATGCTGATTTATCAATTGAAATAACTGAATATCCATTTACAATTTCATTGATTTTTACAGAGGTTACAGTCGGTTCACAGCTTTTTACCGAAATTCCGCCGTCCACATATTCGTAAGTCAGAACTCCGTCAGAAATTGTATCTCCGGAGCTTTCCTCTGCAAAAACAGATACGGCAGACATTGATGATATTGACAAAACTGCTGCCGCAGCAGCTGATATAAGCCTTTTTAACTTCATATTACGTTTTCCTCCTGCTTAGTCAATTTTACTTTCGCTGTTTTCAGCTTCTTCAGCACGTTTCTGCACTGCAAAAGCTGCTTGCTTTTTAGCTTCTTCAATCTGCTTTTCCGCACTGTTTTTCTTTATTTTTTTCGTTGTAAATACAGCTATTAACGCAATAACACCTGCCGCTAAAGCTGACGCAACGGTAATTGCAAAGCCTTTATTTACATTCACTCCGAAAATGCCGTATGTATTTGTAACACATTCAAATCCGCAATTTTCTGCATATTCAGCTCCCTTTGTATTTTTGTTTGCATAAATTTTAAATCCTTCAACAGCAACAGCTGTTTCCTGTTCGGAATCATAAATAAATCCAAGAGCCGAAGCACCTATTTCAGTAATATTATCGCCAAGTCTTACCTTTTTAAGAGATGAGCAGTCATAAAAAGCATAGTCTGATATAACCTCAAGCTTTTTAGGAAAATTGATTTTCTTCAATGAAGTACAGCCGTCAAAAGTCTTTTCTCCTATCGACTTCATGTTTTTGCCGAGCTTTACCGTTTCCAGTGATGTACAGCCTGCAAATGTTCCGTCAGACTTTGTAACAAGTGCGGTTACATCATCAGGAATTGTAATGCTTTTAAGCCCTGTACAATAGCTGAAAGCATCTTCTTTAATCTCGGTTACATTATTAAGGTCAATTGAGGTAAGGTCAGAAGCATCAAGAAAAGCAAATTCCGAAATTGTTTTTACACTGTCGGGAACTTTATATGATTTTGACTTGATTCCAAGAGGATATTTTACTAATGTTTCCTTTGCAGCATCAAACAGAATGCCTCCGCCAGAACTGTAGGCTGTATTTCCTTCAGCAACTTCTATTGACACAAGAGATGTACAATTTGCAAATGCATTATCGCCTATAATTTTGCATGATGCAGGAATGGTAATGCTTTCAAGTGAAGTACAGCCTGAAAAAGCTTCGGCTTTAATTTCTTCAAGTCCCTCAGGCAGAACGATTTCCTTTAAGTCCTCACAGCCTGAAAAAGCCATAATATCAATCATCTTTACTGAATCAGGAATTACTATTTTTGAACAGTAACCCTGATAAAATGCACCGCCGTAAATTTTTGTCACCGGACAGCCCTCAATCTCTGACGGTATTTCAGGAACATCAACAGCAAAATCACAGTAAGTAATGTATGCCTCTCCGTCTACAATTGCATATTTAAAATATCCGTAATCAGAGGATTCAAGACCGTCATATGTTTTATCGTTGCCCTCACCCTCTATAAAGGTGAAATTATTGGAGTATTCATAATCCTCGTCACTTTCAGTACAGTAAACCTGTGCAGCAGAACCGGCAGTACCATAAATTTTAAAATCAGGTATTGCCTCAAGATTTTCGTCATATCCAAATGCACAGTAACCTATTTCTGTAACAGATGCAGGAATCGTAACACTTTTAAGAGCTGTTGCGGCAAAAGCATTCTGACCTATATCAGTAAGATTTTCAGGGAGATTAAGCTCTGCAAGACCGGAACAGCCTGCAAATGAGCCTCCGCCTATATATGTAAGGCTTTCAGGGAAAATCGGATTATCAAGTGAAGTACAGTAAGAAAAAGCAAAGTCCTCAATGTTCACAAGATTGGTTTTACTTAAATCAACATCATTAAGAGCAGCATTGTATGATACACCATGACGTTCTATAGTTACAAGACTTTCAGGAAATGTTATCTTTTTCAGCTTTGTTTCATAAATTGCAGAAGTTCCTATTGTTTCTACTGTTGACGGAATGACAAATTCAGTATCGTCCTTTGCTGTAGGATAGTTTACAAGCACTGTTATGTCCTGATTATAAAGAACTCCGTCAAGAGATTTGAACTGCTTATTACCCTCACTTACTTTAAATTCAGTCAAAGCATAGCAGTCAGTAAAGGTATTTTCTCCTATTTCAACAACATTATCTCCGATTGAAACAGAAGTTACACCCGTATTGTTATATGTATCCTTTCCCAATGAAGTTACATTATGTCCGTCAAGAGTTTCAGGAACAGTAACGGCTGTTTCACTGCCTCTGTATTCTTCAAGGCAAACTGTATCATCATCATTTAAAGTATACGCATAATCACCAGATACGATAAGCTCATCATCTGCAAATACATTTATATTAACAGGACAAACTGATGCAGTAAGAACTGCTGACATCACAAAAGCATACGCTTTTTTTCTATTCATTTTTATTCCTCCATATTATAAAACAGATAAAACCCGGTGTAAAGCAGGCAAGCTGCCCTACCCCCGAGTTTTTTTAGGAATCTTTTTGGGGCAAAGCCCTGAATGTGTATGATACATTATATCACAGTAAACTGAAAAAATCAATAATTACACTAAATTTTCATCTTTCGGCTCATTTACGGTACAAAGGTAACACCGCACAAAGCATATCAAAAAATTTCTATCTGATATTGACATCCGCTGAAAAATATGGTATCATAACTGTATTAGTTGAACTGATACAGTTATTACGATAAAGGAGGGTTGTTATGTTTACAATTGATTTAATGAGCCGTACACCTATTTATGAGCAGATTTACAGAAAAATAATTGTGCTTGTTATCAAAGGGTCGTTAAAGGAAAATGACCAGATTCCAAGCGTAAGGAGCTTTGCTAAGGATACGGGGGTTAATCCCAATACTGTTTCAAAGGCATATCAGGAGCTTGAACGAAACGGTATAATCTATTCACTTGCAGGAAGGGGCAGCTTTATTGCCAAACCTGATATAAAGTTTCTAAAGTCCTTTGTTCTCTCTGACTTTGATAATGTTGTGGAGGAAGCTCTGAAAAACGGCATTACGGCAGATGATCTGAAAAAGCGAATAACAGAAATAACTGATAAGGGGGCTGCAAAATGATTGAATTAAAGCATACAACAAAGCTGTTTGACAGCTTTACGGCACTTAACGATGTTAATCTCACAATAAAAAAAGGAACTGCATTCGGACTTCTTGGTTCAAACGGTGCAGGAAAATCCACAATACTAAGACTGCTTTCAGGAATATATAAGCAGGAAGAAGGGAATGTCTTAATAGACGGCAAACCTGTTTATGATAATGTTGAGATTAAACAGCGTGTATTTTTTATAAACGATGAAACTGTACAGTTCGGTTCATTTACACTCAAATCACTTAAAAATTATTACAAGAGCTATTATCCTAAATTTTCAGAGAAAATTTTTGAATCCCTGAGAACTAAAGTAAAGCTGCCTTTGGACAAGAAAATCAATACCTTTTCAAAAGGAATGAAACGTCAGGCAATTGTTATAATCGGTCTTTCCTGCTGTACGGACTATCTTTTCCTTGATGAAGCGTTTGACGGTCTTGACCCTACCATGAGAATTATAGTAAAGCATATGCTTGTAGATGCTATGATTGACCGTAATCTTACTACTGTTATTTCATCACATAATCTCAAGGAAATAAATGAAATCTGTGATACGGTCGCTCTTATCCATGACGGCAAAGTTGTATTTTCAAGAGAGCTTGATAATATTAAAAGTGATATACATAAAATTCAAATTGTATTTCCTCCTGAACCTGACGGTTCTCCAAAGGATATCACAAAGGCTGAGCTTGAAAAAATCGGACTTGAAATTCTCCATTTTGAAAAGAATTTAAGTGTTTATAACATTATTGTAAAAGGTGATGAGGATACATTAAAAGCAGCATTTGCTCCTAAAAAGCCTGTTGTTTTTGATATTGTACCGCTTACTCTTGAAGAAATATTTATTTATGAATTGGAGGTGCTCGGATATGACAGCAGCGACATCAACTCTTAAAAAGAGCTTTTTTAAAACACACTTTAAAAATACAATCCTTGAAAGCAAGAAGTTTCTTTTCATTATTTCTGTTCTCCACCTTATAGGTTATCCGGTTATTGCATTTACTATCCGCTATTACAGTGAACATCCGGACAACACTGATGAAAGCTATGCAATTGCATCATGCATTGCACTTGCAATCGCAATTTTATCAGGAGCAATTATAGCGATATCAATTTTTAATTATCTGTATAAAAAGTCAACAGTCGATATGAATTTATCCCTGCCGCTTACAACAAGGCAAAGATTTTTATCCGAATATTTTGCAGGCTTGACTATTTACATTGTTCCTGCAATTATTGGCGGACTTATCGGTACTGTAATACTGCTTACAGGCAAACACGAACTAATGGAATTTTTAAAATACACCATATATATCGGCTCTATAGTAATTATAGGTATGATATTGTATTATTCTCTGACCGTTCTCATTCTCAGCTGCTGCGGCAGTTTGTTTGAAACAATATTAAGCACGCTTCTGATAAATGCAATGATTCCTGCTTCAATATATCTGCTTTCTTATACTATTATTTCAAACGATTCATTCGGCTTATCTTCAAATTCACTGTTTTTAAATCAGATATTTATATCAAGTCCTATAGGAAACGCTGCCTTTATCATCTATTTTTTTGATAATGTAAATATGTATGGTAATGTAAATACAAATCTTTATGTTCATTGGCTTATTCCAACATTAATCTTTACGGTTTTAATAGTTTTATTATCTTATTTCCTCTATAAAAAAAGAAAAGCTGAACAAGTTTCAAAGCCATATGTATATAAGTTCATTTATTATGCTATACTGTTTTTTGTTACGTTCTGCATTATAAGCATATTCAAAGTAAGCACAGGTTCAAGTGACTATACCGCTCAGACAGATTCTACCCCGATAGATGCTTCATTCTTCCCTGCTGTTATGTGCAGCGGCATTGTGTTCTTTATTATGGAGATAATTTCTAACAGAGGCTTCAAAAAATTCTGGCTTTCAATCTTAAAATTTGCAGGAACAATTACATGTATCTATGCGGTTTTACTGCTGTGTCATGCAACAAACGGATTTGGAGTAAACAAATATGTTCCGCTTGAAAGTGCTGTTGATACGGTCAACATTGATCTCGACAATTACTATGGCAATACTTCTATATATAATTTTTCTGTTACAAACAAGCATACAATTCATGACGTAGTAAGTCTTCATGAAAAAGTAATTAAGGAAAAATATGAAGATAAAAATACATCTCATAAAGAAATCTCTGAAAGTGAACTCGATCAAAGAATAAAGAATGGTGCTTTGGCAACATATAACAGAAAAAATATCTCAATAACCTATTATTTGAAAAATGGTTCTATACTTACAAGAGAATATAATGTTTCTGATGAACAAATGGAACAGCTTTACGCAAGCATGATGACAGGCAGAGGTTACGCTGAATACTGTTATCATAAATTATCGTATTCATTTGCATTCCGTGTTGAAAACGATAAAAATGCAAGAAATATAGAGATTTACAACAAAATTAACCAAAAAATATCGACCACGAAATTAACTGTTGATGAATTTTCAAAACTTATAAAGGCTTATAAAAATGACATTGAAAATATGTCAGCAGACTCATTTTACACTGATAAAATCATAGGAACTATAGATTTAGAATATCCTATAAGAGAAAGCTTTATCAACACACTGAACTTCCTTGAAGAATACTGTAATATATCAATTGATGATTTTGAAGTAACAAGTCTTGGTGACAACAATTCTGTTGCTATCTTTAAAGATGTTGTTCAGATTGTTAAAGGAAACTATGACGAGTATTGTTATGATGATTATTATAATTCATATGCTCAAAGCAGCAAACCAAGCTATACTATACTTTCAAAATATATTTCTCTATGCAATAATTCGCTAACATCCGTTGCTGAATACAACAGGGACAGCATTGTTAACGAAATTGTTAACAAAAAGGATTTTATTGATCTTCTTAATAATGCATCAGTTTATTATGATAATGATGAAATTGGCGGAATTATAGTTGTAAACAATCAGATATTATATCTGTCCCCTGAATATAAAGAAAGAGTAGAAAAGCTTTATAATCAGCAGCCTGAACTTCTCTATTGGGATAACATGAATGTTTTTGTTGATGAAAATGATAATCTTAATTATTATGATGATGAAAACAGAGCTCATTTCATTTATGCAGATAAACAAATAGGAATTTACTATGACGGAAACGGATATTATCATTATGAAAATAATAAAAAAGTATATTTTAAAAGCATGAACAAAGAAAGATAAATATAACAAGGCAGCATCACAATTTTAATGATGCTGCCTTTAACTTTATCTGTTTAATACTTTATTGAGGTCGTTTTCAGGAGTATCTACCGGAGTGAGATTATATTTTTCAACAAGTGTATTAAGAACTCCCTTAGATACAAATGCAGGAATGGTTGGCCCAAGATACATGTTTTTTATTCCAAGATATAAAAGAGTCAGCAGAATGCAAACTGCCTTTTGTTCATACCATGAAAGAACAAGTGTCAGCGGCAAATCATTAACAGTACAGTTAAATGCCTCTGCAAGTGCCAAAGCTATTTTTATTGCACTGTAAGCATCATTGCACTGACCACAGTCTAAAATTCTCGGAATACCGTCAATATCACCTAAATCAAGGTCATTTAATCTGTATTTTCCGCAGGCAAGTGTAAGGATAATCGTATCAGGAGGAGTAAGCTTAGCAAAATCGGTATAATAGCTTCTGCTTGGTGAAGCACCGTCACATCCGCCTACAAGGAAAAAGTGCTTGATTTTTCCGCTTTTTACAAGCTCAATAATTTTTTCAGCATGTTCCAATACGGCATTATGTGCAAAGCCTGTAGTTACAGTATGTCCTCCGTTCATACCTGTCATAAATCTGTCCTCATCATAGCCGCCGCATTCAATCGCTTTTTTTATTACAGGTGTAAAATCCTTATCGTCACCTATATGAACCAGCTCAGGATATGAAACTATTGATGTTGTAAACACCCTGTCGCAATAGCTCTGACGAACAGGCATAATGCAGTTTGTGGTAAATAAAATCGGGGCAGGTATATTATGAAATTCCGACTGCTGATTTTGCCAGCCTGTACCAAAGTTGCCTTTAAGATGCGGATACTTTTTTAATTCAGGATAACCATGTGCAGGCAGCATTTCACTGTGAGTATAAATATTTATTCCCTTACCCTTAGTCTGTTCAAGAAGAAGCTTCATATCATGCAAATCATGTCCGCTTACAACTATAAAAGGACCTTTTTCAATTGTAAGAGGTACTTCTGTAGGAACAGGATTACCATAAGCTCCTGTATTTGCACTGTCGAGCATATCCATGCATTTCAGATTTACCTTTCCGGTTTCAAGTACAAGCTCCAACAGCTTATCAGGATTATCTTCACTGTCGATTGCTCTTAGTGCCTTATAGAAAAAGTCATTTACCTCATCATCTGTTTTACCTAATACAAGTGCGTGATAAGCATACGCTGCCATACCCTTTATACCAAATAAAATGAGAGATTTTAATGAGCGTATATCTTCATGGGCATCCCACACATTATTCATGTCATAATCTTCAAAGCGTTCGGAATTTATACGTCCTTTTTCTTTTTCTATTTCTGTTTTTATCTTTTTTATTGTTTCATTATTGAAATTTACGTTTGTAATTGTCGTGAAAAGTCCTTTTAAAACGAGTCTGTCTGTATTTTCGGTTTTGCGTCCCGACTGTTCAGCATTTGCAAGAGCTATTAATGCTCCGACAATTTCGTCCTGATAATTGGAGGTGTCCGCCTTTTTGCCGCATACTCCTACCTTTCCTTCACAGCCTGTATTGTGTGCTGTTTGCTGACATTGAAAACAAAACATCTCATTCATTATTCTACCTCCGAAAAATTTGTTTTTCTATGTGATTTGTGCAGTATTTCTCTGAATATTATATACTTATTATGCCAATTACAGAAAAATATATTCACTCCACTAAACAGTAAAGGCAACACCGCACAAAGCACGTCATAAACTTGCAAATTTTTCGTCATATTACACATAATTTTTTTACCATACGACAGTACGCTTTCAAAAATTCTATGCAAT
>ERZ773228.1839-NODE-1839-length-20987-cov-3.239203_pt1 | contig 20987 bp, 26 predicted proteins | sample MGYA00580524_ERZ773228 | MGnify/ENA primary metagenome ERZ773228 (study PRJEB29015, sample SAMEA2737768) | human gut metagenome | biome: human gut; feature: human-associated habitat; material: faeces | place: China | collected 2012 ... | reverse complement strand
TCGATTGCCTATCTTATTGAGCAGCGGTGCGGAAGTTTGAAAACTAAAACCAGACGAAGGCGGCGCAGAAAATGATTCTGCACCGCCTTCGTGTTATTTAATCGTTAGTTATCCATTGACCTCTGTTTAAAATAATCGCTCAGGATACGAATCATATATCCATTGCAATATTCAGGGATCATGTCAATATCTTGGCTTATTTCTTCAACATTATTGAAGTGGTTCATATACTCTAATAGGCTCCGAAAAGCTATAAAGTCGTCGCAGTAAACACCGGTGTAATTAAAATATCCATCAGCATTTATATCATGCAGAACATGATATAACTTTTTATATATCGACAACTGCTTTTCACTTAACTGAAACCATTCTTTATCCAACAGTGTTTTAGAAACAGCCTCATTATGTACGTCATTATGAAGTGAATGAGATAGTGATTTCATAAATTTTGCGACAATACCCGCCAACATATCAGCCATTCTGATTCCAAAATGATTTTTGGAATCATCTTCCAAGATGTTTTCGAGTCCCATTTCTTTTGCAGAAGCAAGCGTGCGGCTTGCTTCATCTTTCTCGCCCTCTTTGTCAAGTGTCAGTATATATTGATTTATTCCTGATTTATTAATGACTTCACTCAATCCTTCAAATGCCATATGATAATCCCAATCAACTGATTCAATAGGTTCAGCGTCACGTAAAACCTGCACAATTATTTCAAAAGCCTCATTCTCTTTCCACTTTAATTTTGGATTTTTCTTATTCAGTTCAATTCTCTCTGTAAAAAAGTTGACAAGACTTTCGATGAATTTGTCAGGAGAATTATAAATATTTTTAATGACATCTTGAGGGCGATATGTTATTAATGCTTTTATAATAGAATACTTTATGGAGTTCCAATTTAGTATAATGCTGAAATCATGTTTTCTCAGCAATTGAAAGATAATAAATTCCATTTTACTGGTGCAAGATAGATAAACGAAGTCAATATTACTTATAATATCCAGATAATCTGAAAGTAATTCTATGTTTTGCTTATTAAAAGAAGCAAATCCGCTTTTAAATTGGTTAGGTTTTATGGTATCACTTTTAAGTTCACCATTCTTTTTTCTAAAGGAATATGTCTCTTCAAAGGCAGTATACTTTTCCGAAATCTCAGATTCCTTATCAGATTTCCAGCCAACTATAGCAGTCACAAAAGAATCATAAAAGTTCTCACTTGAGATTGTGGAATAATTTACCTTTCGGCTGTGCTCAGATTCATCATAATAAAAGTTATACATTTTTTACCTTACCTTTCTTAAATGTGTAATTTAAATGAATATTTCATTCTATATCATTATAGCACATGTTGACGTAAATGTAAAGTAGTACAAATGAAATTTGACATCTTATCGTTTCTGGGGATAAACCGAAAATTACTTTCCCTCGTGTGAAAATCTCTACTATGCAAGCTCATTCAACCGTATTGCCTACGAGTCCCATGTCAGAGTATATCCTTCATCACATTTGCCACAGTCTTGTCTGCCGAGTGTATTACGTGCACATAAATATTGCAGGCAGTTTCACACGGAAGTCTTTTCAGAAATTCAGCCAGTTCCTGAGTTCGATTTCGGTGTTAGCTGCCTCAAAAGTTGAAGCTGCTACAATACTGAGTGGCTGCATGGCTGCGACAACGCTTTTGTTCCTATTCTATCTGTTGGGGCGTACTGCTCAACCTGCTGAACCGGACTTTGCAATAGAAGCGTGCGTGACGGTTTATTTAAGGGGGATTCTCGACAAAGGAAGTTTACGTCAGACCAACTACTGGTTGCGGTATAGTTTAAACTTTGAGCCCGGTTTATTGCTGCGTGTTTTGGAGTGAGGTGAAGATAAATTAATTTTAACAGTATGGCTGTTGTATCAGAAGATAATTTTAAAGGTTTTAATAGGTTTTCAAAATATTGTGAATATTGCTAATCAGGAATGTATAAAATTGTTGAAGTTAATAAAATTGACATCAAAAGTGTTTCTTTCGACTTTTTATCACCTTTTTATCACCTATTTATCGAACAAAAAGATTATATTCATAACAAATATGTTTTGTTTCTATGAGAGTTGAAGTATTTTAGTAGTCAGCATAATAACTAAGATATATTATTAACTCGCACACAGTTGGGGGCATATAATGCTATGAATAGATCTTGATACCCACTATAGGGACTGAACATTAAACAAACCTTGCCAATTCAAGTGTGGTTCACAAGGGGTGGCAGGAAAAAAATTAATATTAGGAGATAAAACAATGCTTGTTTTTAACATTCCCAAACAGTATGAAAACCTGATTGCAGAGATTACAGATACCTTTGAAAATAGTGAACTGTTAGAAGTAGATTCACTGGGAGCAGATACATTGGTTCAAGTTATTGTTCCATTAATTGAAACTGCCCTTGCATTAATCATTATTAAAGCACAATCAATTTCTTCAAAAGTTGAAGTTGAATGGGACGGAATAAAGATTAAAGGAACTGAAAAACAGGTCGAAAAATTTTTAAACAAAATTTGCTCTCTTAACGAGAAGAAAACAAAGGGGAAAAAATAGACATGACTCCAAAGGAATACCTATCTAAAACTTGCAATTGTCTTAAGAAACCCAGGCTGGTAGAAAGCCCCAAGATTTATAAACAGTTTAATAAATTGGGAAGCTATATTTTACCGGAAAATAAAGAACCAATTTTGATTTTGGATTGTTATACAACTAGAGTATATCCAAGGTTTATTCAGCTTCCTGATTATAAATTTGTAGCATGGGATAATCACTTTTGGGATATTTATGGCAGATTTTTATTTATGTATTTCTGTTACGCTAATATAGGAAGTAAAATACCACAATCCTTTTTTGTGAATTATTATAAGTCAATGTTGTTGGTTTTTTTGGCTAATAGAAATGAGAAATATCCAGCTTTTTCTCGTTATATTGCGGAAGAATATTCAAAAATGGATATGAAATTTCCACATTATAATGAGTACGAAGATATAAATGATATGTTGGATAAAATCGGACATCAGCAAGAATTTAATAGTTCTCGTATATTTGGCTTTTGCCATGAAATATCTCATATAGCCTTTAGAAAAAATAACAAATTGTCTCAAGTAATTCAAAAAAGTGTTATTACATATTGTGAATGCGGTAAGCAACTTATTGAAGCGTCTAAAAAATATAATCTAGTGCCAAATGATGTAGACGAAGAACAAGCTAATGAAATGTTAAAAATTTATTCACAAATATTATCTGAATCTGATAAAAGATTATTAGAAGAAGTGTGTTGTGACATTATGGCAATTCATGTTTTGTTCGAGTATTTTAAAGAAGAATGCAAAATGAATCCAGAACAGATAGATATGAGTCTTTCATCAATTATTTATTTTTGGGTATGTTCCTCTTGGCTATCTTCATCAGAGGATTTTTGGAATGGTATGATTCAGGTATATACGGATATAAGAAATGACGATGCATTCGTAAATAAGAAAAATCCTTATTACAATTTAGGGACAAATATTACAGACGAATATGCTGTCAGAATTAGTTTTGTATCATCATACTGCATGGACAAGTTAGAAATTAAATTATTCAAGAATATTTCTGATGAAGTGTATAGAATTGGATTTGTGGATATCATGGAAAAAGCAAGGGGAATAGATATTATGGAGAATGTTCTAAACAAAACTAAAAATGCCAAGACCGACTATGTACATTCAATTTTTCATTTAAAAAAGAAAAATCAATTAATTGGATGGGAAAATGAATAAATGTTCAACAATTTATCATGTCGATTTTCAAATACATAGAAGTCTTTCCCGTTTGTAAATTAGTAAATTAATAAATAGTATCCTATACAACCATCCTCGCAGAATTCTCTGCGGGGATTTAAGTTTCAGTTCTTCTATGAGTTCCTGTTGATAACTGCTGCTTGGATGGGATGATATATGCATTTTCCTTGCCTTGTGGTGATAAATAATAAGAAATAATTTGTGCACGACCTATTTGTTTTTAAGACCTGAAAAAGAAAAGGAATGCAATTTATCATCGCATTCCTTTATGTATTCCACTAGGAAAACCTTACCCCACGATCCCCCCGAAATCCTCAGCGAGCTTTCCGGAGCAGTCCTGGATATCCGGGACGACGCTCTCCTGCGGGACGTCCTCAACGTCCCTGCCGAGCAGTTCGTCTACGAACTCAAAGAAACGCTGGCTGTACGGGAGGTAGCGCTGTCTTATCAGCTCGGCAAATTCGGAGTCGCCGCTGACGGCGCGGGACGGATCCATAGCGCGCTCGCTGTAGAAGCTGAACATGTTCTCGAGGTGCTCGACGGACATGCGTGCGGTGTCCAGCAGACCGTAATTAGAACCCTGCATTTCAGCGACGTAGCCGGACAGCACCGAATTACCTCCGGGGCGCGTGTCGAGCGGGGAAGTCTGAATCAGATCGTCGTAGGAGAAAACGCCGAGGTACGCCAGATCTGCGAGGAAATTGCTGTACTCCGCCGTCGCTTTCACGCCGTACTGCGTGCTTCCGCCGTCGTTTACGAACGAGTAGCTTGTGTAGGTCTGCATGGAGCCGAGGTCGTGCCGGGAATACAGCCAGTCCCTCTGCTCGGCGGTAAGCTCGTGGGTCGGCTCGGAGTCGTCAATGCCGAGGGATTTCTTGTATTCCAGCGCCTTTTTGACCGCGTTGAATGATATCCCCGGCTCCGTTACCCACTTGTCCGGAGCGCTGGCAAGTAAAGTGTCCTCCGCGCTGTTTTCGGTGGTTTCGAGGGCTTCGCTGAATGCGTTATCGTTATTCTGCGCCCTGCTTTGTACCCGAGAATAGGTGAATATATTATTGTTTCTTGCTATGTTACCTATCATAATACATCTTCCTTAACCTATAGAGATATGTCCGCCGAGGGAAAGAGAATTTGATGAACCTTTCGGTGTTAAAGATATACTGTATGTGTGGTATTTCCTTGGAACCATGTACTGTATAACATAGTTTCCTCCTGACACTCTAGTATTGTAGTTTGTCCATTCAGGGTTATTAACTGTAAAGTCTACTGTGTAAGAAGAACTGGAACCGGATATATTGTAGACGATTTCAACGTAAAAAAGGTTGAAATCATTTTCTAACATCCACTGTGATATGCTGCTAGAAACAGTGCAGTTATATGGAGTGTAACCAGAACCAGTACTGCTCCACAGCTCCTCGTTCATAATTCGCTCATAAGCTCCCTTGCTAGAATTGTATCTAGCGGGAATTACCAATATCGAAACACCTTTAAGTTTGTTTGTTACAGCTAAAGGTTCAACTGTATCTTCTACACATAGCGTTTCGTTGGAAAGTACATCAAGAGAAATTGTTTCTTCGGCTGAAGCGGGTGTAATAAGCCAGCACAGCGATAAAACAAATGCCATAAGAGTTAATACAATTTTCTTATTGATAGTTTTTGTCATAATAGACCAACCCTTTCTTTACTGTGGTTTATAAATGTCGTAATTATAATGACTTAATGTTTTTCTGTGATTACCTCCTTCTGTAAATAGCAATAGCCTTGAATTATATTTTAGATACTTTCAACACTACTGTATTTTGTTTTAGTTTCTGATTCTCCGTTTGACAAGGTAAAAGTAAACACTGTTTTTAACCGGTATTTTCCAGCCGTTAGTTGACTGTAAGAATTACTAGCGTTTAATTTCAGAGAATCACGACTCATGCTCCATGAAGCTCCTGGTACACTCTTCCATACTAAAGATTGTTTTTTCTCCAGCGTTTGAACCAAAGTAATAGTACATTTAGTGTTAGCTATTGCATAACTATAACAATTAGCTGTATTGCCTGAAATTTTCAAACTAGAGTAAGTTTTTTGTGCTGTTTCATAATATAAACTTATATTTGAATTGGCGGTTTTATCATCTAATGCAATAGCATACGATGATATGCTGGTAGTTGTTAATATTGACACAGCAATAAAAACAGAAACTAAAAGTTTCATAATTTATAACACCTCCTCTCTATTTTAAAATATAGCAAAAGAGGAGGTAAGGTGAGTAGTTGTATTGACAAATTAACATAAATCGGCAGTTTGTACTATTTACTTGTCAGTCTTTTGTGCAAGTTTCACACTATCCGCAAGCGCGATAGTTTCATCTTTGGGGAGAGTAGCGGAAAGTTCCAGAATGTAGTCTCCGTTGTCCCAGACAATAGAGTTTACGGAACCGTAGCCGCCCAGAAACAGCGCAGAATGACCGCCGACGGTTATTTCCTCGAAATCGCCGTGCTCGTTATCAAAGCTGACGTTGTATATTGCTTTGGTGTGCTGTGTGAAGCTTATCAGCTCGTCACCGCAGCTGTAAGTTACGTCGTATACCGCACCGCCGGTCATTTCAGGAGTTATTTCGTTGGTCAGTTCAAAGCCGTCCGGGAGCGAGGGAATGCAGTATATATATTCTATCTGCGATTTGCCGGCGCTCGCTGCCTCGACCTCTACATTATCGGAATGCTGACGGAACGTGAAGTTACTGATGATAACTCCAGTGCAGCCTGCGATTGCCGCCATGAGAATAATTATCAGCAGTACAGCGGCTATCCGGCGGTTGAATTTTGGCTTTGTTTCCTGGAGGGGAGCGCCGTAGAATTTCGATAAAATACGGCGCATTCTGACGCGGTGCGACAACGACGCGCGGAACTCCGGCGCGCTGTCAAACCCGGAGAAATCAGCGATGTACGCGTCTTGCAACGCGGCTTTCAGAAACTCAGAGTTCATTGTTGTTTTCGCTTTCTATGTACTCCCTTATCATCTTCATTGCGTCGGAAATTCGGCGCTTTGCCGCGGAGTATGATATGCCGAGGAGCTCGGCGATTTCCGTGTTCGGAACGTCGAAATTAATTCTCAGAGTCAGCGCGGATTTCAGTGTTTCCGGCATGTTCCGGACGAAATTGGCCAGCTTTTCATAGGATATTTCGCCTATCACCTGTTCTTCGACTGACATGCTGTCGGGGATATTTTCGTCTAGTTCGACCTGCGGGAAGTGCGCCTTTTTACGCACAGTTTCTATTGCGACGTTCCGTATCACGATATCCACAAACGCGACTTTTTTGCTGTCGGGTACTTTGAAAAAAGTGTCCGGTTTCGCCGCGATCCGCAGGAACGCCTCCTGCACCGCTTCCTCGGCGTCGGCGCGGTTGTTAAGCCTTGAGTAGGCTATGCTGAGGAAACGGTTACGATTCTCGGTGTACAGTTTCTCGACTATGTTTCTTTCTTCGTCGGTTTTCAGTACCGAAAGTGCGGCTGATATCATGGTTGACCTCCATTAAAATAATCAGGCTTTATAGTCTATATTATAAACCGATGTCGGTAAAAAATCAAGAGAGCTGCCCAAGGATATTCTTGAAAACTTGCCATTAACAGCAGTTTTTTTTAGTAAACTGTTGACAATCTGCATATAATAAGCTATAATATATGCAGATAAATCGCAATATAAGGAGAACCCCATGCGAAAGTTCGACTATACGTTCCTGAAAAAAATCAGCGTACCCGCCTACATAATGAACTCCGCGACCTCGATTTATGAGATGAAAGCAAAGGCGGAGCTGCGCCGAACCGACTTCGCGGAGGTATTCTCGGCGATGGAATCCGTCGCGAAGATACAGTCGGTGAAAAGCTCCAACGCCATCGAGGGGATAGTCACGACGGACAAGCGTATTCGCGACATCGTGAACAAATCCACCGCGCCGCAGGGGCATAACGAGCTGGAAATCGCAGGCTATCGCGACGCGCTCGACCTGATACACAGCAGTTATTCCGACATTCCGTTCAGCGAAAAAAGCATACTCGAGCTGCACCGAATTCTCCTCCAGCCCAGCGGCGACGACCTCGCGGGGAAGTACAAGACGGAGGACAATTTCATCATGGAAACCGATCGCCGGGGAGTACGCAGCGTGCGCTTCACGTCGGTTCCCGCAAGCGAAACTTCCGCGGCGATGGAACAGCTTATTCTTGCGTATCACGACGCGTATTCGGAGTCGGAAATCAACCCGCTGCTGCTTATCCCGTGCGTGATTCTGGACTTCCTCTGCATTCACCCGTTCCGCGACGGAAACGGCAGAATGTCAAGATTACTGTCGCTGCTGTTGCTGTATAAATGCAGATTCAGCGCGGGGAAATATGTGTCGATAGAGGAGCAGATAAACACCTACAAAAATTATTATTACACGTCCTTGCAGAAGTCCTCTGAGCGCTGGCACGAGAACGATAACAGCTACTTTCCGTTCATCGACAACTTTCTGTTTAACCTGAAAATGAGCTACTTTGAACTGGACAGCAGATTTGCAAATTTCAAGGATAAAAAGATAACAAAGAAACAGCGAATCGAGGATTTTATAACGGGCAGTCTGCTGCCTGTTTCCAAACGTGATATTTGCGACAAACTTCCCGACATCAGCGTTACGACCGTCGAGGTCGAACTCGGCAGATTACTGAAATCCGGCGAAATCGAGAAAATCGGAAACGGACGCGGGACGAAATACCGCGCTGTAATCAAGACTGAATAATCCGCGCAACGCAGAGCTTCACGCGCTGACAAAAAAAGCCTCCCGCTCGTTTTGGACGAACAGGGGTAATGTCAGCTACGTTCTATTTTGTTACGTTGTACTATATTCAGTGTGTCTTTGCTAGTTGCTCTCGCATTTTGTTTATCGGCTCAATTAATTTTTGTTCCAGCAATTTATTACACTTTAATTTGATAACACGCATTTTATAACACTTTGTCAACAATAAATCCGTATAAATTCCAAGAAAGTGTTATAAAATGCGTGAAAATTGTTATAAAATATCGAAATCGTTATAAAAGTGTTACAAAATCGTTATTGTTTTGATGCTTAGCCGATTTTGGGATTACCCTGTTCAAGCACATTACACCGCTCCTCAATAAGCTCTGCGAACCTCCGCTTCATATCCTCGGGCAGGAGCGACTCCCCGCACATCGCGAGAAATCGCGGCTCCATCGAAAGGAGTTTCTTCATCATTTTTTCGGCGGATTGACGTGTTATCCCGCACCCCTCGGCGAAAACAAGGAAGTCCCTGCGGCGGATATGCTGTTTCTTTCCGTTCAGCGCGAGGGCTGTCTGCTCGACGTCCTCGGGCATTATGACGTTGACCGGGAGCAGGTCGTAAGCCGGGGAAAGAACGTACTTCCCGCTGCGCTCGGCGGTTTCGATGAGCGAGAAATTCTTCAGATGCATATCCGAATTCCCCGTGATGAAGCAGAAAATCAGCCTGTAAAACAGCTCGGACAAATCCAGTCCGCTCCGCGAGGAATACCGCTCTATTACCTTTGCACAGCGCTCGTAGGAGCCACGGTACTTGTCCTGCGTGAGCCGCAGGTCGAGCTGGCAGAAATCCTCCATCGCGAGCATTTCCACGGAGTCTTTCCCGAAAACGCGGTCAATCCTGCGGGTGATGTATGCGAGGTTATCGCCGCCCATTACCAGTGCGTGCGGGACGGTGCTTATCCCCGCCGCATCCGCCATGGACATAACGAGATGTTCCGCCTCGGGGAGCGCCCTGAAGTCCTCCACCTGCGGCTTGAGGATAAATCCCGTCGGGTAATTCACCAGCGTGAGCCGCGGCTTTCTCCCCTCGGACATGAGGTGCAGCGAGAGCTTTTTCTGCACTCCCGGGATTGTCAGCCCCTTGCCGGCGGTTTCAATCGCGAGGTGTTCCAGCGCACTGTTGTCTATCTCCAGTTCGGGAATTACGCTCGTGCCGAAAAAGCGCTTTACGCAAGCTTTGTGCCAGCCCGAGGGTTCGTCGGTTTTAAGCGGTTTTCCGCAGCAAAGGCAGTTCATGATTTTTCACCTCTGATACTAACGTTGCCGATGGCGTCCCGGCAGGAAATCAGCAGCAGTCCGAAGCGGTCTTTCTGGTCTATCTTCCAGTTGCGGGTAATCACGCCGAGCAGCCAGCCCTCGGGGATAAGCCCGTCGAAGAACGAAAACAGCGTTTTCGATGAATAAATCTCCTCCGACAGCGGCAGGGTCAGCGACACGGCGCTTGCGCCCCCGGAGCGCAGGTAGTCGCGGTCGTACTCAAAGGAGTACCCCTCGTCGGTTTCGGAAAGAGCGCCAGCGTAGGCGTTCCTGACGTACACATATGCGGTTCTGAACGCGCCCATTACTCATCGTCCTTTCTGCCCGGGACTGCCTGCATATCGAACATCGCGAGGGCGGTGTTCACCTTGTCCATTCGCACGGTTTCCTTGCCTTGCTCGAGTTCCCGCACGAAACGCAGTCCCAGCCCCGAGCGTATCGCGAATTCCTCCTGCGTGAGCCCTGCGGCTTTGCGGTTTTCCTTGATAAATTTCGCTATCGGATTCATTTTTGCGCCCCCCCTTTTGTTATATATTTTACACCCGTTCGGGTATTTTGTCAATGGGGTTGATGTGGATTTATACCCTTTCGGTGGTAGATTTGTGCGTTTGTTATAGTATTGCACCCTAACGGGTATATTATACGCGGTGAGCGAGGGCGGAAATCAACTTGAAAAATAGCGGACATTGTGATACAATAATTATACTGAGAATAAGGGGGATATATGGATTATAAAATCAGAAAGATCAAAGAAGCTGAATACAGCGTATTAGGTGATTTCCTTTACGAGGCGATATTCATTCCCGAGGGCGTAAAATCGCCGCCGAGGGAAATCATCGAACAGCCCGAATTGCAGGTGTACATATCTGATTTCGGAAAACATAAAGGGGACTGCTGCCTTGTTGCGGAGCTGGACAAAAGAATAATCGGTGCTGTGTGGGTGCGGATAATGAATGATTACGGTCATATTGATGACGAAACTCCGTCGTTCGCGATATCCCTATATCCCGAGTACAGGAACCACGGGATAGGGACAGCTTTGATGAAATCAATGCTTAAGTTATTGAAAGCGGAAAATTACAAACAGGCTTCGCTTGCTGTTCAGAAAGCCAACTACGCAGTTAAAATGTATAAGAATGTCGGATTTGAGATTGTCGGAGAAAATGCGGAAGAGTACATCATGGCGTATAGGTTTTGAATGGCAATTGCTGTTTGGCAATGAGGTGTGGAGGTACTAAATGAACGCAGAAATCGACATATCGAATGTTGTGCTAAGGACGGAGCGGCTCATACTGCGCCCGTGGCGGGAATCCGACCTTGATGATTTTTTCGGGTACGCGAGCGTGGACGGCGTCGGGGAGATGGCGGGGTGGTCGCACCACAAAACGATTGAGGAAACGCAGGCTGTTCTTACTGCGTTCATCAGTGGGAAAAAGACGTTCGCCATCGAGCGCGGCGGTAAGATCATAGGCTCGCTGGGAATCGAAAAATACGACGAGGAGAAGCTCCCGGAATTCAGCGATAAGTCGGGGCGTGAGCTGGGATTTGTGCTGTCGAAATCGTACTGGGGCAACGGGTACATGGCGGAGGCTGTCCGGGCAGTGATAGATTATCTGTTTGGGCAGGTCGGGCTTGATTTTATTGCTTGCGGGTATTTCACCGACAATCCGCAGTCGAAGCGTGTGCAGGAAAAATGCGGGTTCGAGTTTTATAAGTACAGTAAGTACACGACGGCTTACGGGGTCACTAAGGACGAGTGTATCAATATTTTGCTTGGGTGAGTTTGCAGTGAATACATTGAATATTCAAATTCCTTTTAATTTTGCAAAATGCAGTTAAAACGAATGTCAAATAATGTGGATTAATGGTAAATCAAAAAAGTTTATGAGGTGCTTAAAATGAACAGAATAAAAACCAAAATACATGATACAACTGACAGGATAAAAGGACTAAGAAGTACTGAGACTGAACCTTTAAAAATAGGGTGGTTTTTCTTCTTGGCTTTTCTATTTATTTTTACTGCAGTACCATTTGTTGGAATTCTATCAAGCTTTGGATTAACTGTTTTGGGTTTCGTGTTAGGAATAACTGAATATTTTTCATCTGTTGTCTTTTTAGTGGGTGTATATAATTATTCGCGTTCCAAAACCCATATTTCTTTGTGGTATAGGCTCACTATTATCAGTTTGGTGTTATTAATTCTATTATTCCTTCTTTTTATCATTTCCTTTTATGTTTACGATTTATTAACTACTAAACTCCATTTATACAATCTTAGACGGAATCTGGATCTGGTTTTGCTTCGATTAGTACTTTTTATATTTACCTTTGGAGTAATATTTACAGCTTCAATTTTACTGCCTGATGATAATATTGTAGTGAAATTGATTTTGGTTTTAGTGTTTGCAGTTTATAACTTGCTAAAAATTGGGCTAGTACATATGGCTGTCCCCGGAAAGGAAAAAATATATTCTAGGTATAAAATTAATCGTGAATTCCAATATATAGATGATTTTTTTCTTTCATTATGTTTGCTTGTTAAACAATTTATTTGTGGGAATGGGTTTGATAGCTTTTTTTCATTCTTTTTAATTATATCGGCAATATATGCTGCCATGAAAACAGCTCAATATTTTAAATCCAATATAAATCATACGAATTGTTTACAAAAAATTCTGTCTGATTTAGAAAATTGTATTGATTGTTTGGCTTTAGTCGACCCCAAAACTGAATTAAGGGTTCGAATAAATATAGATACTACGTTCCTAAGGGTTTGTTATAAAAATGGAAGCAAGAAAGTAAAAGAAGCCATAGAGTCAATTTATTCTCTTGTTTTCTCTGAAACCGCCGAAGGTAATGAAGAACAAGGTAAAAACAGCAAAATCCATTGCCAGTTCACATATAATTGCACTGCTGCACAGATGAGGAAGAATATAGAAAAAACACTGAATGCTATAGTAAGAGCTTTATAAGGTGGCTTCACTTGATCGCAGTATAATATATATCGCGATTGGTCGTGAACTTCCTGAAAGCCGTCAGAACTTAAAATACGATAGGGAATGCAATTTATTTGTTGCATTCCTTTTTGTTTTGCCTGTTTTCGGAGGGTTATTGTGGGCAAAAGTGTGGGCAGGGTGGGTGTTTTACTTGCTTTCGGCAAAATGTGATAGCTGTGAATGGCTTTGTTATGCGGAAAACCAGATGTGGGATTGCGGGATAGTCGGGTTCTCATCTGCCCCAAGTCAGCCCCCATCGCAGTCTCCAAGACGGACAATATAAAGATCATAACCCCTGAGGCGAACCAGTTTGCCGATGCGTGGGATATCGACTACCGCAAGTATCACGATCTTTTCGTTCCCGAAAACAAGAAGGCTGTTATCGCAGTGTCACTCGGCGTGTGATGTGAGATTTACAGGGCGGCGGCAGGGGCTGCCGCCCTTTTCTGTGAAAGGAGGAGCTATGCTTATTACAGCAAGTGAATACAGCAGTATGGGATTTCCGGCGGTCAGCGGCGGAGATGTCGAGAGCTGCATCAAGAGAAGCGACTACATTATCTCCGCGCTCACGGAGGGCAGAGCCGAAAAGTCGGTAGAAGCAGGCGGGAAGCCCGCCGAGCTCGTCCAGCAGGCGGCGGGTTTTCAGACCTACATTCTGCTGAGGGAAAACGAACGTTACGAGAAAAGCTCACACTCCGGTTCGGAGAAGGTCTCTATCGGTGATTATTCCTACAGCACGCAGTCAAGCGAGAGCAGCGACAGCGGAAGTACGGCTTCGGACGATGAGAACAGCCTCAACGTGATCAGGCTGCTGCGCGCCGCCGGCTGCCTGTACGCCGGAGTGGAGGTGCTGGAATGAACGGAGTTAAGCCGATTCCCGCTGAGCTGCTAACCGACGGCGCTGTGCTGCTTACTCCGACCGGCTCCGGGTACTTGAGGGATAACCTGGACAGCGTGCGTATCGTGAGAGTAAGCGCGATCACCGACTACACCACCGGGCGCACGCGCGACTGCACCGAGCTTGTAATGTACTTCGACTGTGTGAACTCCTCGCCTTCGGGTACGGAATTCGCGGCGGGTCAGTCGCTGGAATACTGCGGCGAGACCTACGAGGTAGTTTCCGCGGAGCTTTTCGCCGGAGAGGATCCCCACCACTGGCGCGTAAAGGCGCGCAAGACCGGCGGGGAACATATCTGAAAGGAGGAGCGGTATGGCGGAGTCCACAACAAAGAAGAACTCAGCGCCCGACAGCTCGCGCGAGGAAAGCTACCGCATGGCGAAGCTGCTCAGGGCTGGAAACCGCGAGCTTGCGCGGCAGCTCAATCTCAAGAAGGCGCGCAGATAAAGCTAGGAGGTCAGATGACAGAATGACGATCTGGATAAACAAAATCGGATTCAACAGTGTGACGGAGCTTTCCGCCAAGCGGGAGCTTCGCCGCACCGATATCCGTTACAATACGCAGGGCGATATGCTGATAGATCTTGTGAACCGGAAATACAGGCTTACTGTGAGGTTCGGGCTGGTGACTTCCAAGGAACTGGAGCAGCTCCGCAGCCTTACTAAGGAAATATTCGTGACCGTTAAGTTCCCAGCGCCTGAGGGAGAGTCAGGCGACGGCGGGCTTGTTACCGGGGAGTTCCACATTTCCGACGAGCCTGCCCCGACTGTTACGACGGTAAACGGCGTGACGATGTACGGCGGCGTGGAGCTCGTCATGCTTCAGAAGTGAGGTGAGTACGCATGATCACGGTTTCTGAAAAATTCAGGAAGCTGGCTCAGGATAACGGCCGCGAGGTCTGGTGCAGAATCACCGTCGGGAGCGAGGAGTTCCTCGACGACCGCATCACCGATATGACGTTCGACGATGTGATACACCCCGACTGGTTCACGGTCGGCACTACCTGCTCGAACCGCCTGCATTTTACCGCTAGATATTCCGGGGAGCTTTCCTCGGGCGCAGAGGTCAGGGCTTACATCAGCTTCGACGGCAAGGAGTGGTGTCCGCTTGGCGTGTTCTACATAAGCCGAAGGTACGTCCGCGGAAAATATGTCAGCGTGACCGCCTATGATAAGATGTACAGCCTTGATGTAAACTACGGCTGGAAGGGGGAGCTTCCGGTCACTTCCGACGTGCTTCTCCGGGACATATGCAGCAGCGTTGGCGTTGAATGCGCGGAAGCAGGTCAGCCGATAAAGCTTGAGAAGCTACCTGAGAACAGCACTGCGCAGGACCTCATCGGCTACATCGCCGGAATAAACCGCGCCTGCGCCAAAATCGACCGCACCGGCAGGCTCACGCTGAAATACCATTCCCCGATAGATTTTGAACTTCAGGACAAGAACTGCTGGGAGATCCAGCGAAACATGGGAAGCTCGGTGGTTACCTGCGTGAAGGCGCACACCGGGGACGAGGATTTCACTGCGGGCGGCGGGGCGGATATCTCCACGATAGAGATCTATAACCCGTTCATGACTCAGAAGCTTACCGAGGATATGTACGTTATGTACAAGCCGTTTTCGTTCTACGGCGCGGAACTTCACATGCAGGGAATGCCGTTTCTGGAATCCGGCGATTCGCTGTACTTCCTCGACGGAAGCCTGCTGTACCGTATCGTGATAAGCGAGATAGAATACACCTACGAAGGCGGGCTGTCGGCGGTGCTTTATTCGAAGAATAAGGTCTACGAGGAGGAAAGCAGCGACCTTGAGAAGCTCCTGGAAGAACTGCTTCACAAGAAAAACGCGGTATACTACAAGCGCGAGAATTCCGGGCAGATAAACGTCAAGCCGCTGGCGCAGATAATCGCGGATTTTGAGTTTGAATCCGAGGAGAACATGTTTGCGCAGCTCGACGTGAATTTCACCGTTAAGAACAGCACGGCGGATCAGCTTATCATCGGCGTGAACGTCAACGGGAAGGATATCCCGCGCAGTATAGTGCAGACGCTTTCCGGGACGGATTTCGAGCTGCTGCATGTGTACCATCTCGCAGAGAAGCTCCCGGCGGGGAAGAACCGCGTTTACGTCACGGCGCAGACCAAATCCGGCGAAGCGTATATTCCCGCCGGGGATATGCTCGCAACGCTTGTGGGGCATGGGATCTACGGTAACATGGGAAGCTCCAGGGATAAGATAACCCTTTACGAGAGGCTGCCGCACCTCAGCATGGTGGAGCCGAAGCTGACGCTGAAGAACGTCGCGGCACAGATGGATAAGGAGGTCACATAATGGAAGGAAAGGCGACCCTGACCCTGACCGACGCAAAGAGCGGCAGGGTCGTGAAGAAGGTCACGGAGCACAATCTCGTCACCGACGCGGTAAAGAGGATACTCAACCCGCCGGTGTACGCAATGCTCTACAGTTTTAATTTCCCCAATTTTATAAATAACGTCATGCCGGCGTCGAAGCTGTTTTCCGGGATAATGCTCCTGGGGAACACCCTCAGCGAGAGCCGCGAAAACGTAATGCTCAGCGGAGACTATATTCCCGTGGCGACCGCCGGGGGAGAGTACGCCGGAGCCAACGTCCGCCGAGGAACGCTCAACACTAACGAGAGCTACGCGACGGCGAACGGGTACCATTTCACGTGGGATTTCGGAACGGACAAGGCGAACGGAGTTATAAAGTCCGTGGCGCTTACAAGCCAGTATTTCGGCAACTCGGCGTTTGAGAACATGGGCAACGAAGGCAAGCTGTTCGCGGATCCGTCAAATATTACGGCGCAGTTCAGCGAGACCACTCAGTTTTTCCACGCGAGGGGGCAGTATATCGGTACTTTTCAGGACAGGCTCCATCTGTATATCACATACAATGGAAATACGGTCACGTTCCTGAAATACAGGTCGCCGAATCCCGCTGACCTTGGAATAAACGACCCTGGGAATCTCTCTGGATGGCCTGCGGCTGAATCTTCGGTTTCAGTTGAGCTTCCCATCACGCTGAATTACATACTCAAAGCGTTCGTCGATACGTCGAAGAAGCTGATGTACTTTTTCACCAACACGCGCATAGAGCAGGGCAGCGTCGACCGCCTGATTGACTACGCCGCGGTGGATCTTAACACGCTGACTGTCGTGAAAACCGGTACCCAGAACATAAAGGACTGCGCGACCGTATACTCGTGCGCGGTCGTCGGAGACAGATTCTACGTGATGTGCTATACCAACATACAGGTGTTCACGCTCGGAGGCGGCTGGCTGAAGACCTACAACATCTACAGCCAGAATTCCAGCTTCTTTTCAATGTGGGAGGACATGCTGGTCGCCTCGGTCGGCGTGAGAAAGATAGCGGTTTTCGACAGCTCGGATAATATGTATGTGTACTACAATCCCGAGGACTACCTCCCGGCGTACTCCTGCGATATCAAGCCGCCGTTCTATCCTATGAGCTACTTCAACATGTCAAATACGGACAGCAGCAACAGCTCGTGGAATCCGTACCTTGGTCTTTCGATGGGCTATCTCGCGACGATAAACAATCTCACCGAGCCGCTTGAAAAGACTTCGGAACACAATCTCAAGATATCCTACGACATAACGAATCCATAAATAACAGAGCCTCCGGAAAAGCTTCGGAGGCTCTGTTTCTATTACGTCAGCCGATATGCCGGGTTCCGGCTTCCGCGCTGTTTCCGCAGGGCTGGATATCCGTTTTCTCGAAGTATCGGCACTCTGACCCGGCGGAGTTTGCCGGGCGGGTGAGGTCTTTCAGCGTACACATTCCGTCGCTCTGCCAGCGGCAGTTTTCGCTGCATGGAACTAGATTCATACTGCACCTCCGCAACTTGAATGAAAATAGCTTGCGCAGGTCAGCCGGAAATATTCGCGGGCAGGAAGGACGAAAGGTCGGTTTCAGAAAGCTGTTCCAGGGTCTCGCGCCTGCCGAGCTCTATGCGCAGAGCTGCGTTCTCGCCGTCGAAATCCAGCGTACCCGGCGCTATCACGCTGTTTTCGCGTTTCCCGAGGAATATTTCGTCCGACGGGAACAGCTCGATGAACTCCGCACCTGGGAAATTCGAGAGGTCGGCGCCGCCGCTCCCGAGGTAGGAAACGATGAACCGCCGTATTCCGATATCGTAGAGCGGCTTCACCGGAGTATTGTCGGAAACGCCGCCGTCGCGGTACACGGTGCCGTCGATATCCACCGCCGGGAACACCGCAGGGAGCGCGCAGGAAGCCGCGAGGTACCGCGTTATTTTCCCGGCGGGGTAGGCGCTCAGGTCGAAATATTCCGGGTAGTTCCCCTCTGTGTTGTGGCAGCATGCGAAGCAGGGAGTCCCGCATCCGGAAACGCAGTCGTTCACGCCGTTCTCAGCTATCACGTTCACCAGACCTTCCAGCGAGAATATCCCTCCCCTTGACAGCCTGTCGGGGTCTATCGTTATAGTGCGGTCGTCGGAGCCGAGGAAGTTCAGCACCGAGTTTATCACGCGCCCGGCGGTCTCGGCGGGGTCGGTGATGTCGCCGCGCTTCAGGGAGGTCCACACTCTTTCGGCGAGCGGAAGGTCTCCGCAGGCGAACAGCGCGGCGTTGAGCGCTCCCACCGAAGCTCCGGACACGGCGGCTGTGTACTTATCCAGCCCGCGCTCCCTCAGCGCCTGCCAGACCCCTATCTGATACGCGCCCCTGCCGCCTCCGCCGCAGAAAACAAGACCAGTCACGGGAAACATAAGCTTTCACCTCCAGAAAAACAGGGCGGAATCTCTGCCGCCCTGAATCATTATATGCGGAGCCTTGCCGCAGGTTACTCATTCTTAAAACGCTCCGGCAGGAAAACGTACACTGCCGCCGCGGCTATCGCGGCTCCGAGCAGCACGAACCTCACCGGCTCGGCGAGGAAGTACTCCCCGATGAGCGCGAAGCGTTCCGCGTCCCAGAACAGTACGATTCCGATGATTACTGCGAATATCGCGCAGACTAGCACGGCTCCGGCGGCGCAGTCCTTGCAGAGTTTGATAAGCTCGTCCTTTTTGAGGCAGACTTTGTCGCAGAGGCGCTCCACAGCGGTGTTGAAAAGCTCCGCTGATATCACCGCCGCGAAGGTCAGAAGCAGCACCGCCCATTCCGCCCGGGAAAGCTCGTAGAACTTCAATGCGAACCAGGTCACGAACAGCACGGCGCAAATATGCACCCGGAAATTCCGTTCATTGAATCCGTGGTAGATACCCGCCGCGGCGTACCCGAAGCCCTTCAGAAATTTTATCATGATTCGCGGGTGATGCCGAGCTTATCCAGCACCTTGTCCTGCTTGCCGAACATCTCCTTTTCCTCTTCCTCGCTGTTAACGTGGTCGTAGCCCAGCAGGTGGAACAGGGAATGGGTCAGCAGGAAGGCGACTTCGCGGCGGTAGGAGTGTCCGTATTCCTCCGCCTGCTGCTTCGCCTTTTCAAGGGATATCACGATATCGCCGAGCATTATCGCGTCGGTGTCCGGGTCTACTTCGTAGCCGTTCTCGTCGTCGCCGAGGGGGAAGGACAGCACGTCAGTCTCGCGGTCGATGTCGCGGTGCTCCTTGTTCAGCTCGCGGATACCCTCGTTGTCCACGAAGGTAACGGAGACCTCGGCGGAATCGTCGATGCCTTCTTCTTCGAGCGCTGCGGCGGTGCAGTCCTCAATGAGCTTTTCAATGTCCTCGGGGGGCGCGAGTTTATCCTGCTCGTCGCTTATAAATGTTACGATTTTCATGCGTTCCTCCTGCCGTTCTGGTACGGCTTTTTATTCTGTTCGGCGGGCTTGCTCGCCTGGCTGTACTTCTCGTACGCCCTTACGATGTCCTGAACCAGTCTGTGGCGCACGACGTCCTTTTCGCTGAATCGGTTCTGGGCGATGTCCTCAACGCCGTTCAGAACGCGCAGCGCTTCGATAAGTCCAGATTTCGAGGTCTCCGGGAGGTCTATCTGCGTGATGTCGCCGGTTATTACCATCTTGCTGTTGAAACCCAGTCGGGTCAGGAACATTTTCATCTGCTCCCTGGTGGTGTTCTGGGCTTCGTCGAGGATAATAAAGCTGTCGTCGAGGGTGCGTCCGCGCATGTACGCGAGCGGCGCGACTTCGATTACGCCGCGTTCCTGGAGCTTCGCGAACGCTTCCTGCCCGAACATCTCGAAAAGTGCGTCGTAAAGCGGGCGCAGGTAGGGGTCGACCTTGTTCTGGAGGTCGCCGGGGAGGAACCCCAGCTTCTCGCCTGCCTCGACCGCTGGTCTGGTGAGGATTATCCTCTGCACCTCGTGCGCCTTGAACGCGCTTACTGCGAGGGCTACCGCGAGGTAGGTCTTGCCGGTGCCGGCGGGGCCTACTCCGAAGGTGATGGTGTTCTTGCGTATCATCTCGCAGTATTTCTTCTGACCGAGGGTCTTGGGGCGTATCGGCTTGCCCGCGTAGCTTACGCACACGCAGTCCGAAGAGATGGTGTCAGCCTGGGATTCCGTGCCGTCGTTCACGAGGGATATCACGTAGCGCACGTTCTGGTCGTTTATCGGGTCGCCCTTGAAATACATCTTCGAGAGGGACTCCAGACAGCGCTTCGCGGCGTTCACGGAATTTTCGTCCGCACCGGTTATTTTCACGTCGCTTCCGCGGCTGAAAACCGTCACGCCGAACGCCTTCTGTATTGTGTTCACATTGCAGTCAAGATCGCCGAACAGCGCGTGGAGCTGCTCAATGCTTTCCATTGTGAGTGATGCTTCTGACATATTGCGCCTTTCCTGAGTTGAGATTAGGCATAGTGCCTGAAATTATTATACACCGTTGCGGGCGGCTTGTCAATTACTTTCTCCAAGAAGCCGCAGCGCGTTTCGACACAGTATGTCCTCCTGCTCTTCGGCGGTCAGCGGGAGCTTCCGGAAGCGCTCCAGCTCGTCGTCCGCGCCCCACATGGGGTAGTCGGTGCCGAACATAACGCGCTTTGCGCCGATTTTCCTGATAAGCTCCGCCGCGTGCTCCGGGGCGAGGGCGTACAGGCTGCTGGAGAGGTCGGCGTAGATGACGCCTCCGGAGAACAGCTCGGCGGCTTCGTCCCACTTAGTCCAGCCGGCGAGGTGAGCGCCGATTATCGTGAGCTTCGGGAAGCGCTTCATGACACTGTACAGCCGCTTCGGCGAGGAATAAT
>ERZ773228.1824-NODE-1824-length-21131-cov-5.479645_pt1 | contig 21131 bp, 8 predicted proteins | sample MGYA00580524_ERZ773228 | MGnify/ENA primary metagenome ERZ773228 (study PRJEB29015, sample SAMEA2737768) | human gut metagenome | biome: human gut; feature: human-associated habitat; material: faeces | place: China | collected 2012 ... | reverse complement strand
CCCTCCCATTATAACAAAAATAAGCATAGCTTCCGAGGCTTCCTATACGCTTCGGGTGCTATGCTTATTTTGTACCAATCAAAGAGTAAATGGAAATAACATTTAATTTATAAATAGGTGCTTAGCAAACTCAACCCCGAAGGCTGTGCGGCGGCGGAGCGCAGCGGCATTGCAAATTTCTATGCCATCCGCTATAATGAGCGTTAAGGAAAGGGTGGTGAGCAGGATGTATCGGGTGGCGGTTTGTGAAGACGAGAAAAATCTCCGTGAGGACTTGTGCGCACAGTGCGCGGCGATCCTGTCCGGGCTGCAGATGGAGCATACGGTCACGCCCTATTCTTCAGCCGAGGAACTGGAGGCAGCTTTTTCAGCGGGTGCGGAGTTCTCACTGCTTTGTCTGGATATTCTGATGGACGGCAAGACCGGCATGAAGCTGGCGCAGGAGCTGCGGGAGCGGGACGACAGGACCAGCATCCTGTTTATCACCGGTTCCACGGAGTTTCTCAAGGACGGCTACAGCGTCCGCCCCATCCAGTATCTGCTCAAGCCGGTTTCCCGGGAAGATCTGGAGCAGGCGATCAAAACGGATCTGCGGTTATATCATCAGCCCCGTACCGTAACCTTCCGGGTGGCCGGCAGGACCTTTGTCCTGCCGGCAGAGGATATCCTCTGCGCTGAAAGCCGGGATCACGGCAGCGTACTCCACACAACACATGGCGAACAATTCATTCTCTGCCCGCTGAGCCAGATGCAGGAGTATCTGCCGAAGGATCGCTTCTGCCGCTGTCACAACAGCTTTATCGTAAATCTCTTCCATATCCGCAGGGTCAGCAGCCGGACAATATACCTGACAGATGGAAGAGATCTAAGCATCGGACGGCGCTATATGGAGCAGTTTCAGGACCAGTTCGTCCGGTATCTCAATCAAAACTGAAGTAAGGGCAAGGCCATTTGGATAAAGAGAATGCGGCGTCTCCCGATGGGAGACGCCGCATTTTGTGTTTACAGAGAGCTTATGGGGGACTCTTTTTCGGGCAGCAGCTTCAGAGCCGTCATCACGGTGAAGCGGGTGTCATCATAGCTGACAGCCAGTACGCTGCCGTACTTCTCGGCGATGGTTCGCATCTGCAAAAGGCCGAAGCCGTGGCTGCCGGCATCCTGCTTTGTGGTGCATAGCTGTCCGTTTTCATCTGTTTGCAGCACCCCATTGTAGGTGTTTTCACATCGGATGGCCAGATGCTGCTGGCGGATCTGCAGGGAACAGACGATCTCGCTGTGTTCCGTTTTGGCGGCGGCCTCCACGGCGTTGTCCAGCAGGTTAAACAGAAAGCCGCACAGATCCACCTCCTCAATGGGCAGCGTTTCCGGCAGCATGGCGTTGACATGGAAAGAAACGCCATACCTGTCTGCCTGGGCCGCGAAGCGCTGGAGGATCGTGTTGACCGTCGAATTGACCGTATAAACCTTTGGGAAGAGCTGCTCCAATTCTCCATCCAGCCGGTTCAGATAGTCCAAAAGACCGGCTTGATCCGGCTTTTGCGCCAAAAGGTGCAGGGCGGCGATATGGTTCTTCCACTCATGGCGGAATGCCGCCGTCCGCCGGACTGTCTCCTGTGCCTGCTCATACTTTTCCTGCGTTGCCTGGCTGCTGCTTTTGATCGCCTGCATCCGGCGCTGGCGAAGCAGTGTTTCGCGCACAAAGCCCGTCACCACCTGCACGGCGCACAGCGCACCGGCAAAGCCGCACAGGATCGCGTAAAATGCATGGGGATACCCCGCCAGCAGCGTGGTCACCGGGTTGGTCAGTGGATAAAAGATCCCGCTTCCGCTGAATCGGGTCACGCCCCAGAACGCAAATAAACCGCCCGCCACCGCGCAGAGAAACAGGCTCGTTCGGCGCAGCGGCTGCTCATGGGAGAACAGAAGCAGCGCCGCTGCCAGAAGAAACAGGGTGGTGCCGAGCCAGTCTCCCGCTGCACTGGCGAGCAGCGGCAGCGCCGCGAAGCTCCACAGCGCAGAAAGCAGGATATGGAGCAGCGCACCGGAGAGCAGCACCCACCGCTTCCAGCCGTGCAGCGCCGCGGCCAGATAGCAGTAAAGAAGATCCATATAGATCAGGTAGACCCAGTTCAGAAGCCCGGCGTCAGCATTCAGCCCGGCCGAAATTTCGAGATAGGTATGACAGACCCCGGCTGCCGCCGCCAGCAGGAAATAGCCGATCAGAGGCAGCAGCTTCCAGAGAAACTCGCCATCGTGTGCGCCAAGCAGCAGCACCAGTAGCAGACAGATCGCCAGCAAAAGCTGCGCCGTGACTGCCGCCATGGGCCAGACGACGCCGGAGGTCTGTACCACAGCGTCGGAAAAGCGTCCCACCAGCGAGGGCAGTACCGGCTGGCGAAGGCCATCGCCGGAGGGTCCGTAGGTGACAATGCGAAGTCGCTTCCCGCCGCAGTCCTCCGGCAGCGGAACGCGGAGCCCGTCGTGGGAAATACTGGCAGGATCAACATCCTCCAGAAAGCTGTCCACCGGGTTTTCCTCGGCCGGAAAGTCTGTATAGAGAAGCGTATGATCCAGAAACACCTGCAGGCCAGCGCCGTAACTGTCAAACTGCAGAAAGTGCCGCGCACCCGGTTCCTCCATCACGCGCTCCGCCGCGACAGGGCCGGTCCCCTCCGCCGGAATACCGTTGATATAACCACCAAAGCCGAAGACAGGTTCCACTGGGCCGGCCTCTGTAAAGAATACCCAGCCGCCGCGATCCGACTCTGTGCAGTTCAGGTAGACCGACCGCTGTTCCTGATCCGGCTGCGACAGGCGGAACAGGAACCCGATCGCCGCCGCGACCGTGAGGATCAGCAATATCCCAGCAGCCCAGATTTTCCTGTTTTTTGTGCTCACCGTACCGTCCTCCTTTCTTCCAACATTGTAGCAAAGGAGCACAAATCGCACAAGCGATATATGCCCTGTTCTCCTAAACAACACGAATTCGCCCCTAAACGACACAGCGCGGGCGAGAAAAGCATGGTAAAATTAAAATAAGCAGAATTATGTGACACCCTGCGAAGTAAAGGAGGAATCGCTTATGAAACATTGCAGCAGAAGACTTATGGCATTGCTGTTGAGCGCCATCCTGTGCGTGCAGCTTTTGCCCGCCATGGTGCGGGCGGAGGAAGGCACTGCGGCTGCCTCCGAGGGCAAGGGAGCCTTCGGCCTGCCGGCGGCTACAGGACTGACAGAGGACAGCACTGAGTACAACAGCGCGGTGAAGGACGCCCCCTTCGGCAGCAGCGGCCGCGCCGTGCCGCTGTTTGTCAAGTCGGAGCTGATGCTGTCCTACAGCTGGGGCGGAGCACCGCTGTACAGCCACACCTATGACTACAACGGGGACGGCTCCACGGCGGGAAATCTGATGGGGGCCTTCCCGAATCTGGCGAACCAGTACCGCGTGACGTTCAACTCCCTCCCGGCTTCAGCGCAAGCCAGCTACCGTGTGGCGGCCACCGACGGCGTGAATACCGGCAGCGGACGCCAGGAGCACATCGCCATGATCGGTCTGAGTGCGGCAGGGATCGAGCTGTCCCTGCGGGACCGGAACAACAATGCGGTGCACACCAGCACGGTGTCCCGCGGCAACCGGAGCTGGATCAACCGCCTTGCCTTTGAGCTGGGCGGCTTCGCCGCCATCGCCTGCGGCGACTTCGACGGCGACGGCGTGGATTCCGTGGTCGTCTACGTGCCGCCCACGCAGGGAAACAGAGATGCCAAGCTGATGGAATACACCATCAGCAGCAAAGGGAGCAGCCCGACGCTGACCGAGGGCGTCGAGATCGGAAACGTGTACGATTTGCTGGGTGTCAGCGACCTGAAGGCAGATCATATTCAGAATGTGCCGGTGGTGCAGTTGACGGCGGCGGATACCGACAAGGACGGCTACGATGAGCTGGTCATCACCGCCGGGCTAAACGATACCCATGGCAACGACGGTGTCAAGAATCTGGGCACGCAGGTGTTCCTGTACGACAGGCTGGAGGGCGTGTGGAAGCAGACCTTCAAATACGCGCCCTCGGCGGGCGATGGGCCTGTTGCGGTGGGAGATGTGTCCCCGGCGAGCAAGCTGCACCGCTATGTCTGGGGCAGCTCCTCCGTGGGCAATGTGCTGGCCAGTGACGACTCCTCCAACGGGACGGATTTCCCGGAGATCGTCACGGCGGGCATGATCGACTACTCCGGCAACCATAATATCTCGATCAACAATAAAACCTGCGGCTTCTCCATGGTTCGGTGCGGCGGCATGACCGAAGCGTGGGCGGGCGTGCAGAAAAACTTTCAGGGCCAGTATGAGTTCCTGCACCGGCAGACACATACCACGAATACGCTGACCACTCACGGTCTGTACAGCGGCGACGAGGTCCTCAGTCCGCTGATCGTGAAGTGCTTCCGTTATCAGGGCGGGGCGCAGCCGGATGCGGTGTTCTTCTCGGGCAGTGTGTACGCGTGGGAGGACAACAGCGGCAGCGGCTCCCTCGCCCACAAGTACACTCACGGTGCCTTCAATCACACCGACAAATACATTGGATCAACCAAGATCACCAACAAGCAGGTGCAGGCCGTGGCCGTGGGCAACTTTGACGGCAACGGCGAGGGGCGCGAGCAGGTCGTCTTCGCATCGCTGGTCAAGCAGAGCGGCACCGGAAACCATTACAGCACCCTGTATACCATCGACTGCAAGCCAAAGGGCGATAACAGCGGCTATGAGTTCAGGCACTCGGAAACGAAAGGTTGGTTCATCAGCAAGCAATCTGGCGCTTATGTGTGTCTGACCGACTTCAACTATGACAGCGACAGCACCCTGGTGCGCTATGTGGGCGTGGAGCGTCAGTGGACGGACTACGACGTGCTGGCCGTGCTGGAGGCCGTGCCCTACTTTGAGGAGCTGGGAGACGATCTGGGCGAGGGCCGCACGGCTTACGGCAAAAGCAGCAGCAGCGGGAGCGGCAGCGGCAAGAGCCACGGCCTGAACACTACCGTGCTGGTGGGGTACGAGGTCGAGGTCGAAAACTCCGGCGCCGGTTTTGAGACCACCATCGAAAACAACTTCACCTGGGCCACCAATGTCAGCCGCTCCATTGAACACAGAGTCGACTATGAAAACAATTCCGGAGAGAACGCAGTGGTGGTGTACCGTGTTCCCGTACTGGTCTATACCTACCGAAATCTTTCCGACGGCAAAGATATGACGGTCATGAAGACCCTGCCACCCCACACCAGTATCGTCTCTGTGGAGGAATACAATGAAGAAGCCGTCGCCTACAGATTAGAACCCATTGCCGAGGATCGGCTGGCAGAGGCGGGCAACCCCTTCAGCTACCGCTCCAACACCGGCCAAATCACCAACGCAGGCGGCTCTACCCCTCTCGTGTCCAAAAGCGGCTGGTCCGAGTTGACGGGTAAGGGCAACATCGAAAAGACCATTAGCGTTACCCAGGAGACAGAGACGAGTTTTGAGTACGAACTCTCTGTGAATGTGGTGGCATGGAAAAAGATCGGCGGAGCGAAGGTGGGCGGCGGAGGCGGTTATACCTTTACCAAGACCCGCTCCAAAATGAACGGCTCAGGCACGGAGCACAGCGGCTCGGTGAACAGCCCCAAGGCGGACGGCTATGGCTTCACGTGGAACTTCGCCATGTGGAACATGACGCTCAATGGGAAAAAGGTCCCCGCGCTGGGCTATCTGGTGAAAGATGTCTCCGCGCCGTCCTCTCCGCCCAGAGATCTGGCAGTAGAAACGCTTACCAGCACCGGCGCAACGCTCACCTGGCGTGCGGGCAGCCGTCCGGCGGAGGAGTATCGTATCTACCGCGTGATGGAGAACACCACAAGGCCGTATGCTTTTGTTGGTGCCGTTTCCGGAACGGAGAGCAGCTTTGAGCTGAAAAATCTGGCGGGAGATGTGTCCTACACCTTTGTGGCGCGCGGCTGCACCAACGGCGTGGAGTCTGTGGACAGCAGCTCGATCAGCTTTACCACGCCGAAGGAAAACGGCACGAACTATGTTCAGGTCGGTGAGGTCGCCGATCAAACGGTGCGCCCCGGAGGGACTGCAGTTTTTTCGGCCACAGTACTCAAGAGCGATCCGAATACTACCCTTACCATGCAATGGCAGGAGCGTAACCCTGGCTCGCCCGCGTGGAAAGATGTACGCAACGCGACCAGCTCGATACTGACCGTGCGTGACGCAGCGGCCGCAATGAACGGCACCCAGTACCGGCTGATGGTGACAGCATACACACTGGCGGAGTCTTCTGCGGTGTATTATTACAGCAACGCGGCCAAGCTGACGATTGGCGCACTGCCCACCAGCGTTAGCGATGTAACCGTGACAAACGCGGACGGCGGGGAAGGAACGCAGAGCAAGCCATACTACGGCGGGGCGGACTGGACGAAGAAAACGACCGCTACACAGGAACAGAGCGTTCAGAAAACAGCCTCCTTCGAGAAGGGTGACGTGCAGGGCACTGTGTACCGGACGGGAAAAAACGGCCCGTACATCGGCGTAATCGAGAGCGAAACCACACAGGGCGGCACCACGAGCACGGAGACCCAATATTACCAGCTGACCGGTCCGGACAGCAACAATCAATATACTGTGACAGGGGAAGCGCTTTCTCCCGTATATACTGAGTTCAACAAAACTGCCGAGGTGGAAGGCTTTACAGCAGCCCACGCCGAAGGCCAGCTGAGCAAGGAAGTAACCGCCGGCGAGACCGGCGAGGAGACGAGCACGGTCTACTTCGCTGTGGCCCACTGGGATGGCCCTTCCGCAAAACCGGCCTTCTACTGGGAGAGCGGCGGCAAATATTTCAACGACGACAGCGGCGCTGTCGGCACGGAAGTTGAATTGGAAGAATCCAGCAAGCCGCAGTATTCCGTTTTCTATCGTAGTAAGGACGACGCAGAGATCGTGCTCTTCGGCGAGAAGGATGATAAGGAATGCTTCTTCCTCCTGAAAAAGTCGGAGGACAGGGACACCTACACCGTGACCGAAGTCGATCCGGCGGAAAAGCTGCTGATCGACGGCGCCGCATATCCCCTGAGCAGCCTGATGCCTGTTTCCTATAGCGAAAAAGTTGAAGTTTCCGTTGACACCTATACGCAGCAATCGGGCTCGGAGTTGACGCTCACTGCCGAGGTGACGAGCGGCAACGGTAAAAGGCTGGCAAAAAAGCCCGCGGCCTTCGTTATCACGGACACCGCCACCGGGGAGAGCTTTTCAATCGCAGTCACGACGGATGCGAACGGCACGATGACTATGGAATGGACAGCTCCCACCCAGGGCGTATACACCATCCACGCGGCTGTGACCGCGGATGGCGGCTATGCGGCCTCCAGCTCGGAAACACCGGTGTATTACGCTGCGCTGGGCAAGGACACTGAAGGGAAGAATACCACTCTGTACCGTCTGTCGCTGACCGAAAACGGCAAGGCGCTCGGCGCATCTGTGGAATACGGCGCAGATCTGAAGCTTCAGACGCAGAAGTGGAACAATGCGGCGTGGACGCAGGCAGACGATACCGTCTCCTATCAGGCGGTAGCCCCCGGCGCGGCGGCGGCCGACATCGACGCCGGCTACTTCCCACAGACCGCCGGACAGTATACCTTCTCGGCAAAGGACAGCGACGGCAGGGAGCTTGCGTCCGCCGTGCTGACCGTTACACCGCGCAGGCTGACGATCCGCCCGGCCTGGGATACCGCGCCCACCGCACTGTCGGAGATCAGGCTCGACTTTGAAGGCGCTCTGGAGCGCGACAGGGATGCGCTGACAAACAGCCTGACCGTTTCCGACATCAACGAATATTTTTCTAACCCGAACAGGACCGGCGTATTCACCTTTGCGCCGCAGTGGAAGGAAACGGAGGATTCCGGACGCCTGCAAAGTGCGTACTCGGTCACGCTGCAGACGAACTCTCTCCGCCGCGAGGCTGATGCGGCGCTGGTTTACTATCAGGTGGCCGCCACCGGGCATGGCACGATCTTCGGATCTTATGGCAGCAACCTGACGAGCTTCTCCTCCGGCGAGAACCGCAAGCAGGGAGAGCAGCTTGTGTTCCAGGCCAATCCGGAGACCGGCTATCAGGTCAGCCGCTGGCTGGTGAACGGTACGGAGGTCAGAGAAGGCTCGCCATACCGCATCGGAGCGACCACAGGCTCGGCCACGCAGACGCTGAGCATCGACGCGTTCAGCATCACCCGCGATACCATAGATAGGCAGCTCAAGGTCGAGGTGGAATTCGCCAACCAGTTCTCCGTGATCCATTACAGCGCGGGCGAAAAAGGCTCCGTCACCGCCAGGACCGGCGGCGGCAGCACGATCGCAAACAACGCAAAGGTCACCTACGGCTCCTCCGTCACCTTTACCGCAGTCCCGCAGATCGGCTATATGGTGGAAAAGTGGACGGTGAACGGTACGGACTACACATGGCCGGGCGCCGGTAAGCCCTACCGCGAGAAAGAACTGACCCTTTCCGGACTGGATCAGACGGAATACACAGTCAAGGTCTCCTTTGTGACGAAAAGAACCTTCACCGCCGCTGAACCCACGCTGACGGATGGGCAAGAGAACCCGGTTTCTGCAGGCACGGTCGCCATCACCTGGGCGCGGACCGGCGAGACTGTGGCTGCGGGCAGCGTTCTGCCCCAGGGCACGGCGCTGACCTATACGGTCACCTTCACGGACACGAGCTTCAACACGGTCAACCGCTGGGAGTACTCCACGGACGGTGAGATCTGGAAGGAAGGCGGCTCCGGCGGTAGCTTCACGCTGTACGACACCGCCTTTGGCAGCGATCCGGCAGCGCTGTATGTCCGCGCGGTGGTCGCCGTGGCCAACACCCACCATCTCAGCTGGAAGATCCTCGGTCTTGCAGCCGAGGACGGGAACAAGGCGACCCTGACAGCCTCCAGCAATGGCACGGAACTGGCGAGCGGAGGCTCCTATGCGGCGAATACGCCGGTGGACTTCACGCTGACGCTGGACGGCAGCTATGATCTCGTTTCGTGGAGCGAAAATGTAACACCTGCGGCAGGCGGCAGGTCGGCGGAGCTGAAGCTGGCCGCCGATACCGAGGTCACCGTCACCGTGGCAAAGAAGCCGGTCGTGACGATCGAGCGCACGGCAAACGGCGCGATCGAGGTGAGCGGCACAAGAAACAGCAAGCCTGTCACCATAACCTCTACCGATTATGTGGATCCCGGAACGAACCTGACCGTTACCATCAAGCCGGATACAGGCTATGTTGTGAACAATCCCGACGAAGCCTGGACAGCGGTGGACAACAGCGATAATCATACCTATACAATCCACAATGTCAGGGCAGATCAGACGCTTTCGGCGGATTTTGCAGCCTTGGACAAGTATGCGATCTCCTACTCCGTGGCGGCGGTCGGCGGCAGCGACAACGGCACCCTGACCGCAAACACGGTCCGCAAAAATATGGCGGCGTATGCATACGGCCTCTCTTCGGACGCAGAGGTCTATAAGGGTTCCGATTTGACCTTTACCGCAGCTCCGGATAACGGCTACCGTGTGCGGGAATGGCGCGTGAACGGCGAGGCGTACCAGGAGAGCGGCGCGGCCTTCATCGGGACGCAGTTGGTGCTCAGAGGTGTTGACGAGGAGAAGACCGTTATGGTACAGTTCATGCCGCTGGGCGACAAGATCACGGCATCCGCCGGAGAGCACGGCCGCATCACCGGCGCAATGGCGGGCGGTACGGAGCAGGTTGGTAATATTGCCTCCGGCTTCACACTGGCAAAAGGCGCTTCCGTCACCTTCACCGCCGAGCCGGATACCGGCTACGAGGTGGAGCAGTGGTCGGTGAACGGCACGCCGGTCAGCGGTGAAATGGCCAGCACCTACACCTATACCGCCGGAAGCGCGGGCGCGGTCATCACCGTAGCGTTCCGCCCGGTGGTGTACACCGTCAGCTGGACGGCGGAGCACGGCACCGTGACCGCAGATGGGTACTCCGGCAGCGCGGCGAGCATCCGCGGCGGCACGCAGGTCACCTTCACTGCCGCGCCGCATAACGGCTATGTGTTCGACCACTGGACGATCGATGGCAAGACCCTTACAAACGAGACTGCAACGCTGCGCTGGACGGTTCCCACCGGGCAGGAGGCAACAATGGCATACGCCATTGAAGCCGTATTTACAGAGAATACCACTACCTATTCGGTGACCTACGATGCTTCCGGCGGCGGCACGATCACCGCCGAGGGTCATGAGGCAAGCCCCGCCACCGTGACCTACGGGCAGAGCATCACCTTTACCGCCGTTCCCGCGGAGTACGGCTATGTGAAGGAGTGGCGGGTGGATGGTGTTCCCGTGTCTAACTCTTCCAACAAGACCAGCTACACATTGGAAAATGTGACGCAGGCGCGCACGGTCACCGTGGTGTTCGCCACAGCCGTCCTCTATGATGTTTCCTACGCCGTGAACGGCGATGGCGGCACGCTGAGCGCTGCTGCCAACGGCACGGAGCTGACTCTGCCCGCAGAGCGGCAGGCCAGCGTTGCCGGCGGCTCCAGACTGGTATTCGCCGCAGTACCGAACAGCGGAATGATGACCGGCCGCTGGACGGTGAACGACATCGCGGTCACCCGGGAGAACATGTCTTCCCTTGGCGTGACTATGGATCACTGCCTGTCCAACACACTGACCATTGAAAGCCTGAGCAGGAATGTGGAGGTCAAGGCTGCCTTTGCCGAGTACAGCGGCTTCTCCATTCCGACGGGCAGGCCCGGCTATGAGATCTCCGATGTGAAAAGGCTGCCTGCGGACACTCTGCCGGATACCAAGATCCGCGCAGGCGGTGATGTGACCTTCACGGTCAGGCCAGCCGCTGAGTACAGCGACTTCTCCAAGCTGACCGTCAACGGCTACGATTGCCTGACCGGCAGCGGCAAAGCAGCAGGCTGCGAGACGGTTTCCGCGCGGAAGAACGCGGACGGGAGCTATACCGTCACACTCACCGGCGTGACTGACAATATCAGCGCGGACATCGCCGCGCACAAGCTGGTCATAGGCGTGCTGACCGTACCGCAGGTGCTGGAGAGTCGTCCTGAACTTGATACGGCGGATAAGATCAAGCTCCGGCTTGAGACCATGATGACCGGAACGGCGGAAAACCGTGCGTTCTATGACATTGCGCTGCGATACAAGAACGCCGAGGGCAACTGGGTCGAGGTCGATGAAGCGAATTTCCCCGCAGGCGGTGTGGAGGTGGTGCTTCCTTATCCCAACGGCACAGACAGCAAGGATACCTTTACGATAGTCCACATGCTTACGACTGCTGCCCGTGCCGGTGAACTGGAGCTCGTTTCGCACACGAAGCAGGCAGATGGCCTGCACTTCCGTGTGACCAGTCTGTCGCCCTTCGGCGTGAGCTGGGTGAAGTATGCTGCACCTTCGGGCGGCGGCTCGGGTGGCAGCGGCGGCTCGGGTGGCAGCGGCGGCTCGGGCGGAGGCATCTTTAACCCGGCCTACAACATCATGGTCGAAAGGACTATGAACGGCAGCATTACCGTTTCGCCTTCGTCTGCTGCCAAGGGCTCCACAGTAACCATCATGGTCTATCCCGACAGGGGCTATGAGCTGGAAATGCTTATGGTTATGGACAAGAAGGGCAGCGAACTCGATCTCAGAAAGTGGGGCGGCGAGTACAGCTTCATCATGCCTGCAGGCGATGTGACTGTCAGAGCCCGCTTCGTTGAGGAAGCTCCAACACAGAGCTTTGCGGATGTTTCCACGGACGCCTACTACTATGAGGCCGTCAAATGGGCTGCGAAAAACGGCATCACCGGCGGCGTCGGCAACGGTCTGTTCGCACCCGACGCTCCCTGCACCCGCGCGCAGATCGTCACCTTCCTGTGGCGTGCAGCGGGCAGTCCGGAGCCGAAGAATGCCAGCAGTTTCTCTGATGTACCCGCAAGTGCCTACTATGCGAAGTCGGTGGCTTGGGCAGTCGAGAACGTGATCACGACTGGCACGGGCAATGAAAGATTCTCACCCGATGCTACCTGTACGAGGGCGCAAAGCGTGACCTTCCTCTACCGTGCGCTAAGTGCCAGGGCAGAGGGTACAGCGGAGTTCCGCGATGTTCCCAAAAACGCGTACTATGCGGATGCGGTGGCATGGGCTGCAGCAAACGGCATCACCACCGGCATCGGCGGCGGGCTGTTCGGTCCCGATAATGACTGCACCCGTGCTCAAATCGTGACCTTCCTGTTCCGCACCTACAACAAATAATCGTCTCGGTACAATACAGATGTGGGGCGGCGGTATTATTCCGCCGCCCCATATTCTGGTTTCGGGTCGATGAATGAAAGGTATTCTTATTTGTAAGAGGAAAACGCAAAAGCTCACTTATAGGGCAACCATGTCTGTTTTCCCTAATTCCACATCAAATCTTAAATAGCCGTGAATCGCTATGGCTTGACATTCCTTGTTCCTTTCCATATAATACACAAGGGTGAGTACCTACCGGCACTTAGGCTGAAAAGTCTAAGTGCCGTTTTTACTTTACATGGGCATGTGGCTTTGGCTTGCAGCGATGATTCTTCAACTCTATGGATTTCAAAAATATTATAGCGTACTTTCCGCAAGAGAAAAGTGCAGCTCCCAGACTGGAGCTGCACCTCTTGACTTATTCGATGTTTGTGATTTCCCAACCATCATTTATCAGATGGGTAAAGCCTTTGTTTTCGTCCGTAGCCGGAATAGATGCTGTCCAAATAACTTCTCCGTTCACGCCCAGAGCAGTTATTGTCAGTCCACGCAGATCACTATATCCGTCCAGGTTCTCCAGCCAGATGCGTTCGCCTTTTTTGAACAGAGAACCATCTGCATTTTCGCAACCAGCACTTGAACTTGGCATTGAAAGTTCGATGCTCTTAACACCTTCTGCACCAATGGTCAAATAGAACCTGCACAACTCCTCGTCATCATCCGGCGCAGCGACATCCGTGATTCCATACGCCAAATCAATGTACTCGCAAAGGATGTTGTTCACAAAAAGTCGTTCGGCCATGCCCAGTGTCCAGTATCGTCCACCAGATGGTGCCGGGTGGGAGTAGGTTGTCACTTTGGAAAGATCGTACTGAATCAAAGTGCCGTTTTTAGAGCTATAGTAGAGCAGTCTGCCGCCTAAGTTGATGGCGCAATCATTGTATTGATCCGGCATTTCTGTCGTTTCCACCCAAGTACCGCTTTCCACAAGGCTGAGAAGTTTTCCAGCATCCTCCACACACAGTGCTACAGCTGTCTTCAGCGTTCCTCTGCCGATCTCTGCCACAGTATTCTCCGCTATGTCGAATGAATTAGGCTTCGGCTCTGCCCAATATCGGATACCAAACTTGTCAAGATCAGCGAAGGTTGCTCTGCCAGCGTTCAATGCGGTCACTATATCCTCCTGGGTGCCGTCTGTGTAGTGGACAATGATATACTGACTGTACAGGCCGCTGATGAAGTATTCGTTGCGCTCGTCCTCATAAATCTTTTCGACTGCCGTATCATAAGCGAAGTTCGGGGCATCAGTGGGATCGGTGATCTCACTGATATTGTCATTCGGCTTCTCTGACCAAAGGACCTGAAGGCAATCGTCCTCAAACACCAGCCGTCCGGTAGATAGAAGTCCGCCGCCCACATGAGCCGTCTTGTCAACATAGAGCTGACCGTCACTTTCATTCTGCCGGAGAGTATAGTCGGAAACTCCTCGCTCTTCCAGGCTGTAGCTAACCCCGTTGGCATAGTCGTAGATCATAACGCGGTTATCGATCATGCCAGAACCCCAACTGATTGTAGAACAAAACTCGGGCAGACCATCACCGGTCAGGTCGCAGAAGTAGGTGTTCCAAATGGGCATGCCCGTATATAGCGAAGTGGTTTTGTTGCCCTTAACAGCCACGATTTCTCCGTAAGTCCAACGGAAGGTCACATCCGGAAACTCTGGAAGATTGATATCGATACTACCGTCCCATTTCATTTCGTCGGGGGTCTCAAGGTAATCAAACCATTTGATTACGACCGCGGTCGTATCGTTGAGTTTGAAAGCTTCCCCGGTGCAGTGGAACTTCTCGCCATCCTTGACTTTGACATAAACGAAGTTGTCGGAATCCTGCTCGACAAATACGAGGTCATCGCCGTCATGTCTGAAATGGTTAACCAGCCCATATCCGCCATCGGTCATGATAACGGTATCGCCATCAAGCATAAAGGTTCCTGCTCCGATATAGCTGCTGAGCATTCCTTCATAATAAGTGAAAGTACCGTCTTCGTATAGGGTGATTGTAAAACTGCCACCAAAGCCTTCTCCGTCATAGAGATAGGTTTTTCCGGCAATATCATCCCGGTTGTCTCCGCTGTTATAAAACAGGTGAATTACTTCATCACCGGTTCCGTTATAGCCACCACCTTCAACTTCATGCAGCGGCTGCACCTCCAGATGAATATACCATCCATCATTGGAATTTACGCCGTTCTGACTGTACTTCAGAACACGTTCATAGTCAATGGGAGCGCCCTCATGTCTCATAAATACGGAATAGCCATCAGCATCCGGAGACAGCTGACGGATTTCCTCCTGCGGCATATACTTCAACGCATCCAAATAGTGGGATAGCAGAAATACCTTTTCCGGCTCGATCCATTCACTTCGGTCTGTAATGAAATACTTATTATCGTCATGGAACATTCTCAACTGCGCACTGTAGTATTTCTGATTCCGTCCATATAAAAAGCGAATCGCACCATCATTGGTCCAGTTGAAGTTCGAGGTAAACATGAGGTCAAAGTTATCCGCATCGACAAGAAGTTGTGAGCTATTTTCCAGTCCTTCGGCTTTGGCAATCTTCTCTACAACCATCTCTGTATCAAGTTCCGACACATTGCTGCCGTTAATGGGAAACTCTCGTTCCGCAGCAGGATTTGTCAAGAGACCGATTGCAAGGATAGCACAGGCAAGCACGGCAAGCAGCACCACCCACACCGCAGGCTTCTTCCACTTGGACAGGTTGTTGATGCGCCCCTTGGTATCGCCTTCGCCAAAGGCCAGAGGCGTACCGGCGATGATGTGCCGCCCGGTGGCCAGAGTCAGAAGCGAAGCGGAATAGTCCGCCCGAACATCGCCGCCGACCTTGCGGATCACGGCCTCATCGCAGCTCATCTCCATATCCTTGCTGGCCAGGACAAATGCCACCCAGACCAGAGGATTGAACCAGTGGATTGCCAGGGCCAGAAATGCCAGTGCCTTCATTACATGGTCAAGCCGCTTGATATGATGCTGTTCATGGAGAATGATATACTCCTGTTCCTTATCTCCGAGATTACAGGGCAAATAGATTTTCGGACGGAACAGCCCCACTACGAAGGGCGATTTGATATCGTCTGCAATAAAGATGTTGTCCCGCAGAGGAATGACCACCGACAGTTTGCGTCGCAACCGGATATAGGAAACGATGCTGTAGATGACCATCGCCAGCACGCCTGCCATCCAGACATAGGTGGCAATGAATATCGGCCCCTCCAGCGGATCGGCTCTCAACTGTTCCTCGCCCTGGGGCAAAGTCTCATTGATTGCATCGCTGATACCCGGTACAGGCAGAGCAACAGCGGGATACTCTGTGTGGACGATGTTGCTCGGCACATACTCGATGATACTGGTCGCCGTGCCAGACTCCTCAGTGGGCGTATCAAAGAGATTATATACGGAGAAGTCTGAACCAATCGATACCGGACACAGGAGCCTGAATAGGACCACACCCCACAACGCATAAGAAATGACCTTGGGTGCTTTTTTCAGAAGCAGGCGCAGCAATGTGACCAGCACAATGGCCACGCTTGCCGTCAGACTCATGTTGAGCAGGGTGGGCATGAATGTATAAAAGGACATAGGGTCACCTCCTCATTCCATCAATGACCTTCTGGAGCTCGTCGATCTCCTCATCAGAGAGTTTTTTTCGTGTCCCGAAAGCAGCGAGGAATGCGGGTAGAGATCCACCGAAGGTATCCTCCACATACTGCTCACTGTGTCGAGCATAGTATTCCTCCCGTGAGATCAGCGAAGTAACCGTGCCATCTTCATTCTTAAACAAGCCACGTTCACACAGGCGTCGCAAAACAGTGTGAGAAGTGCTTTTCTTCCAGTTAAATTCTTCTGCGCCGATCTTGGCCATTTGACCGGATGTGATCGGCTCCCGTTCCCAGATAATATCGGCAAACCGGGCCTCGGCAGTTCCCATTTTCAAATCAGACATTAAAGCGCACCTCCGGGTTATGAGCTTGTAGCACCACTTATATACTACAGCTTGTAACACGAAAAGCCAATATGGCAGAGCCAATGTTCATAAAAGCTTCAAAAGTGAAAGTGCGCCGGTTGTCCGACGCACTTTCTTGTTTCTCATACCTTTGATTCCAGTCGCTTCCTGCGGCTCGGCAGTTCCTTGTTATGCAGCCAGTAGATCAAGACGAACAGCAGATAGGCTCCCAGACATACTGCGAATATGTAAATGGGTGTGTTGACATACCAACCGAACCATTCGGAGAACTGTTTGAACACAATGATGGGAGAATTACCGGGGCCAACGAAGAACATATTCATATCTCTGCCGATTCCAAACTGCACGATGCAGTTCAGGGCAAAGGCCACGCCGCAGAGAAGGGTGAAGATCCAAGTCGCAGAAGCATAGTCGCTCTTCTGGTTGCCGCCTCGCTTGGACACGCAGAGGAACAGTCCCACAAACACCAACAGCATGTGCCACACGCAAGAGTGGGCGGTAAGGAACAGGTGGCCATGAAGCAGGCCAGACGGCTCGGTAAAGGCAATGGCTCCTCCCAAGAGATTATACAGCACCATGAAGCTATGCAATGCCCGACGCAGTTTTCCCAGCTTCAACCAAGGAACAATCAGGCACAGATACATTGGGATGCTGCACAACTGGAATGGGAACTCGCCCCAGTGATAGGTGCCGTCCGCGATCACATAGTAGCAGAAGAATTGCTTAAATACTTCCGACAGCGCCAATACCAAACCGCAGACAAACAGGATATGACATGCTGTTTTGTCGCTGACATTCCGCAGCTTCCATGCTGAGAAACCGCAGACAGCAAAGCCAATCAGGGTAAACAGAATATGGAATGCACCGTAGGCCGGTGGCGGCTCCATGGGCCAGGAAATAGATTCAAAAAAGGTTGCTAACATTTGCTTTGGGACATCTTCTTTCTTTGGAAACGCACGGGTGTGGATTGCTTCTTTTTAGCTGATGGTCGGGAACCGCAGAACCACCTTAAACAGATCGCCGTCAGTAGTCAGCTCCATGGTGCCGTTTTGCAGTTCGGTCAGGCTCTTTGCAATAGACAGGCCCAGACCGTTGCCTTCGCTCTTTCTGGAGTTGTCGCCCTGAACGAAGCGCTCCAGCAGCTCGTCAGTAGACAGGTTGAGGGGTTCGCGGGAGATATTCTTAAAGGAGATGATTGCCTCTCCGTTTTTCTCCTCCAGCGTCAGATAAACGCGGGTGGAGCGCTGGGCATACTTGCAGACATTGTTCATCAGGTTATCGAACACGCGCCACAGGCGGCGACCGTCTGCCATAATTTTAATAGGCTGCTCCGGCTGGCTGGTGAACAGAACCAAATCCTTCTCTTGAAGCTTCTGCTCATACTCACCGGCAGTCTGTGTCAGCATCACACCAACTTCACAGGGAGCCAGCAGCACCTCCAGATTACCCGTGGACGCCTTAGAAGCCTCCACGAGATCGTCAATGAGCCGCTTCAGGCGGTCGGACTGACGATGGAGTACACCGGCATATTCTGTAATGGTGGGGTTGTCGCACTGCTCTTTTTCAATCAGATCCGCGTAGTTGATGATAGAAGTCAGCGGAGTCTTGATGTCGTGAGAAACATTGGTGATCAGCTCAGTCTTCATGCGTTCACTTTTCAGACGTTGTTCCACCGCCGCTGTCATGCCAACGCCAATGCTGTTCAGATTCTCGCCGTGGCGCTTGAAATCCCAGAACATTCTCTTGGTGTCCACCTGATATCCAAGATCACCGGTGGCAAGAGCCTTGCCACCTGCCTGGAGCTTTCGGAGCATCAACGCCACATAGAGAACCAGCGGGACAAGCACAAGGTGCTTCACGAACCAGAAGGTCAGCAGAACATCCTCCTCACAGTATGCCCCAGCAATGACAAGGACTTCGATCAAGGCGATTGCAGCCAGGCCAAGAGCGGTCTTCCAAACCAGAGGAATGCCTCTGCAAAGGGATACCATACCGCGGAAACACACACATACGCCGCTCCAAATCTTACGCAGCACGACCAGTGCAATTTTAAGGGCATAGAAGATGATGGTGTTCTTCCACCAGCACCCCAGCTTGATCCGCGTTGCAAAGCTCATGCACCAGCCAAGACAAATGGCCATTAGAGAGATACCTAATGCGATGCCGGCTAACGCTGCTTCGATGTCTGAGGCATAGTAGATTGCTTCCACCATGACCTGTATTATCAGGAACCCGGCAAGCGCAGTCATCCCGGTCAGCAGGTCAAAGGGGATCTTCGTACCCCATCCCGGCTGCGCTGTTGCCAGACCATTTTTCTTACCAGATGCGCACATAAGGAAAACGAAAGCAGCGATAGCAAGAATGGCAGCGCCGATGCCAATCGCATATACCCAGAAACGCATGGCAAAGGCCAAGGAGATCAAAAGGTCGGCATAATAATAAGTATCAGGCTGGGTCAATTCATCCGCAAGACGAATCGTTGCCTCCACCGTACCGATCTGCTCCACATCATATCCGTAGTTGCTATACAGACTGTACCAGTTTTCTACGCCGTCTTTCTCCTTCATATGATACCAGACCGCACTGTACTCCGTGGAGCTTTCCTTCACGCCCCCATCATACCCCCAGTTATTTCGCGGACCTTCTGAGAAAACCATTTCAATAGATGCAATGTTGCGATCTGACAAATAGCGCATGGCATCATCAGCACCAGCATCTAAATTCTCGTTGGTCAAATAATGAATGAGCGTCCGGATATCGCCTTCGGCAATATTTCTCATGGCTTCGTTTTTGTAAGCCCATTCAGATGTCGTATAGAGTTCTTCTTCCACCATGATGAACGCACCAGCTGCAGAGCCGATAACAACAATCACCATGATGATGACCAGCAGGAACGCTACGAACTTGGCTGATGTACGGTGGGTCAGCGGGAGTTTTCTATTAACTGGAGCAACATTCTCCGGTTCTGGTGTCACCGCTTCATACTGCGCATCCTGTACGGTCTGCGCGATTTCCTCCACGATGGGATCTGCGTTTTTCTTCCTAAAGAACGGCTTCATCGTTTTGCTCCTTTCTCCATTTTATACCCTTGTCCCCAGACCACCTTCAGATATCGGGGGTCTGCGGGGTTGATCTCTATTTTTTCACGGAGATGCCGGATATGTACGGCAACGGTATTGTCGCTTCCCAGGGGAGCCTCTTTCCATACCTGCCGATAGATCTCCTTGGGGGAATACACCTTGCCGGGACTCTCCATGAGCAGTTTGAGGATGTCGTATTCGATGGGCGTCAAGGAAATGGGTTCTCCGTCCAAGGTGACTTCCTTGGAGCTGTCATCCAGTTCCACGCCGCCGATGACATATCGTGCCGGAGCCGCAGCTCTGCTGCCCAACTGCATATAGCGGCGCAGTTGAGAACGGACACGGGCCGTCACCTCTACGGGATTAAACGGTTTTGTGATGTAATCGTCCGCTCCGGTGTTCAGGCCGAGGATCTTGTCGGTATCCTCACTTTTGGCCGTCAGCAGTATAATGGGGACATTGCTCTTCTCCCGAATCTTTACCATTGCGGAGATGCCGTCCATTTCAGGCATCATGATATCAAGCAGAATCAGGTGAATGTCCTCCCGCTCCATAACCTCAAGGGCCTGCACTCCGGTGTTGGCCTCGAACAGTTTGAAGTCCGGATTCATCAGATATATTTTCAATGCGTTGACGATATCCTGCTCGTCATCGCAAATCAGAATGTGGTACATGGAACCCCTCCTTTGATGGCTTTATAATAACAATCTTTACATTAAGATGGTAGTGGTAGAAAGATGAAGAATTTGTGAAGATTGCCATTCCAAAAGAACAGCGCAGCTCCCGACCGGAAGCTGCGCTGTTGATGTGGTTGCTTAGTCGTCAATCATTTGGAGCAGAAGCCAGATTGCAGGCTGGTTTTCTTTAATCCATTCCATATCGTGCTGTTCGCTGATCCGAATGGCACCCGCTTTCCATTCATCGAAGTATTCCTGGCCAGTTTCAGCGTAGAGTCGGAGCTGTGCTTCCGGCGCAAGATCATCGAGAACGCTTCGCATCAGATGTCCACGCAGTCCTGTCTGACCACCCTCTAAAAACTGTGAGAATACATACTGCAATGTATAGCTTCCGTAGTAGGTAAGCTCCCGATACTCAATCGGGTGTGCGTCAATGTAGTCGGCGGGTCTGGAAGATGTGGCCGGAGAGGATTCGATTACCTCAAAGAGATATTCCACCGCAGAGTAGGTATCAACGCCGCCGTAACGGACGGCCTGATTGTAGCACTCCTTCTTCTGCGCAAGGATGTACTTCTGCGTATCGAGCGCTTCGTCCTCAATATCATCAGGGAACCGCTCCCGGATATCCGGAATATAATAGGAACCGTCACCCGGCTGCCAATACTCCTTCAGTACATATTTACCATCAACTACCTCAAAAGTAATTGCAACCGGAATGTGACTTCCCATCACTTCATGGAATGTGGCACCGGAAAACCCATAGGCCTGATGGAGTGCAAAGCCATAAACCGTCACCGTCTCCATATAATTGTAAGCACCTGCAAGGGGTGTGCCACTGACGGTTTCAAGAGACAACAGTGCAAAGCTTGCGCAGTGGTACAGACCATCCGGCTCGGGTTTCTTGTTAACCACCAAAATCGCGTCATGGATGGCCTTTGTCAGTAATACTTCCGAATGATCGGCGCCAATAAAATCCGTCACACCAACGGTGCTGTTGACAAAGTCTCGCTCTGCTCCGCCCTGCCAACAAAAAAAGACGCCC
>ERZ773228.1822-NODE-1822-length-21143-cov-4.353092_pt1 | contig 21143 bp, 16 predicted proteins | sample MGYA00580524_ERZ773228 | MGnify/ENA primary metagenome ERZ773228 (study PRJEB29015, sample SAMEA2737768) | human gut metagenome | biome: human gut; feature: human-associated habitat; material: faeces | place: China | collected 2012 ... | reverse complement strand
ATTTTTCTTCAGAATCTCGTCCGCGAGAGCCAGATAAGCCTCTGCGCCGCGGCACATTCTGTCGTATGCCGTTATGGGCTTGCCGTGGCTCGGCGCTTCACTCAGACGCACGTTGCGCGGCACAACAGCCGAAAACACCTCGCCCGGGAAGTGCTTTTTCACTTCCTCAACCACCTGAATCGACAGATTGGTGCGTCCGTCAAACATGGTCAACAGCACGCCTTCCATCACCAGCTTGCGGTTGAGCGCCTTCTTTACCATGCGCACGGTCGTCATCAACTGACTCAGACCTTCGAGCGCGTAATACTCGCACTGCAGCGGCACCAGAAAGCTGTCGGCTGCACACAGGCAGTTGAGCGTCAGCAGACCGAGTGACGGCGGACAGTCGATAAATACATAGTCGTAATCGTCCTTCACCTGATCGAGTACGTTTTTCAGACGGTACTCGCGGTCGGACATTCCAATCAAATCCAACTCAGCACCCGCCAGATTGACGTTCGCGCCCAGCAGATCAACCCACTTGGTCGATACGATTGCGCTCTTGACATCCGGCTGATCGGCTACAATCAGGTCGTAAATCGAGGTTTCCAGTGAGCGCGGATCCACGCCAAAACCGGAGGTTGCATTGCCCTGCGGATCGAAATCACACAGCAGAACGCGCTTTTCGCGCTCTGACAACGCTGCCGCGAGGTTGATGGCGGTTGTAGTTTTTCCCACGCCGCCCTTTTGATTGGCAAACGCGATAATCTTCCCCATAGTCATTTCCTCTCGTCCATGGTTTTTTCTACGGATTTCATTATATCACATTGCACTTTTAATTGCAAAGCAATCGCAGTATTTTTACAGCTGTTTCACGTGAAACATCAAGTATTTTGCCGTTTTACAGGATACAACTGGTAAATTCATTGACTTTTGTTTCACGTGAAACAAAAGAGAGCCGTTCGGCTCTCTTACCTTATTATATATACACCTTTACACGCTCTCCAATCTGCTCCCGCCCTACCCAGAATTGCCGTGCATCATACACACAGTAAAACCGTTGGTCGGCACTGTTATGCCGACCCTGCGTAGAGTAGCCGACATGTGTAGCAGTACGTCATCTGTGAACTGCGAATCGTTTTCAAAAGCCACGCAAGAGTAACCCGACTGCCGTTCCCCTTTTCGCAGCGGTCGCCGCTCTCCGATTTTCGCCGTGCTATCTAAAGGGAAAGGGGAGAAAATCAGAGGGTGGTACTCATTTAATCCGCGCACGGCGCGGAAAAAAGGTTTAGTGGCCTACGGGAAAACCTTGGTGTCTACCCTCTTGTGCCCCTGCCGGGCAGGCAAGTCAGGTTCGCTTCGCAAGTAACTATCCCATGTTTCACGTGAAACAAAATCTGCCCTCCTGTGGAACAAAAGTGTTTCACGTGAAACATCAGCTCTTTGCGTGCGGAATATTGATTGTCAGCGTAATTCCATCCTCGTTTTCCTGCCGGTCTACGGTTGCACCGATTCCGGCGTCCACCATTACGCCGACCGCCCGATTGAGCGTATTCAGGAAAAACCGCACATCCTTAATAAGCCGCACAACATTATCCTTATGCGGCGGCTCCACTAACTCCGGATGCTTTTTCCGCTCCAGCAGGTTCTCGATATACTCCTCCGATCGGCTGACGTTTAATTCGTTCTCGATAATATAGTGCGTTGCGTTCATCCGTTCCTCATCATCATGCAGACGCAGCAGACAACGCGCGTGCCGCTCTGTAAGATTCGCACTGCGAATCAATTCCATATTTTGCGGAGAAAGCCGCAGCAGACGCAGCTTATTCGCCACCGCAGACTGTGTTTTCCCTACTTTACGCGCGGCTTCCTCCTGCGTCAGTCCGTACTGATCGATCAGACGCTTGAAGCCATAGGCTTCCTCGAAAAAATCCAGATCACGCCTTTGCAGGTTCTCCACGAGCGCAATCGCCGAGGAATCTTCGTTATCCGCCGCAATCAGCAGACACGGCACATCGTTAAGCCCCGCAACACGCGCAGCGCGCAGCCTTCTCTCCCCTGCCACAAGCTCGTAACCGCCTCCGGGAGCACGCCGTACGGTCAGCGGATTGAGTACGCCATACTGCCGGATGCTCTCTGCCAGCTGCGCGATTGCCTCCGGATCAAAGTATTTCCTCGGCTGATTGGGATTGCGCGCAATCTCACTCACGCGAATACGCCGCAGCGTGCGATCCTCTTTGCCGGAAACCAGTGTTAATACAGACATCATGGTCAACCACTCTCCAATTCGTCTTATTCGTTCATTTCATTCGCGCTTATCTCTGCCGCACCACCAGCAGAAATGTCGCCCTTGGTAATAGATTACCATATAATTACATATTGACAAGTAAAATCGACCGCACAATCTGCAAAATTCGACGAAAACATGACAAATTCTACCTGATATCTATATTTTCCCCTATTTTCGGACAAAAAATACCCTCTGTAATTTTCCGTACAGAGGGGTACTTTCCGTATATTTCTCGCCTGATTTACAGCGGCGAAGTCTGTATTTTCTTGAAGCGGCGCGGATACTTTTCCGGTGTTTCCTGCGTTTTCTGCAGGCGCACGATGGCGCGGGAAACCTCATCGAACGGCACAGTGTAGTGCAGCACTTCAGCGTCCGGCGCACCGAGAATCGTGCGGGCGTTTGCCGCTGCTTCGACTTCCTCTGTGCAGTCCTCGGCCTTCATGGCGAGGAACGCACCGCCGACCTTGACCATCGGCAGCGCAAGTTCACTCAGCACGCGCAGATCGGCTACCGCACGCGACACCGCAAGATCAAACGTGCCGCGGTTGTCTCTGGCGTAATCCTCCGCACGGGCATGCACCGCCGTAACGTTGGTCAGGCCCAGTTCAGCGATGACCTCATTTAGAAAATCAATGCGCTTGCGCAGTGCATCAAGCAGCACAAACTCGGTCTGCGGGCACAGAACCGCCAGCGGCATACCCGGAAAACCGGCTCCCGTTCCCACGTCGAGCACGCGTCCATCCTGCGGCATATACGGTGCAAGTGCCGCGCAATCGAGGAAATGCCGGGTCACGATTTCGGTCGGATCGGTAATGGCAGTCAGATTCATAACCTTGTTTTTTTCGCGCAGAATCTCGGAATAACGCAGTAAGTTGTCCGCTGCAGACGGACACTCTGCGACGCCCAGCTCGCGCAAACCGGCGGTCAAAATCTCGCGTTCGGTCATGCCTTTTCCTCCTTTTTATGGGTCTCGATGTAGATCATCAGTGCCGTGATATCCGCCGGTGAAACGCCCGAAATACGGGCCGCCTGACCGAAATTCAGCGGCTTGACGGCGTTCAGTTTCTGACGTGCTTCCAGTCGCAGCGAGTCCACCTCGTTGTAGTCCAGATCGAGCGGCAGCGGGCGGCTCTGCAGCTTGCGGTACTGCTCCACATCGCGCATCTGGCGCTCGATATAACCCGCGTATTTGACGCGGATTTCCACCTGCTCACGGATAACAGCGGGCAGCTCCGGACGCTCAGGATCGAACATTGCAAGGTCCGCATAGCTGAGTTCCGGGCGGCGCAGCAGGTCGATCAGCTTGCAGCCCGCCTTGAGCGGTGTAGAGTTTTTCCCCGCAAGAAAGCCGTTCAATTTATCGCTCGGCGCCACGCCGACCGAGGCTGTGCGGTCGATTTCTGCCTGCACTGCTTCGTACTTTTTACGCACCTTTTCGCCGCGTTCCGGCGGATTCAAGCCAACTCGAACACCAATCGGCACCAGACGTTCATCTGCGTTATCCTGCCGCAGAAGCAGGCGGTATTCCGAGCGTGAGGTCATCATGCGGTAGGGTTCGCTCGTGCCGCGCGTCACCAGATCGTCGATCAGCGTACCGATGTAGCCGTCCGCACGGTCGAGTACAAGCGGCTCCTCCCCCTTGATTTTGAGCGCGGCGTTGATGCCCGCAACCAATCCCTGCGCGGCCGCCTCCTCATAGCCGGACGAGCCGCAGAACTGGCCTGCGCCGTACAGTCCGGGCACCTTTTTCGTCTCGAGCGTCGGCCGCAGCTCCAGCGGGTCGATGCAGTCATACTCGATGGCGTACGCCGGCCGCATAATCTCCGCGTTCTCCAATCCCTTGACCGAGCGCAGCATCTCGCGCTGCACGTCGAACGGCATGGACGACGAGAAACCCTGCACATAGACCTCCTCGGTGTCCAGACCCATCGGCTCAAGGAACAGCTGGTGGCGCGGCTTATCCGCAAAGCGCACCACTTTGTCCTCGATAGACGGACAATAGCGCGGTCCCACGCCCTCAATCTGGCCGCCGTACAGCGGCGAACGGCTCAGATTTGCGCGGATGATTTCATGTGTTTTCGCGGTCGTGTAGGTCAGATAACACACCGCGCGGTTGTCCGGCGGGTGGTCGGTCTCAAACGAAAACGGGATGATCTCATCCTCACCGGCCTGCTCCGCCAGATCGGTATAATTTATTGAACGGCGATTGATACGCGGCGGCGTACCCGTCTTAAACCGCTGCAGCCGCAGTCCCAGACCGCGCAGCGACTCGGTGAGCGGCTTGGCTGCCGCCATGCCGTCCGGACCGGATTCGCGGGTGTACTCGCCGATGATCACACGTCCGCCGAGGAATGTGCCGGACGCAATGACAGCCGCCTTGACCGGATGGCGTGCACCGATAGCGGTAACAACCGCGGAAACGGCACCGTTCTCCACCTCAACGGAAACAATCTCGTCCTGCATGAGAAACAGGTTTTCCTGCCGCTCAAGCGTGTGCTTCATATACTCTCTGTATTTAATGCGGTCGGCCTGTGCACGCAGCGAGTGCACTGCCGGTCCCTTGCCGCGGTTGAGCATGCGGTACTGGATGCAGGCCGCGTCAGCCGCACGCGCCATCTCACCGCCGAGCGCATCTATCTCGCGTACAAGGTGTCCCTTGGCTGTGCCGCCGATCGCCGGATTGCACGGCATATTGCCTACGGCGTCCAAATTGATCGAAAAACACGCTGTTTTTGCACCCAAACGTGCTGCAGCCAGCGCCGCCTCAATACCGGCATGACCGGCGCCGATCACCGCTACATCAAAGCTCTCTGCCGAAAAAACCGTCATTGGCGCTCTCTCCCCTTTCAAAAAATTCCTGTGATTTCGGTTGTGTGAAACCTGTGCGTAACTGTTGATAACTCTGTGGATACTGTTGATAACTTGTGAGTTTTTGACCACATTTTTATACGCACAGTTTTATTTTCGTTTTATTATTACAATAAGTAGTTGAATATAGGGCAATTTTCCGGGTTATCCACTATATCTCGTATATCGCCGGATAGAGGTTGTGCACAAGTGGTTTTTACCTCATTTTTACCTGCGGACATACAGTATATATCATACACGATTTCAGCGCAAAATAAAAGAGGACGTTTGCACAGATTGCAAACGTCCTCTCTGAATTTTAAGTGCAATTTCTCTTAATAACAGCTGCAGCAGCATCACTTTCCGACGCAGAAGTCGCTGAAAATGCGGGTGACAACGGCATCGGTCACGGTTTCGCCGGTGATCTCGCCCAGTGCGGTAATCGCGCCCTCGGCGTCCATCACGACCGCGTCCGGCGTCATACCGGACTGCGCCGCATACAGCGCTGCTTCACAGCGTTCGGCAGCACGCGCCAGCGCCGCCGCCTGTCTTGCGTTAGTGATGAGCGCACCGTCAAACGCGCCGTCGCCCAGACCCACAGTTCGCGGGATAAGATTGAGCAGCTTATCCAGTCCGTCACCGGTTTTCGCAGAAAGCGGCACGATATGCAGGAAGTGCTTTTTCAGCAGCTTTTCATCCAGCTGCTGCGGCAGATCGACCTTGTTCACAACCGCGATCGCGCGGTGGCCTGCCGAGCGTGCCAGCACGAGCATATCCTCGTCACTGATGGGCTTGGAGCCGTCAAACACAGCCAGGATGAGCGAGGAAGCCGAAGCCTCCGCCATCGCCCGGTCAATGCCCGCCTGCTCCACCGGATCGTCCGTATTGCGCAGACCGGCGGTGTCGGTCACGCGAAGCAGAATCTGTCCGACCTTGACATTCTCCTCGATGAGATCGCGGGTCGTGCCCGGAATATCGGTCACGATCGCCCGCTCGCGGCCGAGCAGCGTGTTCAGCAGCGTGGACTTGCCGGCGTTCGGCCTTCCGAGGATAACGCACGGTACGCCTTCTCTAAGAATACGGCCGCGCTCATAGCTTTCTGCCATGCTGTACAGACGGCTTGTCGTGCGGTGCAGCAGCGCTGCGGCATCCTCGAACAGCACCGGATCAATGTCCTCGTCCGGGAAATCCACGACCGCGTGGAAATGCGCCACCATGCCGAGCAGCTCATCGCGCATCTGCTGCACGGGAGAGCCGACCGCGCCCATGACCTGTGCCGCCGCATTCTGCGCCGCCTCTGCGGTGCGCGCGGTGATCAGATCATGCACGGCTTCGGCCTCAGAAAGGCCCATTTTGCCATTTAAGAAGGCGCGGCGAGTAAACTCACCTGCCTCTGCCTGCCGCACGCCCTGCGCGAACAGAGCGTCCAGACCGGCACACAGCACGGCTGTCGAGCCGTGGCACTGCAGCTCCGCCATCGTTTCACCCGTATAGGTGTGCGGTGCATGCAGCGCGACAGCGTAGCAGCAGTCGATCACATTGCCGGACTTGTCCGTCAGCGTGCCGTAAACCAGCTTCTGCGAGGGTGCTTCCGTAAGCGGCTTGCCGTTCTTCGCCTGAAAAACGGCATTTATCGCTTCGATTGCGCGTTCACCCGACACGCGGATCAAACCGATCGGTCCGCCGGAGGAGGAAATTGCGGCAATCGTATCGTTCATAACGAATACCCCGATTTAACCGCGGTCGCGGTTGCGATAGCTGTTATCCGGCGCAATAACAACGCGGCGACCCGGCTCGGTGCCGGTCGAATAGGTGGTCACACCGTTGAAGTCCTGCAGCGCGGCATGGATGATGCGGCGCTCATACGGGTTCATCGGCTCAAGCGTCATGGAGCGATGCGCCTTAACGACCTTCATCGCCATCTTGCGGGCCAGACGCTCCAGGCTTTCCGCGCGCTTCTCGCGGTAGTTTTCGGTATCGACCGACAGGCGAACGTGCTCATCCAGTGCATTATTCAGCACCAGAGAGCCGAGGTACTGGATGGCATCCAGCGTGTCGCCGCGGCGGCCGATGATCGGGCCCATATCCGGACCGGAAATCTCCAGACGGAGCTGGTCGCACTCTACCTGAGGCAGGGTCTTAACCTGACCCTCAACGCCCATCTTTGCCAGCAGACCGGTTACAAAATCGGTAGCCAGCTTTTCCGCCTGCTGCATGCCTGCTTCGGAAACCGGGATCAGCTCACGCTCCTTGGGAACGGACGGCGTGATCGGACGATCCTCACGCGGGCGGCGCGGACGGCGGTCACGGCCATTGCGGTCGCCGCGGTCACGGCGCGGACGGTCGCTGCGCTCACGGCGCGGCGGACGCTCAAACTCCAGCTTTTCCGGTACAAAGTCTGCCGGAGCAGCCTTTACCAGACGCGGCGTGTTATCATCCGTGGTGATGGACAGCTTCTGCGGCTTCTCTGCGGGTTTCTCTTGCTTCGGAGCCGGCTTTTCCGCCTTGACAGCAGGCTTCTCCGGCTTCGGCTCAGCCTTGGGAGCGGGCTTACGCTCCTCACGCTTTACCTCCGGCTTTGCCGCCGGAATATCCGGTGCTTCATAGGTCACGCGCACGCGTGCCGGCGTTGCGCCGATACCCAGAAAGCCCTTTTTGCCGATCTCGAGTACCTCTACCGATACGTCGTCACGCTCCAGACCGAGCTGCTCGAGGGCATTCTCGACTGCTGCGTCACGGTTTTCACCGGTAGCCTCTAAAAACTTCTGCATGATTTACTTGTCCCCCTTTTTGTTCTTTGCGTTCTGGGACTGCTGCTTCTGTGCAGCCTTGTGTGCTTCACGCTTGGCCTGCTTCTCTGCCTCGATGCGGGCAGCCTCAGCAGCCTGCTTGGCCTCCTGCTTGCCGCGGAGCGTCTTGGTGAGGATGATCTCCTGTACGCAGGTAAATACGTTGTTGAAGATCCAGTAGATGCCGATCGCACCCGGAAGAATGAACGCAAAGTACAGCGACATCAGCGGCATCATAAAGTTGAGCATCTTCATCTGACCTGCTGCCGCAGAGTTCTGCGTGCCCTGCATCTTCTGCATGATGTAAGAGGACAGGAATGCGGTCAGACCAGACAGGATCGGGATGATCCAGATAATGCTCGGATGAGAGATAGACGGCGTATCAGCCAGATTCAGACCAAAGAAGTGGAAATCCAGCGGGAAAATGGTCTCGCCGCTCTGCAGGCAGTTGGTAACAGCATCCGAGAAATGGCCGCTTCCGTCCACGAAAGCGTTCAGTTTCTCGGCGATCTTGATCTGAACGGTGTAGTTTGCGCCCGCAAGCTGATCCAGACCGATCATCTGCGCCAGTGCGATAACCGTCTCGCGGCTCAGGCCAACGATGTACTGCAGCGGCTGCTGAACCGCGTAGTACAGACCCATCATGATCGGCAGCGGGATGAGGTTGGGCAGACAGCCGCTCATCGGGCTGACGCCGTGCTTCTCATACAGCTTCTGCATCTCCTCGTTGAGCTTGACACGGTTGTTCGCGTACTTCTTCTGCAGCTGCTGGAGCTCGGCGTTCATCGCGCTCATGGCGAGCATACTCTTCTTGCTCTTGATGGTCAGCGGGATGCAGACCAGCTTTACCAGCAGCGCGAACAGGATAACGGCGATACCGTAGTTCTGCACGATGCTGTACAGCCACTGCAGCAGCAGGCCGAACGGTCGAACGATCAAAATACCGAACAGTTTCGGATCTTTGATCAGGTTAGAAAGTTGATCCAGGGTCATAAAAACCTCCATGTTAAATTGTAAAACAACACAGTGAAAAGGATTTTGCAAAGCAAAATCCTCACTTTACCGCCGTAAGGCAGTATAAAACATGATCCCGTTCCTATTATGGAACCGGATCATAGGGTCCTCTCTTAGAGAAAGGATTGCAGCGGCAGATGCGCTTAAACGCCAGCCAGCCGCCCTTGATCGCGCCGTATTTCTCGATGGCCTCGATCGCGTACTGCGAGCAGGTCGGGATATACCGGCAGCAGGGCGGTTTGTTTGGAGAAATATACCGGCGATAAAACCGGATCATCGCCAGCAGCAGCCGCTTCATGTCCGAGCTGCCGCAACCTTGTTGTCCTTCAAGGCGCGCAGCAGCGATTTTTCGATTTCCTGATAGCTTGCACCTACGGCCCGTACCCGTGCGACCAGCACAAGGTCGATGCCGTCGGCAAATTTGTCCTCGTTGAGACGATACGCCTCACGAAACAAACGCTTGATGCGGTTTCTTTTCACCGCACACGCCAGCTTGGCACTGACGGTGAGTCCCAGCCGGTTGTAGCCGAGCTTGTTCCTGCGGCAGTAGATCACAACGTGTTTTCCTGCCGTGGACACACCACGATGATACAATCGGCGGAATTCGTGGTTTTCCTTTAAGGATACTGTTTTTTTCATCTTCTGATGCTCCCGTTTTTTCCTGATGCCCTCGAAAAAAACGTATTTTTTCTTTGCATCTGATGGTTTGCAAAGCTGATTTTACTATTTCGTTCGTTTCGGTCAGTAAAATCCGAACCTGAATACCGTATTTTCGCTGCATGGACTGCACCCTAAACAGGGTGACAGCGATTGCTTGAGTGGTGTTGCCCGTAAACGAAAAAACGAGCCGCACGAATGCGGCTCGTTACGAACTCTTTTGCGCCGCTGGCGCGAATTTTCGGGAAGTCTGAATACTTCCTTTACAGGCTGTCATTAAGCAGACAGCTTAGCGCGACCCTTAGCGCGACGGCGTGCAAGTACCTTGCGGCCGTTGGACGTGGACATACGCTTACGGAAGCCGTGCTCCTTGGAGCGCTGACGCTTCTTCGGCTGGAACGTTCTCTTCATAACTTTGTGCACCTCCCTGTTCTAAAATTTACAGATGGGCACCGGCATAGGTCCGGCGCAAGACGCGGGCATATGCCGCTGCCTGTCTGCATAATAGGATACGATATTTATTATCCTATATAGGTTCGATTTTGTCAAGCATTTTTTCCGACCCTCGGAATGAATTTCAGCAGTTTGCACAGGTTGTCAACATGTTGTGGATAAGTAGAAACATATGCTCAACGGCTTGCGGAATCACGGTTTTCAGCAATCTGCGGATTTTCGGATTTTCGCGGAAAAGCCGCCAATTTTCGATGAATTTTTGCATAAATTCCGCAGTTTTCATAAAAAACGCCGTGCATTTTTCCCAATCGGCTTTAATTCTCGATTTTTTTGACGTAAAAAAAGCCGATTTTTTTAAATTCCGCAAAGTAAATAAACCGGTTCGGCTGTTCAAAATCATGCTGTCACGCGGCACGCCGCCGAACAGTTATCCACATCGACGCATTGAACTTGTGGATAAAATATGCTATTATAAAATAGAATCATTATCGACAGGAGGCGCCCTATGGCCAACAATATATTGGAGATGGCGCTCGAGCAGCTGGACTTCCCTCCTTCCACCATTTCCGCTTGGTTTGACGACGTAACGGTCGTTTCCTTTGGGGATAATCGGCTGGTGCTGCACTCTCCGGTGCCCTTTAAGAAAGAATTTATCGAGTCCAAATTTATCGCTCCTCTGCAGGATGTGCTGCACAACCTGACCGGCGACCCGATCACGGTCGTTGTGGTGACCGGCGAATACACCGCGCCGAGCACGAGCACTTCTCCGTATGACGACTACACATTTGAGCGTTTTATCGTCGGTTCGAGCAACAAATTCGCGCATGCGGCTGCACTTGCGGTTTCGCAGCGCCCAGCGGCAGAGAACAACCCGCTCTTTATCTACGGCAACTCGGGTCTGGGTAAAACGCATCTGATGTACGCGATCGCAAACGTGCTGCGCCGCACCCATCCGGAATACCGCATTATATATGTAAAGGGTGAGGATTTCACCAACGAGCTGATCACCGCCATCCAGGAAGGCAACGTACAGGCGTTCCGCAACAAGTACCGCATGGTTGACCTGCTGCTGCTGGACGACGTGCAGTTCATCGCCGGCAAGGAGCGCACGCAGGAAGAATTTTTCCATACATTTAACGCGCTTTATGAGGCAAAAAAGCAGATCGTGCTCACTTCTGACCGTCCGCCGAAGGAAATCAACACGCTCGAGGACCGCATGAAGACCCGTTTTGAATGGGGTCTGCTGGCTGATATTCAGCCGCCTGATTTTGAGACCAGAATCGCTATTATCCGCGATAAAGCGGTCAAAATGGGCGTTGAACTGCCCGATGACGTATCCAACTATATTGCAGAGAATATTCAGGCAAATATCCGTCAGCTCGAAGGCGCAGTCAAAAAGATCAAGGCCATGCACGAGCTGATGGGCGAACGCATCACGGTTTCGCTCGCGGAAAACGCGATCGACGCACTGCGCACCGAGAATCCGGGTCTCAATCCGACACCGGAGCGCATTATGGAAGCGGTAGCGAACTACTTCTATATCCCGGTCGAGCAGATGATCTCGCAGAATCGCTCCAAGGATGTGGCCTACCCGCGACAGATGGCGATGTACATGATCCGGCAGGAGCTTGAATACTCCTTCCCCGATATTGCAAAGATATTCAAACGCGACCATACCACCGTCATGCACGCCTGCAACAAGATCGAGGAGGAGCGCAAGAACTCCCGCGAGACCGAAGACGTCATCAAAAAGCTGCATAATAATATCCGCGGCGACGGCTGATCTTTGCCGTGCATTCGTGCAAAACAGCTTTTCCACAGTCTAAAAATGCACAGTTCAGTTATCCCCAACCATCCTGTGGATTCCACATGGATAACTCTGTGGATAAATAGCAGGGTTATTTTCACTGTGTATCGTTTATTTTTCATCCACAACCTCCTGTGTACGACATTTCCCGCGCCATACCTGAGGATTTTCAGGTTTTCCCCAATTTCCCCAGGTACTACTACGAATACTATATCCTATCCTTCTGTTATGTGTGATCTTTCGAGTCTCTGACGACGCAGGCCAGAGGCTGTTCGCCTACCGCGGACATGATCATTAGATGGTGTGTGCAATCGCACAGTATTCGTCGGCGTGTATTTATAAATATGCAAACACTGCATAAATCGACTCTTTGTTTTATTTCCAGTTTTGAGAGGAGCAACTATGAAGTTTTCCTGTGAAAAAGAAACCCTACTGAATCTGCTCAACATCGCCTCCCGCGCAGTAACCGGCAAAAGCTCGATGCCGCTGCTCGAAGGTCTGCTGCTGGCAGCCGATGCAGATACCCTGACCATCACCGGCTACGACCTGTCCATGGGCATTCGCACGACTGCTCAGGTCGATGTGGTAGAACCCGGCAGAATCGTACTGAATTCCCGTCTGTTCTGCGAAATCGTGCGCAAGCTGCCGCAGGACGTAGTCTACCTTGAGACCGACGACAAGCTGATGACTACCATCAAGTGCGGCCGTTCGGTATTCAACTTGATGGCCAGCGAGGCCGACGAGTATCCGGCTCTGGCTGATGTGGCCAGCGACAAGGGCCTTTCTCTGCCGCAGCCCATTCTCAAGAGCATGATCGCGCAGACCATTTTCTCGGTTTCGGACAACGAATCCAAGCCCATCCATACCGGCTGCCTGTTTGAAATCGAAGGCAGCCGTCTGAACGTCGTGGCCGTCGACGGCTACCGCCTGTCTGTACGCCGCGAGACCGTTGAGGGCGTTCCCGGTGATATGAAGTTTGTTGTGCCGGGCGCATCCCTGCGCGAGATCGAACGAATTCTGGGCGATGATGACGATATTGTCGAGATTTTCCCGGATTCCAAGAATATTTTGTTCCGCATCGGCGGCACGACTCTCATTACCCGTCTGATCGACGGCGAGTTTCTCAACTACCGTGCGGCCATTCCGAAGGAGTTCGAGCATGAGGTTTCGGCGGATCGCCAGGAGCTGATCCAGTGCATCGAACGTGTCTCCCTGATTGTGTCGGAAAAGCTGAAAAACCCGATCCGCTTCCATTTTGACGGCTCGTATGTGCAGATGTCGTGCGTGACCGCAATCGGCAAGAGCTATGACGAATGCCCGTTTGACGGCTCGATCGAGAACCTTGAGATCGGCTTCAACAACCGCTACATTCTGGAGGCGCTGCGCGCGGCCGGCGATGAGCAGGTGAAGCTGCAGCTCAAGGGAGCGCTCAACCCGATGATTATTTCGCCGATGGAAGGCGATAAATACACCTATCTTGTACTGCCTGTGAGACTGAAAGCCAATGACTGAAATTAAAATTGAAACCGAATTCATCAAACTTGATGCACTGCTCAAATTTGCAAACCTGGTAAGCTCCGGCGGCGAAGCGAAGATCCGCATTGCCGAGGGCGAAGTGCTGGTAAACGGCGAAATCTGCACCATGCGCGGCAAAAAGCTGCGTTCCGGTGACACGGTAGAGTTGGACGGCGCGAAGGTCTGCATCAAATAAAATAAACACTATGCACGATAACGAACGCGATTTTGCGTGTCTGTTATCATACAAATCGTCTAATATGGAGAAGCCCATGTACATCAAGTCGTTAAAACTGCAGAATTTCCGCAACTACGCGGACGAATCGTTTGCGTTCGATCCGGCGGTCAACCTGATCTGCGGCGAAAACGGACAGGGCAAAACCAACCTGCTCGAAGCGGCAGCGGCCTGCTCGACCATGCGGCTGTTCCGCACGGCCCAGAAAAAAGAGGGGCTACGGTTCGGAGAGAATCATGCCTTTATTTTTGCGGATTTTGTCGCGCAGGAGCGCGATATTTCGCTTGAACTGCGATTTTCCCGCACCAAAGCGATGGAAATCTACAAAAACGGTGTGCGGCAGAAACGCCAGTCGGACGCACAGGGACTGCTCAAAACCGTGCTGTTCTGCCCGGAGGACCTGATGCTTGTCCGCGCCGGAGCAGCGGCTCGGCGCCGGTTTCTCGATACTGCGCTGTGCCAGATGCGGCCAAACTATGCGCGCTATCTCGAGGAGTACAACCGTCTGCACGAGCATAAAACGCGCATTCTGCGCGACAGTGAAGAGAAGCCTTCCCTGCTCTCCATGTGGGAGGATTTCTCGCTTCGCATGGCGCATATCGGCGCGCAGATTATCCGCTACCGCGCGTACTACTGCCGTAAGCTGCTCAAGGCTGCGGCCGCCGTCTATGCGGATATTGCGCCGCACGAGGTGCTCTCCGGTGTGTACAAGACCGTGTCGAGCGTCACCGACCCGTTTGCAGACGCACGGACGATCGAAAAGCAACTCATCGACCATGTGTTCAGCCATAAAACCGCCGAGATTGCGGCCAAAAGCTGTCTTTCCGGTCCGCATAAGGATGACTTGGAACTGTTATTGGATGGTCGCAGTGCCGCTTCCTTCGGCTCGCAGGGACAGGTGCGGACCTGCACACTGTCGCTTAAACTCGCCGAGCGTGAGCTGTTCTTCGACGAGGACGGCGAGTATCCGGTGCTGCTGCTCGACGACGTGCTCAGCGAGCTTGACCGCCGCCGTCAGGACTTTGTGCTCAACCGCATATCGGCGGGTCAGGTCATGATCACCTGCTGCGAGGACGGCATCTCGGAAAAGCTGCGTGCAGGCGCGGTTTTCCATATTCAAAACGGCGAAAAATCCGCAGAAACACACTAAAATCACATAATTTTACAAACTATTGCACGGCGGGAACAGATACCACCTCGAAATTTCCTGCCGTGCCCTTGTTTTCTTTCAAAAAAACAGAGAAATATTTGTTTTTCCTTAGGTTTAGGGTACACAATTAGTGAAAAAAGTGGTATAATTAAATCCAGTTAGTAATTAGAAATTAGGGTGTCGCGCACGGCGCGATTGTTGAAACGGATAGAAAATCTGCAGGACTTTAATTATGAATTACTAATTTCTAATTATTCCGGAGGAATAGAATGTATTTACATTTAGGTCAGGACTACATCGTGCCCTTGCAGAGCGTAGTTGCGGTGTTCGATATGGATACGGCGACCGCATCCAAGCGCACGCGCCTGCTGCTTGAACGCCTGCAGGACGAGGGACGGATCATCGAGCTGTACGACGATCTGCCGCGCGCGGCTGTGCTGTGCGAAAACGCCCTCGGTGAGACCCTGTACCTGACGCAGCTTTCTCCGCAGGCCATTCAGCGCCGCGCTGAAAAGGGCTACGCCGTGTAGGCTCCGCCTTCGTCGAAAAATACATTTTTCGACGAAAAGGATATGCCGCGTATACGCGGACATATCCCAAGCTACGAAAAGTTCCGCCCGATGGTTGAAACTTTTCTCCGCACTTGTATAAAAAGTGTGATACATACTCCCACTTTTTATGAATTTCCGATGGAAATTCTATTTTATGCGCGCTGACGCGCGATTTGTTTTGTTCCCGCAATTTCTGGAAAGGAAATTTAACGATATGAGTGAAGAAATCGAAATCAAGGACGAAGTGCTCGACCTGAAGGTTACCGAGACCTATGATGAAAATCAGATTCAGGTACTCGAAGGCTTAGAGGCTGTCCGCAAACGCCCGGGTATGTACATCGGCTCTACCTCGGCACGCGGTCTGCACCATCTGGTGTACGAAATCGTCGATAACTCGATCGACGAGGCGCTGGCAGGCTACTGCACGCACATCGAAGTTACGATTGAAAAGGGCGATATCATCCGCGTTGCCGATAACGGCCGTGGTATTCCCTGCGGTATTCACCCGCAGATGGGCATCCCAACGCTTGAGGTTGTGCTCACCGTCCTGCACGCAGGCGGCAAGTTCGACGGCTCCGGCTACAAGGTATCCGGCGGTCTGCACGGCGTTGGTTCATCGGTCGTAAACGCGCTGTCCGACTGGCTGGAGGCCGAGGTCCGCGACGGACATACCAAGCACTACATGCGCTTTGAGCGCGGTGTAACGACCGTCAAGATGCGCGATACGCCGTGCGAGAGCGAAACCGGCACGACCATTCGTTTCCACGCGGACCCGGAGATCTTTGAGACGACCATCTACGAGTATGATGTACTCGAAAAGCGTCTGCGCGAGCAGGCGTTCCTGAACGCTGGACTCAAGATCACGCTGCGCGACGAGCGCGACGATGAGCCGGTCGAGGAGGTCATGCACTATGAGGGCGGTATCCGCCAGTTTGTCGAGCACCTCAACCGCACGAAGACGCCGCTGCACGAGAATGTGATCTACATGGAGGGCAGCCGCGATACCTCGATGGCCGAGGTTGCCATGCAGTACACCGACAGCTACAGCGAGCTGATGCTGTCCTTCGCAAACAATATCAACACTACCGAGGGCGGTACGCACGAGACCGGCTTTAAGGCCGCTCTTACCCGTGTACTCAACGATTACGGCAAGAAATACAAGCTGCTCAAGGACGATGAGTCCTTCAAGGGCGAGGACGCGCGCGAGGGTCTGACTGCGATTATCTCGGTCAAGCTGCAGGAAGCGCAGTTCGAGGGCCAGACCAAGACCAAGCTGGGCAACAGCGAAATGCGTGCGTTGGTGGACACAATGGTTTCCGAGAAGCTGATGACTTTCTTCGAGGAGAACCCGCAGGTGGCCCGCACCATCATCGAAAAGGCGCAGACCGCCGCGCGTGCCCGCGAGGCCGCCAAAAAAGCGCGTGAGATGACCCGCCGCAAGTCCGCACTGGATTCCGCTTCTCTGCCGGGCAAGCTGGCGGACTGCATCGAAAAGGACCCGACCTATACCGAAATCTACATCGTCGAGGGTGATTCCGCAGGCGGCTCCGCCAAGGAAGGCCGCGACCGCCGTCATCAGGCGATCCTGCCGCTGTGGGGCAAGATGCTGAACGTCGAAAAAGCGCGTCTCGACCGTGTTTACGGCAACGACAAGCTGACTCCGATGATTACCGCATTCGGCGCAGGCTTCGGTGATGATTTTGACCTCGCAAAGCTGCGTTATGGCAAGATCATCCTGATGGCCGATGCCGATGTTGACGGCAGCCATATCCGCACCCTGCTGCTGACATTCTTCTTCCGCTTCATGCGCCCGCTGATCGAGCACGGCCATGTGTTCATCGCACAGCCGCCGCTGTTCAAGAACGAAAAGGGCAAGGATGTCCGCTACACCTATACCGAGGAGCAGCAGCGCGACTGCATCGCTGAAATGGGCGACAACGTGCGCGTACAGCGCTACAAGGGCCTCGGCGAGATGGATCCGCAGCAGCTGTGGGAAACCACCATGGACCCGGAGCACCGCACGCTGCTGCAGGTTACGATGGAGGACGCGGCCGCTGCCGATGAGACCTTTGCGCTCCTGATGGGCGAAAAGGTAGAACCCAGACGCGAATTTATCGAGCGAAATGCAAAATATGTAATGAATCTGGACGTATAAGGGAGAAAACTATGCTGTTTTTTGAAAATGATTACGGTTATGGCGCACACCCCAAGATTTTAGAGTATCTGGCACAGACGAATATGGAGCCGGTTTCCGGCTACGGCAACGATAAATTTACCGCCTCGGCGGCAGAAAAGATTAAAGCAGCGGCGGACTGCCCGGACGCTCAGGTGTATTTCCTGACCGGCGGCACACAGACCAACATGGTCGTCATTGATACGCTGCTCCGTCCGTATGAGGGCGTTGTAGCGTCCTCCTGCGGGCATGTGAATACGCATGAAGCCGGCGCCATCGAGTCCACCGGACACAAGGTGCTGACCGTTCCGCATAAGAACGGCAAGCTGGATGCGGACGATCTCCGCGAGTACGTCCAGACGTTCTATGCGGATGCCAGCCACGACCATATGGTATTTCCCGGCATGGTGTACATCTCCCATCCGTCTGAATACGGCACGCTTTACACGAGAAACGAGCTGGAGCACATTTCTGCCGTGTGCAGAGAGTTTTCCATGCCGCTGTTTCTGGATGGCGCACGCCTCGGCTACGGCCTCACGGCGGATACCGATGTGACGCTGGCAGACATCGCAAAGCTCACTGATGTGTTCTACATCGGCGGCACCAAATGCGGCGCACTCTGCGGCGAAGCCGTTGTGTTCACGCACGGAAATATGCCGCGCCAGTTTGTCACGATGGTCAAGCGCCGCGGCGCAATGATCGCCAAGGGCCGTCTGAACGCGCTGCAGTTCGACGCCCTGTTTACCGACGGTCTGTACGAGAAAATCTGCGCACCGGCGGTCAAACTCGCCATCAAGCTGCGGGACGGTCTCAAAGCAAAGGGATACCGTTTTGCCATGGAATCCCCGACAAACCAGCAGTTCATCATTGTAGAAAACAGCAGACTGCCCGAGCTGCAAAGCAAGGTAGTTTACAGCTTTATAGAGAAATATGACGCGGAGCATACGGTCATCCGTCTGGCGACCAGCTGGGCCACGACCGAGGAGCAGGTAGACGAGCTGCTCAGTATCCTCTAAGCGATAAAAACAGTCGTTTTCGGCTGAAAGCCAACACTTTTGGAGGCAAAATTAAAATATGAGTCAAGAATACGAACAGCAGAAAATCATGCAGGTCGATCTCGAACGCGAGATGAAGAAAAGCTACATCGACTATGCAATGAGTGTTATTGTCGGCCGTGCGCTGCCTGATGTGCGTGACGGCTTAAAGCCGGTACACCGCCGTATCCTGTACGCGATGTACGAGGACGGCCTGACCTCGGACAAGCCCTACCGCAAGTCGGCAACGACCGTCGGTAATGTGCTCGGCCGGTATCATCCGCACGGCGACGCATCGGTTTACGACGCGATGGTGCGTATGGCGCAGCCGTTCTCGCTGCACTATCCGCTGATCGACGGTCACGGCAACTTCGGCTCCGTGGACGGCGACCCTCCGGCAGCATACCGTTATACCGAGGCCCGCATGGCCAAGCTGGCGAACTACATGCTGGCGGATATCAAGAAAAACACGGTCGATTTCCAGCCGAACTTCGATGAGGAGCGCCAGGAGCCGGTCGTACTGCCCTCCCGCTTCCCCAACCTGCTGGTGAACGGCTCGTCCGGTATCGCGGTCGGCATGGCGACCAACATCCCGCCGCATAACCTCGCGGAGGTCATCGACGGCACCTGCTATGTCATCGATCATCCCGAGGCGGAGATGGACGAGATCTGCCAGTTTATCAAGGGCCCGGACTTCCCGACCGGCGGCGTGATCATGGGCCGCAGCGGCATCCGCGCCGCCTATGCGACCGGCCGCGGCAAGATCAAGGTCCGCGCTAAGACCGAGATTGTTGACCTGCCGAACGGCAAGAGCCAGATCGTTATTACGGAAATCCCGTACATGGTAAACAAGGCTCGTCTGGTCGAGTCCATGGCAAATCTGGTCAAAGACAAGCGCATCGACGGCATCACGAATATCCAGGACCATTCCTCGCGTGAAGGCATGCAGATTGTGGTCGATATCCGCCGTGACGCGAACGCGCAGGTCATCCTCAATCAGCTGTTCACCTACTCTCAGCTTGAGGATACCATTTCGATGATCCACATCGCGCTCGTGCCGGGTGCGGGCGGCAAGCTGCAGCCGCGTGTGCTGACGCTGCGCCAGATTCTCGATCAGTATATCGGCTTCCAGAAGGACGTTGTCGAGCGCCGCACGCGTTTTGATCTCAAGAAGGCGCGCGACCGTGCACACATTCTGGAAGGTCTCAAGGTCGCAACCGACAATATCGACCGTATTATTGCCATCATCCGCGCTTCCAGAAACGAAGCTGAAGCCAAGGAAAACCTGATGGCAGAGCCGTTCTGGATTGATCAGATTGCGCTGCTCGGCATCGTGGACGGCTCGGAGCACTTCGAGTTCCACCTCGACGAGCCGCAGGCGCAGGCCATCGTAGATATGCGTCTGGGCCGCCTGTCCGGTCTGGAGCAGGAGAAGATCAACGACGAGTATAAGGACCTCGAGAGCCGTATTGCAGGTTTTGAGGAAATTCTGTCGTGCGATGCGAATATTCTTGCTGTTGTCAAGCAGGAACTGCAGGAGATCAAGCAGAAGTACGGCGATGAGCGACATACCCGCATCGAAAATGTAGCAGATGAGATTGACATTGAGGATCTCATCGAGCAGCAGGACTGCGCCTATACCCTCACTCACTTCGGCTATATCAAGCGCCAGCCGACCTCGGTTTACCGCGCACAGCGCCGCGGCGGCCGCGGTGTTTCTGCAATGAGCACCCGTGAGGAGGACTTCGCAAAGGATATCTTCACCGCGTCCACGCATGACACCATCCTGTTCTTCTCGGATCGCGGCAAGGTTTACAAGCTGAAGGGCTACCAGATTCCGGAGACTGGACGCTCGGCAAAGGGTATGAACATTGTAAACCTGCTGGAGCTGGAAAGCGGTGAAAAAATCACCGCAATGTTCCCGATTCAGGAGTTTGCGGACGATAAGTTCCTGTTCTTCGTCACCCGTCAGGGTATTGCAAAGCGCATCGTGCTGAGCGACCTGCAGAACATCCGCCGCGCGGGTCTGCGCGCGCTCAACCTCAACGAGGATGACGCACTGGTTGACGTTCGCCTGACCGACGGCGAACAGAACATCCTAATCGCCACCCACGAGGGCAAGGCCATCTGCTTTGACGAGAACGAGGTTCGTGCAATGGGCCGTGTGGCTACCGGCGTGCGCGGCATCAAGCTGGCCGAGGGCGATTACGTTATCGGTGCGGCGCGTGCCCGCAAGGACGCATATGTGCTCTCCATCACCGAGAACGGCTACGGCAAGCGTACCCCGGTCGAGGAGTTCACCGTGCATCATCGCGGCGGCGGCGGCATGATGCTGCATAACCTGACCGAAAAGACCGGTCTGGTGGCAGGCATCGCGGTTGTAGACAGCGAAAACGACGTTATGATCATCACCGATGACGGCGTTATCATCCGTACCGGCGTTGAGGAGATCCGCGAATGCGGCCGCGGCTCGCAGGGCGTTATCGTAATGCGCACCGGTGAGGACGTGAAGGTTATCTCGATTGCCCGCACGGACAAGGAGGAGGAAGACCCGGCAGAAGCCGAGGAAGAAACCTCTGAATCCGCTGAAAACGCAGAGTCCACCGAAGCAGCTGAAGAATAAACAGCAAAAGACGAGTCCGTTTGGAC
>ERZ773228.1787-NODE-1787-length-21402-cov-4.336488_pt1 | contig 21402 bp, 30 predicted proteins | sample MGYA00580524_ERZ773228 | MGnify/ENA primary metagenome ERZ773228 (study PRJEB29015, sample SAMEA2737768) | human gut metagenome | biome: human gut; feature: human-associated habitat; material: faeces | place: China | collected 2012 ... | reverse complement strand
AGGAAACAGCCATGTTAGGAGCAATCTTGGGTGACATCGTGGGCAGTCCCTATGAGTATGGCTAAACAGGATAACTATAAGAAAGAGAGGGCCGAAACGGCCCTCTCTTTTCATTTTTCGGATTTTGGGATGCGCGGGTATATCTCAATGGTGAAGCCATCAGGGCTCTTTTTGCGCTTCTCGTTTAGCTTCTGGTAGACAACCTTTTCGAGCACCTCTTTTAGGAGAGCGTTTTTCTCCTCGGCCGTTTCGAGCAGCGGGTACACGTCGAGCAAATTCTTAACCTTAGGGATGATGTCACGGCGGCTGGTCTCCCGGAGCTTCTCCTCGGTCAACTCACGGGAGCAGTGGGTGACGCTATCCTTTGCGGCAGCGATTTTGTCGGAGAGCATTCGGGAGCGGGACAGAAAGGTATCTGTGTCGTAGATGCCCTGCTCGAGGAAGTCGTGAGTGCGTTCGAGCTGCTGCTGCAATTTGCGGAGCTCGGCCTCCGCGCTGGCGAGAGCTTTTTCCCGGACGCCGACCGACGACACGGAGGACGACGCGGCAGCGGAGCTCCACTCGAGCTCATAACCTTTCATCCACTCGGAGAGACCCTGTATGACACGCTCCTCGACGATGGGAAGATAGCTAGAGCAATTCGGGCAGCCGCGACGAGGGCAGCGCACGACCGGCATATCTGGATGGACAGGGTTTATCATCCGCATCATCTGCCTGCCGCACTCGGAACAGACGAGCAGACCGGCCAGAGGATTCCGGACAACCTTTTCTTTGTGCGTGGAAGTATTCTCGCTCCGGGTGAGCTTATCGTTTGCGAGCTCAAATGTTTCTTTCGGAATGAGCGGAGGGTGAATGCCTTTGAATACGCACTCTTTCTCTGGGTCGGCAGGACCACGCACAGAAACGACCTTGCCGTCAACCACTTTCTTCTTCGTCTCACGGCTGCCCCAGCGCACCATGCCGATGTACGTCGGATTCTTGATGATTCCGCGAATGGTGATTCTTGCCCATTGCGAACCGGATGGAGACGGGATGCGCATATCGTTGAGCCTCGTGGCGATTGAACCCAAAGACAGCGGGCGAGCGGAACCATCCTCGTCCTGCAAACCGACCGTGTACAGGTCGAAAATCATACGGACTATTGCAGCCTGCTCCTCGATGGGCTCGAGCGAGCAGCCCTTTTCGTTTTTGAGCTTTACCCGACGATAACCAAAGGGAGCCAGACCGGACGGCCACTTACCCTCTTTGGCAGAGGCGAGACGACCACGCTGCAACCGGCGGTTGATGATTTTGTATTCGCGGCGGCTCATAAACAAGCCGAACTCGAAATACTCCTCGTCGAACTCGTTGTCAGGGTCATACGTTTTTATAGGGGTTATTATTTTTGTCCCGGAGAACTTGAATGTCTGCGCGATGATGCCTTGGTCAATGGTGTCGCCGCGCGCCAGACGCTCGACCTCCATGACGAGGACGCCGGACCAGACGCCCTGCTCAACCTCGGAGAGAACCCGTTGCATCATTGGGCGGGCAGCGATGGTGTCACCAGAGACGACCTCACGGTAAATATCGGTCACGTTGAGGTGCTGCCTTTTCGCCAGCTCAAGCAGAGTGTGCTCGTGCCGGGAGAGCGTTTCGCCCTCGCCGTGCGCTTCGGCCTCGAGGTCGGAACGAGACTTGCGCAGGTATATGAGATACTGCTCCATGATGACCTCCAAACAAAAAAGGCCCGCGCCGGAGCGCAGGCCGAAAGGTTACTTGTTGCTATCCTTTAAGGCTGCAACGTCAGCCTGCAAGAGGCTGTCAAGGATAGAGGCGGTTTTGGCCTTGAGCGTGTTCTGCTTCTCCATAATCTGCGGGAAAGCACCTGCCAGGTCTCCCCCGCAATCAGCGAGGATGCTCTTTATCTCGCCGCGACCGGTTTGCAGCTCGGTGAACAGCTCGCGGTACAGAGCCAGCTCTGCTGCGTTCTGCGCGTTCATGCACCGGGAGAGCAGCACATAGACCGAATCGAACGTCGAGGAGACGACGGCGCGGAGCTCTTTCGGGAGGGCGTCATATCTTCGCTTGAAATTTGCATTGTCCTGACGGAACGCCTCGTTACCGTGGGCGCGCTCATCCTCGCGGCCCAGCAGATAGTCAGTGGTTACCCCGAAATAGTCCGCCATCTGGCAGAGCAGGGCGAAATCTGGCTCTTTGCCCTCGGTCTCGTAGCCGGAGACCGTAGTGCGCTGCTTGCCACAGAGGCGAGCAAACTCAGCCTGCGTCAAATCTTTCTCCTTGCGGAGCGCGACCAACCGTTCAGAAAACTTATCCATACAGACGTACCTCCCTAAGACTTATATATTGTATCACAAAAATCCCCTCACGGGGACAAATGACGCTAACTGCGTCATAAATAGCAAAAATTTTTGAAAAAAACTTGACTTTGACCCAATTAGGGACTATAATAAACCACAGAAAGACCCCAAAAGGGTCACACAGAAAGGAGGAGACAGGCGGAATGCGGAAAAAGCTACAAACGCTCCGAGAGGGCGCAGGCTATACCCAGCAGACTTTCAGCGAGCGACTGGGCGTGAGCCGGAGCCACTACGCACAGATTGAGAGCGGAGACAAGAATCCGTCCCTCAAGCTGAGCCTGAAAATCAAGCAGGCCCTCGGCTATCCCTACGACGACCTTTTTTTTAACCCGAAGCGACCCGTTTCGCGTCATTGATGCGAAACGATGACGCCAAAAGCAAACATTTGGCGTTTCCGTGTAAATATTTTAACCGAAAGGAGGCACGGAATAAATGCCTAAAATGGCAACGAAAGCCGCAGATAACGTGTTCTACAAGGCACGAATCGCAGCGGCATCGTGGAACGACCGGCTAGGCAGCAGAGAGGGTGCGTCAGAGGTGACCGGCATCGACCGGACGCGGCTCGCCAACATCGAGCTCGGAACCATCAACCCGCACCCGGAGGAGGTCCTGATGCTTTCGGACACCTACAACGCGCCGGAGCTGCAAAACCATTTCTGCTCGCACCTCTGCCCGCTCGGCATTGGGACGATTTCACCGATTGAGCTGGAAGAGCTTGAGCGGGTCACATTGCAGCTCATTTCGGCAATGAAGTCGTTGCCGGAGGTCAAGGACGGAATCATCGACATCGCGGCCGACGGCGTCATCGACGCGAAAGAAAAGCCGCGCATGGAGCAGTACCTCGAGGTACTCGACGAGATAACAAACAAGGCTCAGACCTTGAAGCTCATTTATAGAAAGCAATTCGGAAAACAGGAGGTGTAAAAAGTGTTGGAGGCGAAGCAGAGCGGGAACGTCGTGGAGGACTTCACCATCGGGAACACCCGAATCAAGATTTGCGACGACTTCTGCCGGACCCGGACGAGCGGAGAGGTCAAAGAAATCCTCGACCGCGTCGCACGGAGGACGGTTGGCTCGCTCACGGCAGCCGCCACACCTGATTATGGATGCGCTTAAAAGAAAGATGGAGATTGCGGCCGTTGCGTTTTTCTGCACAGTCACCGCACTCATTGCGGTTTGCTCCTGCGCAACGACGGCCGCAGCAAACCTCGCACGGCAGACGGCGGCAGAACCGGTTACGGAATATGTGACGCTCACCTACACGGAGGCGCAGCCAGAGGACGAACAGGAGCCGGAGCTCCTCTACGACGTACCCATGAGCGACGAGCTGCAACGGTACGTCCGGGAGCAGGCGGAGCGGCAGGGCGTCCCGTTTGAAATCGCCATCGCCGTCATCGAGCGGGAGAGCGGCTACCAGCCGGATGCGGTCAGCGACACCGGAGACTTCGGCCTCATGCAGATTAACGTCTGCAATCACCGCTGGCTCTATGAGGAACTCGGCATTACGGATGTGATGGACCCGGAGCAGAACATCGAGGCTGGTCTCTACATCCTCGGGCAGGCGTTCCAAAAGTACGACGACCCCGACAAGGCTCTCATGGCATACAACATGGGTGACAGCGGTATGAAAGCCGCATGGAGCAAGGGCCAGCACAGCAGCAAATACAGCCGCGCAGTCATTGAGACGGCGCAGGCCCTCAAGAGAAAGGAGCACTAAATGGACTGGAAGATTCACAGAGCGATTCTCATTGCGGCCATCTGGATTGCAGAGGTTCTCTCAGCTGGTATCTGCGGATTCATCGCCGCGCTGGCACTCATTCCGGCCAGCTACGCAGCGCGCGGCTACTTCGCCTTTGGTGGCGAGTGGCTTATCGTGCTCGGCGTCACGCTGCTTGCGTTCCACGTCATCAACAACGCATTTTTCGGAATGCTCAAGCACCACTGAAAGGAGGTGAACCACATGGCTGAACAGAACCTTTTCTGCCTCTGCGGCAGATGCTCGCGCAAGCTGCGCAGCGCGGCTGCCCGTCGCGTCGGGATGGGCTCGACCTGCTGCCGCAAGGAGACAGGCAAGACCATCACCCAGTTGCTCAAGGAGCTGGACGAGCAGGAGGCCGCAGCAGCGGCAGAGCAGCAGGAGCCGGATACACAGGCATAAAAAAAGAGCCGCGCTCGAAAGCGCGACCCTCTTGTCGGACAAGCCTATTGTATCTCGCTCCACATCAAAAGTCAACAGGAGCGTGAATTATGAACGAACAGAACAATCACGCTGCGCTCACCATTGCGCAGCAGTACCCGCCAGCTCAGTACAACCTCCTCGTCCCGATGCAGACCGTGACGGAGATTGCCGACATCCAAAAGCCGGTGATGAACTCCGTGAGCATCAGCACCAGCCTCAACGACGGCGAAATCTATGAGATGGAGAAAGCCAAGGACGAGTGGCGCGACAGCAAGGGGTACGTCCACAAAGCGACCCCGGCCAAGTACGCCCTCACCAAAAAGGGCCTCACCAAGCTCATGCGAGCCGCAGGCATCAAGATTCTTTCCAGCCGCCCGGTCGTCCCGTCCACCTGCCAGAAGTGCGCGGAGGTCAACCGCAGCATCGGAAAGCCGATTCGCTGCGGAGGCTGCCCCAACAAGGACGTCAAGCACGAGGTGCGAATCAGCGTCCCGCAGCTTACCGGCGAGAATGTCACCATCGTCGCCCACAAGGAAATTGCGGTCGAGGATGTGACAGCCGGGATGACAGAAAAACAGCGGGCGGAGTTCATGAAGTTCCGCAGCGAGATGTGCGAGAGCAAGGCCCTCAACCGCGCCCTCCGCACCGCGATGCAGATTAAGTCCAGTTACCTTATCGAGGAGTTCAAAAAGCCCTTTGTCGTGGCATACCTTGTCCCGAACCTTGACAACCCGGCCGTCCGCGAGGAGGCGGTAAAGTCCATGTTTGGCGCGGCGAATGACCTGTACGGCAGCCGCCCGAAAACCAGCCATACGGTCTATGTGGACGATGACGACGAGGGATATGCGCAACCGGAGCCGGATTTTGAGGTCGTACCGGAGCAGCCCCAGCAGGAGCAGCCGCCCGAGAGACCAGCGCAGCGGCCTCGCCAGCAGCAGCCCGCGCCGAGTAACAGACAGCAGAGCCGGAACGGCGACAGCGAGTTCTGCGCGGACTGCGGTAAGCAGGTCGGCCTCGACGTAGCAGAGTACAGCCGCAAGCATTTCGGCGGAGTGGCTTATTGCCGCGACTGCCAGAGAAACCATACATGGAGGAAATGATTATGATGATTCTTTCGCAGGACGGCATGGTCGCCGTCAATTCGGACCACGTGGCAATGTTTGAGGTCAAGGAGACTGAAACAATCCCTCGCGAGGCGCAGCTCGTGGCGACCATCTTTGTTTCCGCTGGCGGACGTTACACCAACGCCGAGCGCGCCTGCTGCCCTATCGGGACATTCCGCAGCCCTGACCGCACCGAGCTCGCAAAGCTCGTGCTGGACTACATTTCGTTCAGCATCAGCTCTGGCCGCAAGGTCTACGCGCGGGTTCCGACCGAAGATGAAATGAGGAATATTCAGGGCGCGAAGTCTCGTGCGGATGCAGCGCGGCGCGGAAAGCTCGACGACATCATCAAGGAGCTGCTCAAGGAGGATATGTGATGCTGAAAGTATTGCACACCGGAGACTGGCACATCGGCAGTTTCCCCGGGCCGGAGGTCGGCGGACAGAATGCCCGCTTTCAGGACATCTGCCGCTGCCTTGATTTTCAGGCGATGTACGCGGAGGAGCACCGGCCAGACCTTATCGTCGTATCTGGCGACATTTTTCATCAGGCCCGCGTATGGTCGGACAGAGGTCTCCGCGAGAGCCGGACGGCCATATACCACATCCGGCGGCTTTCCAACGTGGCCCCGACCGTCGTGCTGCGCGGCACTCCGAACCACGACAGCGAGGAGCAGTTCGAGATGCTGACGACGGCTTTTTACGGCGATGATTCGGTCAGCGTCGTAACGGAGCCGGAGGTGCTCCACATCCACACCTACCACGGGCAGCGCGTAGATGTGGCGTGTATTCCGGGCTTTGACCGTGGTGTACACCGGGCAGCGCACCCGGGCCTCTCTCGAGAGGAGGAAACGCAGGTGTTCACGGACGAGCTGGCAAAGGTCGTTCTTGGCCTGAAAGCACAGTGCGAGCCCGGTGTGACGAGCATCCTGTCTACGCACTTCACCGTCCCGGGATGCAACATGGAGAGCGGCCAGACCGCGCTATTTGCACAGTTTGAGCCCGTCATCTACCCCGACACCCTGAAAGCCGCAGACTTTGACCTCGTAGCGCTCGGCCACATCCACCGGCCGCAGCAGCTCCCGGAGGCAGGCCGTGCAGTGTTCTACTGCGGCAGCATTACAGGCCTCAACTTCAACGACGAGGGCCAGCCGCGAGGCTTTTACATCCACGACATCGACGACGACGGGGAGGCATGGAGCGAGTACGTCGAAACGCCCTACCGGGAGTTCGAGACCATCCGCCTCAACGAGGACGATGTCTGCACAATGTTGAGCGCGGAGCGGGTCGTTGTACCTGACCGCCTCAAGGGAAAAATCGTCCGCGTTCTCTACACCTGTTCGGACGAGACAAACAAGGCTTTCAACAAAGCCGTCCTTGAGAAAAGGCTCTATGACGGTGGCGTGTTCTATGTCTCCGAAATCACGCCGGAGGAAATCACGACAAGCGTGAACCGCGACGAGCTCCATGGCGACAACAGCCCGGAGCAGAACCTCGCCGAGTACCTCGCCGAAAAGGAAAAGAGCCCGGAGGACGCCCAGCGCATAATCGAGCTGGCCCGCCCGATTATCTCGGAGGCAATGGAAAAAGGCCGCCTTGAGACCCCGACCGGCTTGTTTATGCCGGTAGAGATTGAGGTCAAGAACTACCGCAACTACCGTGACGAGCTGTTTTCCTACGATGGCATTTCCTTTGCCACCATCAACGGCGAGAACGGCGCAGGCAAGTCAAGCTTGTTTATGGACGCCATGTTGGATGCCCTTTTCGAGGAGCCCAGAGAGGGAGACCTCACGGGATGGATTCGCAATGACCCGGACGCCCGCAGCGGCTCCATCAAGTTTACATTCTACCTCGGAGACAAGCTGTACCGCGTTACCCGCACCCGCACAAAGAGCGGCAAGGCGACGCTGAATCTCTCTGAGTATGTGGACGAGAGCTGGCAGAACCGCAGCGCGGAGAAATACCGCGATACGCAGGCCATCATCGAGAACACCATCGGCATGGACAGCCTGACGCTCAAGGCGACCGGCCTTATCATGCAGGACCAGTACGGCCTCTTTTTGCAGGCCGACAAGGCGGACCGCATGGCGATTCTCGGCAACATCCTCGGCCTCGGCATTTATGACCGCATGGAGAGCATGGCGGCCAACCGGGCAGCAGACGCCAACCGGGAGCTCCGGCGCGTCGCGGATTTGCAGGAGGAGACCGGGCGGACGATGCCGGACAAGGCAACGGTCGAGGCGGCCATGAACAAGACGGCCGTCGAAAAGGCCAGCGCGGTAGCAGACAGGGCCATCCACACAAAGGCCATGAGCGAGGCGCAGACAAAGCTCGACATTGCCAAGCAGGCACAGAAGCGGTCGGAAAAACTCGCCAGAGAGCTCGGCTCTTGGATTGCGGAGAAGAACGCGAACGCCAGCGCACAGGCTGTTTGCAGAGCGCAGATTTCCGATGCGCAGGCTCTCCTCGATAAGCGCGAGGAAGTAGAGGAGGGCAGCCAGAGTTACGGAAAACTTTCCGCACGGCGGGAGGAGCTGCTGGGAACGGCGGCCCTGATTCAGCCCAAGGAAGAAAAGCTGCGGGACGTTATGGCCGCGCTCTCTGCCCAGCGGAAAAAGAAAGGCAGTCTCGAGGCCGAAAAACTTTCTGCGCAGGCAACGTGTTGGAGCTATGAGCAGGCCCTCGCGGACTATGACGAGCTCGAGCGGAAAGCGGCAGACCTCGCAGGAGCGAGCGAACGGCTCACCGCGCTGGAAGAACAGGACGAGCAGTATCTCGCAGCAGACCAAGAGGCCATGAAGCTGCTCCAAACCAAGAACGCAGAAACCACGCGGATACAGTCTTGGCTCGACATAAAAGAGAACGAGGTCACACATATCCGCTCCCGGGCCATCATGCTCGAGACCTGCGGCTGCCCGGTCGAGAACCCGGAATGCCGTTTCCTGCAGGATGCAGTGGAGGCGAAAAAGAAACTGCCTGCGGCCGAGACGGAACTGGAAACCTACCGGCAGCAGGCCGAGGAGCGCGCCGAGCAGCTCGACGCTGAGTATCAGACCGCAAAGAAAAAGGCAACGGGCCTCAACTGCCGCAAAGATTTGCAGGCCCAGCGTTTCCTCGTTGCAGACCTGCGGAAAGCCTCGGAGCGGTTCGCAAGGCTGACGGCGCAGAAAGAACGCCTCGCGGAAGTTAAAGAGCGCATCAAGGCCATCGACGAGGAGCTTGAAACCATTCCGGCCGATATCGAGAGCCTCGAGGCAGACCGTTTCGTCGTTGAGGACGAGCTGAAAAAGCTCCGGCAGAACGCAGCGGAGCTCGCCAGCATTGAGGCGCAGCTCTCGGACGTTAAGAAATACATCGAGCTGGAAAAGCTGCTCCCGGCAGCGGAGGCTAAAAAGAGCGCAGCGCAGACCCGCCTCACGGAGCTCCTGACCTACGCAGAAAAGACCCGGACGGCGATTGACGGCATCAATGCGGAGATTCTGACCCTCTCAAAGGCGCAGGCTGATGTTGACGAGCTCAAGGAACAGTACGCGGAGGCTGTTGCAGCCCTCACGGTGGACAATACCCGTATTGAAGAGCTGGACCAGCAGGCCGGACATGGCCGCAGGCAGATGGAAGAAATCGAGACGGCAGAGGCAAAGCTCGAAGTCCTTCGCCGTCAGGCGACGGAACAGGGCCAGCTTGCAGCGGGCTACGAGGAGCTCAAGCGGGCTTTCTCTCAGGACGGCATTCCGCATAACATCGTCCGCAGCATCGTCCCGTTGTTCGAGGCGACCGCGACGAGCATTATCGGCCAGATGTCAGGCGGCCACATGAGCATCGAGATGCGCATGGAAAAGACCCTCAAGAGCAACAGCAAGAAAGAGGTCACCGCGCTGGACGTCATCGTGAACGACGCAGCGACCGGAGCCCTGCCCTACATGAGCCGTTCCGGCGGCGAGCGCGTTAAGGCAGCCCTCTCGGTCATCCTTGCGCTGGCGGAGCTCAAGAGCAGCACCGCAGGAGTGCAGCTCGGATTCCTGTTTATCGACGAGCCGCCGTTCCTCGATGACAAGGGTGTACAGGCCTACTGCGACGCCCTCGAGGCTATCCAGAAACGGTACTCCTCGCTCAAGATTATGGCTATTACTCACGACCCGGAGATGAAAGCTCGTTTCCCGCAGTCCGTGGACGTCGTAAAGACGGCGGAGGGCAGTAAGGTTATCTACTCTTGAAATCACCAGCAGAAAGGAGGTGCGAGACTTGGGAAGAAGCAACAGGCAGACCGCCGACTACTTCCCCCATTACGTCGGGGAAAAGAGCCGGACAAAGTTCATCCTTGAAAAGAACTGGGGAAACGACGGGTATGCCTTTTGGTTTAAGCTACTCGAACTTCTTTGCGCGGCAGACGGCCAGTATTACGACTGCTGGGACAAGATGGGATGGGAGTACCTACTCGCCGTCACCGGAGTTACAGCCGAAACGGCGGAGGCCATCCTGAACACGCTCGCCTCCATGGGCAAGGTTGACAAGGAACTGTGGGAGAGCTGCCGCGTCATTTGGGTGCAGTCCCTCCTTGAGAACCTCCGCCAGCTTTACTCCAAGCGCACCGCAGCACCGACGAAACCGTCGGTAGATAACTTTCCCGGCCGCATGGTGGAAAGCCCTGCACAGGAGCCCGCAGCGGCCACAGAGGCGGAGGGAACGCCACCGGCCGTACCGGAGCCCGCGCCGGAGGAGCACGACAAACCGAAAGCTCCCCGGCGTAAAGCCGGGAGCCTCTCGGCAGAGCAGGCCGAACGGTTTGACCGCTTCTACGCGGCCTACCCGAAGAAGGTGGACCGGGCCACGGCAGAGCGGGCGTGGGCCAAAATCAACCCGGAGCCGGACGACGCGGCAACCGACAGAATCATCGCGGCGGTTGAGGCCGCAAAGAAATATGACAGCCGGTTCCGGGAGCGGCAATTCACGCCAAACCCGGCAAGCTGGCTTAATGCAAAAGGCTACATGAACGACTACACAGGAGGTGAGCAGCGTGGAAACGCTGACGGCTATGCTGGATTCACTCCGTCCGGCGGATTCGGCTCGTTCGGCTGAGACCACACAGCACCGACGGCCGACAAGCAAGGATATTCTGGCTGGTGGTTACAACTGCCAGCGCGAAATCCCGGAGCCGGTCGAGTGCGAGTTCTGCGGCCGGAAACTGTACCACGAGGCTCTCGTGATGGGACGAACGGTCCTGATGTTCGCCCCGTTCCCGCAGAGATGCACCTGTGACCGAGCAAAGGCGAAGTGGGCGGAGGCGGACGCGGAGGAGGCCAGACAAAAGGCGGAGGCCGAGAAAGAGGCGGCGCAGGCCAAACGGCGCGCCAAAATCGAGAGGCTGCTCGGCAGGAGCGGCATCAAGAAACGCTTCCAGCAGCGGACGTTCACCAACTTCATCCGGGATACCCCGGAGCGGCAGCGGTGCTACGACACGGCCAAAACCTATGCAGACAGCTTTCCACAGCGCGCAGAGCGCGGCGAGGGCCTCTACATAGAGGGGACCTACGGAACCGGCAAAACGCACCTCGCGGCCGCCATCGCCTTGCAGCTTATAGGCTGCGGCGTCCCGGTCGTCTGCAAGACGTCCGGCGACCTGCTGGCCGATATTAAGGAGGCTTTCGACAGCGGAGACGCCACCGAGTACGAGATACTCAAGGCGTACAAAACGGTCGATTTGCTCATTGTGGATGACCTCGGAAAGGAACAGTGTACAGAATGGAGCGTGAGTACCCTGTACTCCATTCTCAACGACCGGTACGAGGATATGAAACCGACCATCATCACGACGAACTACAACGCCGACGAGCTGGTGCGAGCCCTTACCCCGAAAGGCGGCGACGGCACGAAAGCCCGGGCCATCATAAGCCGCCTGCGGGAGGTCTCGACGGTCATCACAATGGCATGGGCCGATTACAGAGCAGGAGGAGGCAGACGAAATGCCTGAATTGAGACAGGAGTATTTGGATATTTTCGAGAAGCGCGAGTGGAGTGTCAGCAGCTACACCGATGACGGCCGCGTGGAAATTGAGTGGTACTCACCGGCCGGAGAGGACTTCATCATCTGCGTAGGCGTCGAGGAATTCCCGGACAAGGTTTTGGACTACTCCGACAGCTTTGACGTGGACGAGCATATTGCGATGTGGATAGAGGCAAAGCAGAACGGCACACAGGGCGTCCCGGGCACGCGGCAGATTGTCCACGATGCAGAGGAAATCGAAAAAGAACTTGACGAGCTCGCATTTGAATTACAGGAGGCAGAAAGAAAATTATGGCTTACAGGTATTACAGCACCCTCCGCCCGCTGATGGTGGGCGGCATCCCGTTCCCGAAACAGCCCGGAGAGAGCATTACCACAATCGTCAACTTCGAGGAGGGGCGGACGTATTGCAAGGACATTGACCGGCCTGCGTGGGGCTACATCGAGTACACCGCACCGCTCGACCCGCAGCAGGTCTCGGACTACGAGCTGGTGCTGGCACCGGAGGAGGACGGCCATGAGTGACGTGAAAATCAAGGAGCTTGACAAGAGCCTCATTCATCAGGCGAACAGCAACAGCATGAGCGGCAAGCGCGGCGACATTTCGGCCCACGAGTACGAGGTATACTGCCAGAAAGTTATGAGCTGGAACATCCCGGACAGCCGCAAGCAGAAAATCGTGGACCAGATTTATACACGGTGGAGCGAGCAGCTCCGGCACGAGGCAGCCCATGTGAGCGTCGCCGTTGCAGGACCGGCGCGGTACAACGCAAAGAAGCTGGACCACAGCGACACCATTCTCCGCCTTTCCTCTGAGTTCGTGGAGTGGTTTAACGGCCTGCAGGAGCAAGTCTGGCAGGGCCGCATCGAGGACAAGGACGCAAAGGAGATTGCGCGGCTGGTCGATGACATCAAATTCTGCATCGAGCGACCGACGCTTAATCCTACCGCGAGCCTGTGTGAGCTCGCCAACAAGGACCCGGAGCTCTTCATGGAGTATTACGAGAAGCTCCATGAAAAGTACCGCTGGCGTAAGAACAGCGTCATCGCCAAGCTCTACGCGGCCGGGAAAGAGGGAAAACTCGCAAACCTGAACCGGCAGAAGTTTTTCGAGGACGAGAACCTCGTCGCCTACACGATGGGCGACCGGGCATACATTAAGTTCGTCATGAAGCCCCGGCAGCAGCTTATCGTTGCGCTCAAGAGCCGGAAATGGTGGTGGAACAGTAACGAGGAGGCATGGAGTACCTACCTCGACAAGCTAGACAAAGAGTGGGTGCAGAACATCAGCACCCGGTACGCCGACTATGTTTGAGGAGGAAATCAGAGAATGAAATCGTTTACATTGGATTTGCTGCACTCGGATGAAGAAGTTCATTACCGTGACTACCGCATCAATGGGCACAAATTCGCATTCGACCAGATTCAATACAACAAGGGCGGGCCGCACAACATGGAGAGAATCGCTGTTCCTGTTATCAGCAAGAGCGATGGAAAGCTTGTGGCAAACCTCGAGACCGCAGTGATACTCGTAGAGTGCGGAAACATCTACCATTATCTCGACAACGGCTTTGCAGTCCGCCTGAGTGACGCCCAGATGGTGACTGTTGCAAACGGAATATTGAAGAAGCGCGCAGAGGCAAGAGGAACCGGCCTCAAGACGCTTTCTGGATGGCGGGAAAGTGGCTTGCCAAGCGTTGAGGACTACCTCGAAGTGGGGGACGAGGTTGACGGCGAAATGCTGGACTATTTCTTGAATGTTCTCCCTCCTCGTACAAACCGCGCAGGCCTGTTGCAGGTGGGCGGAGAAATCAGCACCGCAAAGGACGCCAATGGACACTGGCGACCGACCTACCTGACATTCAAGCGGCAGGGCAGCACATGGCGGTACGCCGGACGGTGCTTTGAGTGCTCTGCGGAGCCGGTTCAGAAGTACCAGTCCCCGCTCGAGAGGATGATGCTTACACGTTGTAAGCTACTGGGGTGCATCGCGCAGGAGGTAGAAGTCTGATGGACTACAAGGACAAAATCCGAAAGCTCCTTGCCCTTGCAAAGAGCCCGGAGCCGGAGGAGGCGAAGCTCGCCCTGCTCAAGGCCCGCAAGCTCATGGCGGAGCACAAGCTCACCGAACGAGACCTCGACGAGCACGACACGACGGTCATTCAGCAGGAAATTGACGAGACGTTTTCCAAGAAAGCAAATTCGTGGATGTCTCCGCTGTCCTCTATCATTGGAGAAAACTACTGCTGTGCGGCATACCGGTGCAAGAGAGGAGCCAAAACGACCGTCTGGCGCGTTGGATTCATTGGGCTCAAGGATGATTTTGAAATCTGCGTAAAGATATTCCGGTATGCGGTCCGGTGCGTTAAATCGGAGCAGAAGAAGCTCCGCAAACAGCACCGGGACTATTACACACCGCAGGAGATTGCAAAAATCTGTGATTCCTACGGCTATGGGTTCGCCAGAGGCGTATACGAGGCGTTCACAAGACAGAATGAGGAAAATCAAGAATACGGCCTTGTGCTGAAAGTTCCGAAAGAGGCCAAAGACGAGCTCGAAAAGATGGGACCGCCGAAAGAGTTCAAAAAGACGCCCCAGCCAAAGACGGTTGGAGAGCTCGACGCAGCATGGCGCGGCGTCGAGGATGGCAGAAAGTTCGACCCGTCGAACAAGCTGAAAGAAAAGAAGCAGGAGGCATAACCAACATGGCAAGTACGAAGTTTGAAGTCTCAATGGAAATTTTCAAGTTTCAGGGAGAACCGGATGTCAGCGTCACGCTGACCGGTAAGAGCCCCGCAGAGCTCAACACCGCGCTCAAAACGCTCGAGACCATCGCCAAGACCACGACGCTGTACAACGGCGACAGCGCGCCGGAGGCGGAAAAGAGCGTCACCAGCGAGCCGAAGCGGGCAGCCCCGGTAGTTTCCACGGCGGACAAGAAAGCCCCCCCCCGAGAAGCCGGTAAGCTGGCTCCCGCCACTGCCCCAGCGCAAGGGCCTCATGCTCCTGCGCTGCCCGAAGTGCAAGAACGAGTTTGTACAGTTCTTGCGCGAACCGCAAACGACCAACGAGTGCCGGAAGTGCGGCGCGAAAATCCCGCTGGACGCGCTGGCGCGGTTCGAGTTCACCTGCCCGGACTGCAAGAAAGTGAGCTACGGCCGGACGAACATCGAGGATGCAGAAATCAAAAACCAGAAATTCTCCTGCGTCTGCGGCCGGAGCATACCGAAGCTCACATGGGACCCGGTCAAGCACTGCTACACGATGTAAGGAGGGCCGGATGATGAAAGCACTGACCCACAACATCCGGCAGGAGCGCGAGGACCAGCGCGACCGCTCCGCCCAGCTCTTTATGTGGTGCATCGTCGTCTCCATGCACCAAGACGACGGCATTGGCGCATCCCGCCTCCTGCGGGCCTGTAACGAAATGGACGCTTTTGAGAAAAAGTACCAGACGGCCATCCTCTACGGCAGCAGCAAGAACGCAACGGACGCCATGAGGGAAAACCTCGAAGGCATCTGTGATTTTGAGGTCCGGCTGCCGGTTGACCGAGCTCCGAGAGGACGCAGGGAGGAGCAGCTCCGCATGGCGAGCAATCAGGGCGCAGAAATCGCGTGGCTTGTTATGGCGGCCACCTGTCACGAGACGTTCGGCTACGGGAAAGACCGACTGGCGCGCCTCAAGCAGAACTCCATGAACAACTACAAGCAGTACCTCGAGTGGGAAAAAGAGGATAAGGACCTCGCCCTCGACCGTCTGCGCAGATGCGTACAGGACGCCCTCAAAGAGGACCTCCGCGTCGCTGACACCGACGACCGCAAGGGGATGCTTTCGACCCCGGGCAGAGGCCCCAGCGTATACGAGACGGCCGCTGTCTACTCGGAGATATTCAGGAGAGCCAGAGCGGGACGGGCAGTGGCCCCGCTCGCGGTATACAGCGCAGCAAAGTACGACGAAACCATGACGGCCGCCCGGAAACGGGCCAGCGTTATGCTCGGCTTATGACTATCTGCCCGAAAGAGTGCCCGGACAGACACCCGGGATGCCACGACCATTGCGAACGGTATGCGGAGAACAAGGCGGCATACCAGAAGATGAAGCAGGAGTACGACGGGAGCGTCCGAAACCCCTACTGCCGTAGGTGGACGCACCGGGCCATCGTGCGCAGTTTCAAGAAGAAATTCAGGTAAAGGAGTGGTGACTATGTACGAGGTTCTTTTAGAGCTTGACGACCTGCTGGAAACCTTAACTTACTGGCTTTCCTTTGCGGCCGTCGCCTTGTCAGTAATAGTTGTTGCGGCCTATGTATGGCACAAGGCCGCCGAGCAGAAAGCAACCCGGGCGGAGCCCCGGAAAAGAAAGGACGGAATGACATGAAACAGAGCGAAAAGCTCACGCAACTCATCGAGCTTATGCAGGCAAACCCGGAGCTCCCGGTCATCCCCTGTGTAGATGGGGATGTGGTCAGCGGCGACGAGTATTACTGCTGGCTTGGCTCATGGGGAGAGAGCGCGGTTCAGGAGTTCGTCATCGGCAGTGAGAGAACCTACTACCGGGAGGACGATATTTCAGAGATGAACGACGTCCTCTGTGAACACTATGACCCGGAACTCGTGAACAACATGACGGAGGAGGAGACGCGGGCGGCGTACAACGCGCTCCCGTGGAAGAAAGCCATCTTCGTCGATGTCCACCAATACGAGGAGGAACCGGATGCCGAGGTATGATGTGTTCCTTGAGGGCAGGACAGAGAGCTCCACCTGCTACTTCGGCGTCGCAGTCATGGCAGACGACCAAAAAGAGGCAGAGTACCTCGGACACGAAGCAGGGCGGAAGAAACACCGCGAGTGTGACGAAATCGAAGTCGTCAGCGTAAGACTAAGACAGGCAGGAAAGCGGATGCTCTGCCAGTGTGTTCCACTCAAAGAACGTGCTCTAAATCTTGTAAAGGAGGCTATCAAAAATGGAAGAAGTAAGATTGATTGACGCGAACGCTTTGCACAAGCGCATTGAAATGAACCTTCGCGCCAGCAATCCGTTCACTATTGAAGAATGCTGCTATAAGGATGCCCTGAACAGCGTGGACGAGGCTCCCGCCATTGACCCGAAGACGCTGCGGCCTGTGGCACACTGGGAGGAAATTCCCGGCTCCTATGATGTCTGTGCCGGGGAAAACGGCTCATGGTGTGTACCGGCAACTCATTGCTCAAACCCGGAATGTGGAGAGGTGAACCCGTGTGGCCTCAAAACGCCATTTTGCCCGATGTGTGGATTCAGGATGGAGGACGTGCCGTATGACGATGATTGACCGCGACGAGCTGCTCAAGCACGAAGTTATGATTATCACCAAGGGCAACGCCGCTTTTCATGGCGTTCCGTCATCGCTTATCGAGACAGCCCCGGTTATTGACCTCAAGAACCTGCAGCCCGTATGGAGAGACCCGGAAACCGACCCTCCAAAGGTCGAAACGGAAGTGCTGGTTTTGTACCGTTATAATGGCTATATGGGCATTACAACGGCGCACTACGAGGACGGCAATGTTTTCTCCGAGGACAGCAAATGGAATTGGGAGGATCTCCCTGATTGGGGAACATACGACGAGGAACGGGATGACTACCGAATCCCGGAAGGCTGGTGGGAATACCGCCACTTCAACCCGGACGACGTTTACAACAACAAGATAGACTGTCCTGTTGTTGGCTGGATGCCGCTGCCGACGGAGGAGATTACAAAATGAGCGAAAAACGTATGGTCTACGCGGAGGACGTGATTCAGAGAATCTGCAGCATGGCCCCCGAAATTCTGGGCGGTGAATACAACCCGGATATTGAGGATGAAGTAGAGCAACTGGTTTGCGCTGTAGAAAGTACCCCGACGGTGGCCCCGGCGGTCGAACCTCGGCCTATCGCAAAGTGGCTTGTTGTTCGCCGGACGGCGGATGGCGCGGAGTGCAAGTGCGGAAACTGCGGGCGTCAAGAGACGTTCACGACGTTTGATAGGCACACAGACCATGTCTACTGCTGCCGATGCGGATACAAAATGGAGGGACTGACAAATGGGTGAAAAGAAACTTATCGACGCCACTGCACTCTGTCGGTATCTCTCGAACTGGCAGTTGAGCTGCGCTGGCAACGTGACAGGTGGGAAGGACGCCCGGGACAACCTCGTCATCTATAACACCCTCGACAAGGTTATGGAGGTCATCGAAAACGCCACGGCCGAGGAGCAGCGGGTATACAACCTCCGCGTGGACAAAGACAAGCTCGATGCCATGCGGAAAGCGCTCACGCAGCAGATTTGTCTCATTTTCAAGCAGGAGCCTGAACCCGTTGAGACGATTAGGTGGAGCAATGGAAACAACATAAAGTGCGACGAAAGGCACTTTGTTATAGCTGAGTATGTTGACGATTTCGGAAACGCGGATATGGGCTTCGCTTATTTCTTTGGCGAAGAAGATTATAGAGCTAACTACAATTCGGAAAGCCGGGATGAATCTTTCGATAGGGTTGGATGGTATGTTCCTAACCCGACTTGCGGGAGACCGATGTGGAATATAAAACGATGGATGGCTGTTCCGTATCCAGAGGAGGGAAATTATGAAACCGATTAACGCAGAGGAAATCGTCCGTGTATTCAACGGCTGGCTCGAGGAGGCGGACAGCCTCGCAGAGCGGGAGGCCATTGAGTGCTGCATCGACCACATTCAGGACGCCCCAGCAGTCAGCCAGCAGGAACTCCGCAGCTATATGCTGCCGTGGTTTAGCCCGTTCGCGGCCCCGTGGTGCGGGAAGATTCAGCGCGCTTTCCCGAAAGCCTACGTCACCATGAACTTCGAGCTGATTCTCGTCCCGAGGACGAACACCTACATCAACCTCAACCATTGTAGCACCCCGGACGAGTTCAAGGCTGAGGTCATCGAGGGTGTTTCGCGTTTTGCGTTCAAGGGATTCACCAAGCCGCTATGCAGAGAACACCTCGACGGCATCAATAAGCTGCTCGATACCCATTTCACGCCGGAGGAGATAGAGTACATCTACACCAACCTCGGCAACGGTATCAACCACGAGCTGTGCATGAAGTTTGTCAAGAGCGGGTATGACCTCGGCGTCATCGACGAGGGCCTGCAGGAGAAGGAGAGGCAGGAATGAAAGCAAGACAAGTGGAAATCCTGCCCTGCCCGTTTTGCGGAGCGAATCCGTGCCGCATCGCAGAAAAAAGGGAGGCCGTCAATGCCCAAACCGGTGAAGCGATAAGTAGTAATATCAGCATTACGTATTGGAAGCATCCTGAAACGCCTGATTGCGTTTTGGGATTCGGGATGTTTTTTTCGACACGCCAGACGACATCCAAAGGTGGAACAGCAGAACCGATAAAGCAAAATCTAACCCCGAAACTTGAAAATGATTCAAGCGCATTTCAACCTTTAACCGTCAAATTTGAAAATTGGAGGACAAATTTATGTTTCCGCAGAGAAGAATGACGACCGACACCCCGGATGGGAATTACTCGCAGGCTCTCAACCTGTTCGTGCGCGGCGAGGACGGATGGGTACAGATGCCCAGCCGGAACATCAGCCTCAACGACTACATGAAGCAGCTTATCAAGGCGCACAACGCAGATATTGACACCGAGGGAACGCCGGAGGAGTTCGACATGACCCTGTGCGAGCACCTGTTCGACGGCCCGGAGACCATCGAGGGTCTGCTGGCAGAGCACTACACCCTCTCGTGGGCTCTCGCCTCGTTGCGCGACAAACTCAAGCACTACGAGGACGCGCGCATCCCGGAGATTATGCCGGAGGGTTTACAGACCATCGACCACGCCATCGGCACTTACGGCAAAGACGCCCAGCTCACCAAAGCCGTGGAGGAAATGTCGGAACTCACCAAAGCTCTCTGCAAGCTCAAAGAGGGCAAGCGCAAATATGATACCCCGTACAACCGGGAGATGCAGGAAGTGTACTCGAACATCGAGGAGGAAATCGCCGATGTTTTCATCATGCTGGTGCAGCTCTTTGCAATTTTTAACCCCCATGAGCTGGTAAACATCACGAAAATCGTATGGGACAAGCTCGACCGGCTCAAGGACAATCTGGACAAAGAGACAGCAAAGCAGGAGGAGGGCGAAGATGGAGCACAGAACGATTGAAATTTACACATGTGAGTTCTGCGGCAAAGAATTTAACGACCGAGAGGGCTGCTATGAGCATGAGCGAACTCATATTGAGACCTTCACCGATTTCAGCGATGCCGAATTGACCGCGAGACTGGAAGCCATCGCGGATAACGCTCACTATTACAGAATCGGGGAAACGGTGCTCGGTATGCCGATTGAGACGTTCGAGAACCTCTTAAAAGAGACGATTCGGAGGATTGAGTGTCGTGGGTGATAAGAGCACGTTTGATAAGCTCCTCGGCGAGCTGTACGACCTGACCGAGTGGGAGGACGCGGACATCCGCCTGCGGAAATCCCCGGAGGTGCTGGAGCGGTACCGCACCCTGCTGCGGGAGGACGTGGAGCTGTTCACCTATCTGCAGTTCCTGTTCTTCCGGCAGTGGAACAAGCTGCGGGACTATCTCCACGGCCTGGACATCCAGGTCATTGGCGACCTGCCCATTTATGTGGCCATGGACTCCGCCGACGTGTGGGCGGAGCCGGAGAGCTTCCAGCTGGACGACCAGTGCGTTCCCACGGAGGTATCCGGCGTGCCGCCGGACTACTTCAGCGCCGACGGCCAGCTTTGGGGCAATCCGCTCTACGATTATGACGCCATGAAGCGGGACGGCTTCGGCTGGTGGATTCGCCGGGTGGACGGCGCCGCCAGACTGTATGACGTGATCCGCATCGACCATTTCCGGGGCTTCGAGGCCTATTGGGCCGTGCCCTACGGCGAGACCACCGCCAAAAACGGCCATTGGGTCAAGGGCCCGGGCATGAGCCTGGTGGGGGTGCTCACCGGCTGGTTCCCCCAGCTGCGGTTCATCGCCGAGGACCTGGGCTATCCCACCCCAGGCGTCCAGCAGCTTTTGCAGGATTCCGGCCTGCCGGGCATGAAGGTGCTGGAATTTGCCTTCGACTCCCGGGATACCAGCAGCTATCTGCCCCACTCCTACGGGGAGAACTGCGTGTGCTACACCGGCACCCACGACAACAGCCCCCTGGCCCTGTGGAAGGACGAGGCCGCGCCGGAGGACATCGCCTATGCCCGGGAGTACCTGGGGCTTAACGATGGGGAGGGCTTCAACTGGGGCCTCATCCGGGGCGGCATGAGCTCCGTGGCCCGGCTGTTTGTGGCCCAGATGCAGGACTATCTGGAGCTGGGGCTGCACCACCGCACCAACGTCCCCGGCACCCAGAGCGGCAACTGGCAGTGGCGTCTGCTGCCCGGCGAGGCCACCCCAGCCCTGGCCCGGCGCATCCGCCATATGACGGAGCTGTACGGCCGCTGAACCCAACCGATCCCGTTTCATTGCGAACTTCTCTTAAAACGTATGAACCCCGGCGCGGTGCGCCGGGGTTCATACGTTCTGTTCGTTGTGTTGGCTCTCCATCAGGCGGCGGGCCTTTCTCCTGGCCCGGGTCAGGGCCATGCGGACGCTGTCGGGCTTCACGCCCAGCTCCCGGGCCAGCTCCCCGTCCGAATAGTCCAGGATATACCGGGCCTCCAGCAGCCAGCGGGTGTTCTCATCCAGACGGGGCCACACCTGGGCCAGGGCGTCCAGCTCCAGGCGGCGCAGCACCCGGTCCTCCACCTCCTGCCG
>ERZ773228.1777-NODE-1777-length-21481-cov-3.585317_pt1 | contig 21481 bp, 19 predicted proteins | sample MGYA00580524_ERZ773228 | MGnify/ENA primary metagenome ERZ773228 (study PRJEB29015, sample SAMEA2737768) | human gut metagenome | biome: human gut; feature: human-associated habitat; material: faeces | place: China | collected 2012 ... | reverse complement strand
CGGTTTTGAGTGCCATGCAGTATCGCTCCGATAGAAAAGACGATTAGGAATAATCCGACTCCGAAAATACTTCGTTTGTGGTATTGTTCTTCGATACTGTCTCGTTTTATGAATGAGCTCCATAAAACAAAGCCGCATAAAGCGGGAATGAGGTTTCCCCATATCGGTGGACATAGGAACTCTTGGTACAGGATACCTGCCAATAGAGGTACTAACAACCGTATGAATGGAGTGCGGGCTGCCGATAGGGAGGAGCTATTCATAAGTCGATTGTTTGAATGGGGCTTATGTTCAGAATTTTCGGGTCATATAGCGCATGAAATCCGATTCGACACCACCGGTTTGACCGGTATTTTGAACGAAGCAGAATTCCCGTTCGCAATCGAAGTCGCTGATTTCGATGACTTTCAATTTTCCATCAGCTATTTCCGATGATACGGCTTGTATGGAAACAATCCCCACGCTGTCGGTATTGTATAAAAATCGTTTGATACCTTCGGTGGTTCCCAATTGCATGATAATATTGAGTTGGGATAATTTCAACTGGCGTGTACCCAACGCTTTTTCAAAGACCTCTAAACTGCCCGACCCCTGTTCTCGAATAACTAACGGAATTCTTTTCAGTTCCTCTATCGTTATTTCTTCGTGTTTGGCCAATCGGCTGCGCGTACTGGTTATACAAACCAGTTCGTCTCGCATAAAAGGAGTGTAATGTAGATGTATTTGTCGGCTGCAACCCTCGATGAGTCCCAAGTCGATACGATGTTCTTCGACTGCTTTTTCTATATCGCTGGAATTACCGTTGATTAACGAGAGTTTTATTTGTTTGAATTTCTGCTGAAATGTAGCCAGATAAGGCGGAAGCACATACTGAGCGATCGTTGTGCTTGCTCCCAAACGGAGCTCTCCGATGTGACGCTGGGTCAATAAGTTCATCTCGAAATCGAGCTGTTTGTATTGTTTGAGAATTTTTTCGGCGTGGCTTAACAGCAGTTCTCCGTCGGGGGTCAGCGTTATGTGAGTACCCATTCTCTCGAACAGTCGGGTGCTGTATTCTGTTTCGAGTTCTTGTATGTGCTTGCTGATTGCCGGTTGACTTACATATAGCTCTTTCGAGGCTTTGGTGAAGCTGAGGTTGTGAGCCACGCTGCAAAAAACTTTTAATCTGAAATCTATCATGATAAGAGTCAATTTATTCGTTCCAAATCTTCCATGCCGCCAGTGCTTGCAAATGAAGCATTTCTATTCCGTTTTTTATTTTGCAACCCTGCCGGGATGCTTTTTGGAGAAATAAAGTCGTTTCGGGATTGTAAATAACGTCGTAACAAAGATGTTCGGGGCTTAGTGCCGTGTAGGGTATGTTCGGAGATTGGTCTATGTGGGGAAACATGCCTAACGGAGTGGTATTGACAATGATTTTGTGATTGTCGATTAGGTCGGGAGATAAGTCTTCGTAACTGAGTATATCTCCTCTTTTTTGTCGGGAAACGAATGTCGGTGTGATATGCAAGGCTTTTAGCCCGGCATGAATAGCTTTTGATGCACCACCGGTTCCGAGAATAAGCGCTTTTGTCATGCGGTCGTCCAATAACGGAGCGATAGAATTGGTGAACCCTATGATATCGCTATTGAACCCTTTGAGAAATATCTTGTCTCCTTGCCTCGTAATCTTGATGACATTGACCGCTCCGATTTCGCGAGCCAAAGGGTGCAATTCGTCGAGTAGGGGGATAACTGCTGTTTTATGAGGAATCGTCACATTCAATCCGCACAATTCATGATTGTCCAAGATAAACTGTCTCAAACAGGAAATATCCTGTATCTCAAAGTTTTCATAGGTGGCGTTTATATGCTCGTCTTCAAATTTTTGTTGGAAAAAAGAGCGGGAAAACGAATGTCCCAAAGGATAGCCCACTAATCCGTATTTTCTTTTCATAAAGCCGATAAATTAGCCGTTATATTTCGAAGCCGATAATATTTCCCCTCCATTGTCGGTCGTCTCGATAATTTCGATCGCTTCTTTTTTCTTTTCGTTAGCATAAGCCTTGATGATTTGAAGTCCTATCCAGCGGCCCAATCGTCCCGGTGCATCTTGATGAAGTACCGATACGAAAGGGGCCGGCTCGATATACTTGTTGATAAGCATCGATTCGGTATTGAACAAGTGCTTTTTACCGATAAGTTGTTTCCATATTTCAGCTTCGTTCTCTTTGCACCATTGAGCTTGTTTGTCGGAATATCCCAATAGGACATATTCGTTTATTCGAGGAAATATCCGAGACAAGCAATAAAGAATTTTCCCTTCGTATATCATTCGGTCTAATAGTGCGTTTCGCTGCGATTGGTAGGGATATAAAGTGCGTAGCCAAACTTCGACGACATCGATGGGAATGCGGTTGCTTTCATGTAAATTCCGTTCGTAATTATAATAGCGTTGTTCATAAAGGGGATAGTTTTCTCCCAAATAGCAGTCTAAGGAAACCGATAGTAAAGTGGTATCGATTGTGACGATCGATTGGTTCAGTCCCGAAATGTGGGTAAGAATGCGGGGACGTTTCTGTGGAGCGAACAACTCGTTGTATCTTAGGAATGCGTTCTGTAATTCGGTAATCCATACGGTATCGTTGGAAAATTTTGTTTCTGTATCCGCATACAACTGGGATATAGCCTCGTTGGATAAAAACATTTTTAATCCCTTTTGGAACGATGGAGCATCTCCCAAACCGAGTATGTGTCGACAATAAACCGGAAAAAATGGTGTGTATTTATCTATAAAAAGAAATATTTGGGCCGAGTCTGTTTCTTGGACGTAAGAAGGTAGTCCTTTATCGAATCGTTCTATGGTTACGATCGGATTACTTGAATGGTTCGATATCTCCGATGCTTTTCCGTTGCAAGCGATAAAACAAAGGGTAAGTAAACTTACGACGACGGCATATTTGCTTGTTTTCTCGGGTTGTATCATAATACTCTCTTTTTATGTCTCTTCTGCAAATTTACTTTTTTCTTTTGAGAAACCCATAAAGAACATTTTTGTTTTGTTATACGGTGTATAGGACAATAAATATCTATTAATTCGAGGCTTTTTCGGTCTTTATTCGTACCTTTGCGATATATGTGAGGAACAGGACGTGCTTGGGCATAAGCGATAAAGCTTGTTTCTGTTCTTGGTTTACACTATCTTTGCATATAATGAGTAATAGGTTTTTTACTTATCGGGATTAAATGACGGATTATAATTTATGAAGCATTCATATTTCAGCCGGAGGTTATTGTCGGTTTTTATGGCTTTCGCTTTGGGGCTTTCCGTCTTGCTGGCCAAAGATTTTGTCGTGGTGATCGATGCCGGTCATGGCGGGCACGATCCCGGCTCTCTCGGCAGCAAGGCGAAAGAGAAAAACATCAATTTGGGAGTTGCCTTGAAATTGGGACGTCTGATTGAAAATAATATGCAAGGTGTGAAGGTGGTCTATACCCGTAAAAAAGATGTTTATTTGACCTTGCAAGAGCGAGCTAATATAGCTAATAAGGTTCAAGGCGATTTGTTTATTTCTATTCATACCAATTCTTTGGATAAAAAGTCCCCTAATCGTAGGAAAGTCGCCGGTGCTTCTACTTGGACATTGGGGTTACACAGAAGCAAGGAGAACTTGGAAGTCGCAAAACGGGAAAATTCCGTTATATATTTGGAGAATGACTTTTCGACTCGTTATGAAGGATTCGATCCGAATTCGACCGAGTCGTATATTATTTTTGAATTCATGCAGTATAAACACATGGAGCAGAGTATAAACTTTGCTTCGGATATACAACGTGAATTTGTTTCGACTGCCGGCCGGGTGGATCGGGGGGTAAGACAGGCTGGATTTTGGGTACTCGCTAAAACGAGTATGCCTGCGGTTTTAGTGGAGCTCGATTTTATTTGCAATCCGACGCAGGAGAGATTTTTGAATTCCGAATCCGGTCAGGAGAAAATGGCAAAGTCTATATACAATGCTTTTGTCAAGTATAAATCAGACTATGACCGCAAGCAAAATGCCGGCAAAAGGGTAGAGGAGTCTCCGTCTTCTTCCGCCGTTGTATCGCCTGATAAAAAGACTCAAACGGGTGATTCGAATGTGGAAGTCTCTGAACAAGCCGAGAAATCTGGGGTTACTTATTATAAAGTACAGTTCATGGCTTTGCCTCGGAAATTGCCGGCTAATTCCAAAGAATTTAAAGGGCTTTCTCCTGTCGAATATTATAAAGACGGAGGAATGTATAAATACACCTATGGAAAATCTACCGACCGAGACGAAATACAGAAACAATATAAAAAAGTAAAATCTTTGTTTCGCGATGCCTTTATCATAAAGTTCCGTGATGGAAAACGGGTCTATTGAAAGGTATTGCGATGCTGAATAAAAAATAGAATATGAAAAAGTGGTTTGGAAAAGAAGTTAAGATAGCACTATCGGTTCTTGCGAGTATTTTGATTTTGTATGTGGGAATTAACTATTTGAAGGGAATCAATGTAATGAAACCTTCTAATTATTATTATGTACAATTCCCGAATGTTGCAGGTTTGGCCCAGTCTGCACCGGTATCTATCGATGGATACAAAGTGGGACTCGTGCAGGAAATCGTTTATGATTATGATGCAAATGGCGCGATTAAGGTGCTGTTGAATCTCGATAAAAAATTAAAAATCCCGGTCGATAGTAAAGTCTATCTCGAAACCGATATGCTTGGAACGGCATCGATTGTTATCGATCTGAACCCTCATGTGAGCGAATACTATGATCATGGAGCCGTTATTGAAGGGGAAGTGAAGTCTGGACTAATGCAAAACATACAAGGAGAGTTGTTGCCCCAGTTTGCTTTGCTGTTACCGAAACTCGACAGTATTCTTTCGGGATTGCAGACGCTAGTCAATGATCCTGCTTTATCTGCTTCGGTAAAACGTATCGATCATATTACCGCTAATTTGGAGCGTTCGTCCGTGCAATTATCACAGATGATGAGAGACGATGTGCCGGCTATTCTCGACAATGTACAAGGAATAACGGCGCAGGTAAATCAGTTCTCGGGAACTTTGAATTCGTTACCCCTCCAATCTACTATGATTTCGGTTCAGAAAACTTCCGATAATTTGCAGCAAATAACCAATCGTTTGACTTCTCCCGACAATAGTCTGGGACTATTGTTGAACGACCGGCTGCTGTACGATAAAGCGAATGGCGTTTTGGGGAGCGTAGATTCTTTGATGATTGATTTAAGACTCAATCCTAAACGTTATGTTCATTTTTCTCTATTTTGATTTTGTGAATATTTTTATTATTTAGAATCATTATAAATAAAGAGAGCCGTGTAATTTTTTTGTAATCTTCCCAGAGCTACGCTTATATGTGTTTATTTCCAAATTTCGTATAAAGGGAGTGATTTTTGTCGTAGAACATGTGGAAGATTGTAAGATATTGTAAATAAGTGTGATAATAATTTTCTATGTCAGATAATTTGCTTTGTAGGGTCTGGACTTATAAACACCTTGTAATCAATTGTTTGTGCTAGAACTGTAAAAAGCAAATATTTTTGAATTTGTTTTTGATGAAAAATAATTTGAATTTTGTACTCACAAAAGTTTTTTGATAGAAGATTTACATAAAAATGGGTTCAGAACAGCATGTTCAGTTGTGGGACCGATGTTTAACAATTATCAAAGACAATATAAACGAAGAGGCTTTCGATAGTTTATTCAAGCCGATAGTCTCTTTGGGGTTTGATGATAATGTGTTGACTTTGCTTGTCCCTTCACATTTCGTTATTGAGCAGATTGAGGAGCATTATCTCAATTTGCTGAAAAAGGTTCTGCCTCGCATATACGGGGCAAGCGTGAAATTGTTGTATCGTGTACAAATCGTTCGTCAGCCGGAAGCTACCGTCGATTTGACCGCTACTACTAAATCGACTGCCGTAAAGAAGATGCAGCAGTCGATGCCCGATCTTTTAGACCCTTTCAAACAACGCGTTTACGATGAGCTCGATCCCCGCCTGAACCCTATCTATACTTTTGAAAGCTATTATCAAGGGGCGAGTAACATGCTGGCACGTACGGCAGCAGAATCTATTGCTGCAAACCCGGGGAGAAACACCTTTAATCCGTTGTTTTTATTCGGTGAGTCGGGGGTTGGAAAAACCCACCTGATTCAAGCGATAGGATTGCGTATTAAAGAGAATAATCCGGCTTCTCGTGTGTTATATTTATCGGCTCATGATTTTTTAGTGCAATATACCGATGCTGTTCGTAATAATCGGGTGAACGATTTTATCAGCTTTTACCAGAGTATAGATGTTCTGTTGATGGACGATATTCAGGAATTTGCCGGGAAGACCCAGACGCAGAATACATTCTTCCATATATTCAATCATTTGCATCAGAGCAATAAGCAATTAGTGCTCACTTGCGACAGGCCTCCGGTTGAGTTGGTGGGTATGGTATCGCGCCTGCTGACTCGTTTCAAATGGGGGTTGACGGCCGAGGTCGAACGCCCTGACTATGAATTACGATACGATATCTTGATGAGTAAGGTTCGTCGTGATGGATTGTCTATTTCCGAAGAGGTTATTGACTATATAGCTCGTAATGTCACCGATAATGTGAGAGATTTGGAAGGAGTCATTGTATCGCTTATGGTACGTTCGAGTGTCTTGAAGAAAGAGATTTCGATAGACATGGCCGATCAAGTGTTGGCTGCCAGTGTAAAGATGACTCAAAAACAGATCACCATAGATTCGATAAAAGAGGCTGTTTGCGGATATTATGGACTGGAAACGTCGAGATTGTTGGAGCGTACTCGCAAGAGAGAAGTGGTCGTTGCTCGCCAAATGTCGATGTATTTGGCAAAGAAATATACCACTCTTTCGTTGGCAGGAATCGGTGATGTGTTAGGGAAAAAAGACCATGCTACGGTTTTGCATGCTTGCAAGACTATATCGGAGCAGGTAGGTGTCGATAAAAAATTGCGCAGCGATTTGGAAGAGATAGAGCAGCGTATTCAAGGATAGTAATATAAATTACTCGAAGAAAAATAAAAGAGCTCCTGAGTAAGGAGCTCTTTTATTTTTCTTCTTCAATCAGGTAAACGGAATCCCTGCTTGACGATGAAGTCAAGGAATGTTTTTGAAAATAGTTCATTGTCTTTTCGGGGAGAACGTACGTCTGTGAAGACTTGGGCTAAATTCTCTTTATGGTTCTCTTCGATATATTTCTTGTTTTCTGCCAAATTCTCTTTTTCGAAATAAAGCCGATGTATTGCTTCGGGGGTATAGTCTTGATATGCTTCGTGGTGAAGAATCGCTTCGATGGGAAGTCGTTCTATTTGCGCAGGTATATCTGCGGGATAACCCACCGTAAGAGTGGTAATAGGAATGACAAACTTGGGCAGACGCAATATTTCCGCTATCTGAGGAGCGTTATATGTGGTAGTTCCCAAATAACAGCAACCCAATCCTGAAATTTCGGCTACTGTACAAAACTGTTGAGCTACAAGCAATGCGTCGATAGCTGCCGTGACGAAGGATTGGAAATTGTCATATCCCGGTTCTGCATGGTTTTGCTCGCACCATTTAATAAATCGGTTGAAATCGGCACAAAAAGTTAATACAACAGGGGCGCTGGTTACAGTGGGTTGATTGAAATGAGCCGGAGCTAACTTTTCTTTGTTTTCTTGTTCTCGGGTTATGACAACACTGTAAACTTGCATATTTTGCGTCGTGGGGGCTCGAAATGCTGTTTCGAGTAACTCATTGAGTAATTGCTCGTCGATATCCTTATTGAGATATTTCCGTATGGTTCTTCTTTCTTTTAAAGACGATATCATATAAAGGTAGTTAAAGGTTAGATGTTCGATTGCAAAATTAAAAATTTATTTGATAAGTTATTTATTTCGGTTACTAATTATTAGTAACTCTTTTTATTTCTTCTCATTGTAAAAAAAGAAAATTTATAAACTGTTTTTATCGAGGTGTTTCTTTTTATATTACTCTCGTTTTTACAGTTGATTTTTAAAGTTAGAAACTTTTTAAGTTTCTTGAAAATATAATATTTTGATAATTAGTATATTATTTGTTTGACTTGGGAAACTTTTTGAAAATTGAAAATTTAAAAATGATATTGTTTGCGTATGTAGAATGTTTTTTATAAACTTGCACCGTAAATCTTTTTCATCAAGAAACCTTTGTCTAAATTAAGTAAATTAACGAAAACTGAAAAACATTTTATCTCGTGGAACCAATTGTTTATACTTACGACGAAGCATATCAGGCCTCGTTGGAGTATTTTAAAGGTGATGAGCTGGCGGCCCGTGTGTGGGTTAACAAGTATGCTCTAAAAGATTCGAATGGTAATATTTATGAAAAGACTCCCGACGATATGCATTGGCGTATCGCTAATGAAATTGCTCGTATAGAGCAAAAATATCCTAATCCTCTTTCGGCACAGGAGCTGTTCGATTTAATGAAGGGTTTCCGTTATATCGTACCGCAGGGAAGCCCTATGAGCGGTATCGGAAACAATTATCAGGTAGGGTCGTTGTCCAACTGTTTTGTAATCGGTCTCGACGGAGCACCGGATTCCTATGGAGGGATTATAAAAATCGACGAAGAGCAAGTTCAATTAATGAAACGTCGGGGAGGAGTCGGTCACGATTTGTCCCATATTCGGCCCAAAGGGTCTCCGGTAAAAAACTCGGCTTTGACTTCTACGGGTTTGGTTCCGTTTATGGAACGCTATTCCAATTCCACGCGTGAAGTTGCTCAGGACGGTCGTAGAGGAGCTTTAATGTTATCGGTTTCTATTAAGCATCCCGATTCGGAATCGTTTATTGATGCCAAAATGGTCGAAGGACGGGTGACAGGAGCTAATGTGTCGGTGAAGATTCACGATGATTTTATGGAGGCTGCCATTGCCGGAAAAGCTTATCGGCAACAATATCCTATTGATTCCGACGATCCGAAAGTAACGAAAGAGGTCGATGCGCAGGCTATTTGGAAAAAGATAGTACATAATGCTTGGAAGTCGGCCGAACCCGGAGTTCTATTTTGGGACACCATTATCAGAGAGTCTGTTCCCGACTGTTATGCCGACTTAGGTTTCAAAACTGTGTCGACCAATCCTTGTGGAGAAATACCTTTGTGCCCTTATGATAGTTGCCGTCTGTTGGCGATAAACTTGTACTCCTATGTGGTCAATCCTTTTACGAAAGAGGCTTATTTCGATTTCGATTTGTTCCGTAAACACGTAGGATTGGCTCAGCGAATGATGGACGATATCATCGATCTCGAAATGGAGAAAATCGATAAGATCATAGAGAAAATCAAATCCGATCCCGAGACCGACGAGGTAAAATGTACAGAGCTTAACTTGTGGTACAAGATTCAAAAACGCACTTTGCAAGGGCGTCGTACCGGCGTGGGCACAACTGCCGAGGGCGATATGATTGCCGCGTTAGGACTTCGTTATGGAACCGAAGAGGCTACCGATTTTTCTGAGAAAGTACATCGTTCGTTGGCACTTGCGGCTTATCGTTCGTCGGTTTCGATGGCAAAAGAGCGTGGGGCTTTCTCGATTTTCGATGCCGGTAGGGAAGTCGATAACCCGTTTATCAATCGGTTGAAAAAGGAAGACGAGGAACTATATCGGGATATGTGCAAGTACGGGCGTCGGAATATTGCCTGTCTGACTATCGCACCCACGGGAACAACGAGCTTGATGACACAAACTACATCGGGAATCGAACCGGTATTTATGCCTGTTTATCGCCGTCGCCGTAAAGTGAACCCCAATGATCCTGAGGTTCGTATCGACTATGTCGATGAGACGGGAGATGCTTTTGAAGAGTACGTGGTTTATCATCACAAATTCATCACTTGGATGCAGGTGAATGGTATCGAAGTGAAAGAGAACTATACACAGGAAGAAGTCGATGCGTTGGTGGCTCGTTCGCCTTATTATAAAGCTACGGCTAACGATATCGACTGGTTGCAGAAAGTTCGTATGCAAGGCCGCATTCAAAGGTGGGTGGACCACTCGATTAGCGTGACGATCAATTTACCTTCCGATGTCAGTGAAGAGATGGTGGGTCAGCTATATGTAGAGGCATGGCGTTCTGGCTGTAAGGGGTGTACCGTTTATCGCGATGGTTCCCGGTCGGGAGTTCTCATCTCTGCCAAGAAGGAGGAGAAGAAACCCGTTGCGGCTATCAATGAACCGGCCGAGACATTGGTCCGTCCTATCGAGTTGGAGGCAGACGTGGTTCGTTTCCAGAATAATAAAGAAAAATGGATTGCCTTTGTCGGTTTGAAAGACGGAAAACCGTACGAGATCTTTACCGGTTTGGCCGATGACGATGACGGTATTTTTTGTCCGAAGAATGTGGTCAAGGGAAAAATTGTGAAAGCTGTGAATGAAGATGGTACGAAGCGGTACGACTTCCAGTTCTCCAATAAGCGTGGTTACAAGACTACTATCGAGGGGTTGTCCGATAAATTCAATCCGGAATATTGGAATTATGCCAAGCTGATATCGGGGGTTCTCCGGTACGGAATGCCTATTCCGCAGGTATTGAAATTGGTTTCGAGCCTTGAATTGGATAGTCAGTCTATCAACAGTTGGAAAAACGGGGTCGAGCGAGCTTTGAAGAAATATCTGCCCAATGGGACTAAGGCTAACGGGCAGACTTGTCCTCATTGCGGAAATGAGACGCTCATTTATCAAGAAGGCTGTCTCATTTGTACGTCGTGCGGAACTTCCAAATGTGGATAATATTCGAGCGACAAATATAGACCAAAAGGCAAAAGCGAACTATCATAGGTTCGCTTTTGTTTTTTAGAAAAAAGGTATGAAGAAGAGCATTTGTTTTGTCGGAAAGTTCTTACCTTTATGATTAAAATATAGGATATAGCGATGAAAATAACATTCGAGATATATTATCATACTCGATGGGGCGAAAGTTTATTTCTCTCCGGGGACATAGATGAGCTTGGTGCAAATGAAGATAATCGGGCTGTTATGATGGATTATCAAGGTGATGGGCTATGGAAATATACAATGGAACTTCCGGCCTCTGCAAAGAAATTCCATTATGAATATCTGGTAAAGTCCGGGGAGGGAATCCGTCGGGAGTGGGGGAGTCCTCATAGTTTCTCTCCGGGGAAGAATGCCGGGGAATATCGTTTGGTCGATCGATGGCGCGATGTCCCTGCCGATTTGCCTTTTTATTCATCGGCATTCATTCAAGGTATATTCTTTCGACAACACGCCGATTCTGTCGTAGAAACGATAGAACCGGGGACGCTCACCGTTAAGGTTGACGCGTCGCAACTAAGGCCCGATGAGAGGCTCGTTATGGTCGGCGACTGTCCAGAATTGGGCGATTGGGACGTTTTAAAAGCCCCGTTATTGAATGATTCTGCTTTTCCGGAGTGGCAGATAACCCTCGATGGGAAACAACTGAAATTCCCGTTTGAGTATAAGTTCGTTATCGTGCGTACCCATCAACGGGAAGTTGTTGCTTGGGAGACGGGAGAGAACCGTATTTGCCGGGAGAAACCGCAAAATCCTTCTGAGGCCGTGGTGGTTTCGGGACTTCGCTTCAACGGTTCCGAATCGCAGTGGAGGGGAGCCGGGACGGCGATTCCGGTATTTTCTCTCCGTACGGATTATGGGTTCGGCATAGGGGAGTTTATCGATTTGAAATATTTGGTAGATTGGGCGTTAAGAACAGGACAGTCGTTTATACAGCTACTCCCGGTGAATGATACGACGATGTCGGGTACATGGCAAGACTCCTATCCCTATAATGCCAACTCTACTTTTGCTTTGCATCCGCAGTACCTTCGGTTATCCGAAGTCGGGTATTTGAACGACGAGGTGGAGCAAGTCCGCTTCGATGCGTTGCGAGAAGAATTGAACCGGTTGCCCGATGTCGATTACGAGCGGGTGAACCGTGCGAAGATGGAATATTTGAGACTTTTGTTCGAGGAGCAGGGCGAGGCTACGCTATCGAGCGACGGATTCAAAGCCTTTTTTCGGGATAATAGCTTTTGGTTACGTCCTTACGCAGCATTTTGCAGTTTGAGAGACCGATTTGGAACTGCCAATTTTAGCTGTTGGGAAGAACATTCGTTTTACGATGAATCGGCCATTGCCGACTATTGTGCCGTGTGGAGTCCGTGGTATAAATCGGTCGCATTGTATTATTATATTCAGTATCATTTGCATGTTCAATTATCCGAAGTCAAGGAGTATGCCCATCGGGCAGGAGTGGTTTTGAAAGGCGATATTCCCATAGGAATCAGTCGTACCAGTGTCGATGCGTGGGTCAATCCGCAACTCTTTCACATGGATAGTCAGGCAGGGGCGCCACCCGACGATTTCTCGATAGAAGGCCAGAACTGGGGATTTCCCACGTATAATTGGGAGGTCATGGCTCGTGATGGATATGCGTGGTGGAAAGCCCGGTTGCGCAAGATGTCGGAGTATTTCGATGCTTACCGGATTGATCATATTTTGGGCTTTTTCAGAATTTGGGAAATTCCGTTCAATGCCGTTCATGGTCTGCTGGGACACTTTAATCCGGCGTTACCGTTCTCTCCAGAAGAGTTGCAGGGATACGGATTCCGTTTTGATGCTTCGTGGCAAACGGTTCCTTATATTCGGGAAGATTTTTTGGACGAGATTTTCGGTGCATATACCGGAGAAGTGAAAGAGCGGTTCTTGGTACATAAGGGAGATGGACGATGGGATTTGAATGTCTTGGTTGATACTCAGCGTAAGATAGTCGGATATTTCTCCGGGGCGAGTGACGATATGAGTATTTTGATAAGAGACGGGTTGATGCGGCTTATCGACGATGTCCTTTTCCTCGAAGATCCCGATCGTCCGGGGTATTATCACCCACGTATCTCGGCTCAGCATACACATGTTTATCATAGCCTCGATGAAGATCAGAAGTCTTGTTTCAATCGTTTGTATGACGATTTTTATTACCATCGTCACGATGTTTTTTGGAAAGACGAGGCGTTGCGGAAGTTACCTGCTCTCATCTCGTCGACCGACATGCTGGTCTGTGGCGAAGATTTGGGAATGATCCCGCACTGCGTTCCCGAAGTGATGGAGCGTTTACAGATACTCTCGTTGGAAATCCAACGAATGCCTAAGGAGTCTTGGCGTGAATTTGGGGATACATGGGCTTATCCCTATCGATCGGTATGTACGACCTCGACTCACGATATGTCGGGAATAAGGGCATGGTGGGAAGAGGATAGAGCTCGAACACAACGATTTTTCAATGAAATTCTCGGCGAACAGGGCGAGGCTCCTTATTTCTGTGAACCGTGGATTTGCGAGAGGATAGTCGAGTTGAATCTCTTTTCTCCTTCGATGCTTGCTATTTTACCGTTACAGGATTGGCTGTCGATAGACGGGCGGTTACGTCGGGAAAATCCGCAGGAGGAGCGGATAAATATACCGGCTCATTCCCGTCACTATTGGCGATACCGCATGCACTTGTCGATAGAACAGCTTTTGGAAGAAGGGGTATTTAATACCCGCCTTCGGGAATTGATTGAACGTAGCGGGAGATAGGGGCTTTTACAAGGCATATCCCTCGAAATCGTATAGCACTGTCGACAGATAACGTTCTCCCGTATCGGGTAAAAGTACGACGATTGTTTTGCCTTTGTTTTCGGGTAATTGAGCCAATCGGGTAGCTGCGAAAACAGCTGCTCCGGAGGAGATACCTACTAATAGACCCTCTGCCGCTGTCAGTTCTCTACTGGTGCGAATGGCATCGTCGTTGCTTACGGGGATTATTTGATCGACTACGGAAGCATCGAATGTCTTGGGAACGAACCCGGCGCCGATGCCCTGTATTTTATGGGATCCGGCTTTACCTCCCGATAGAACCGGCGAGTCTTTCGGTTCTACGGCTACGATTTTTATAGCAGGGTTGTGTTTTTTTAGTCCGGTTCCTACGCCGCTGATGGTTCCTCCTGTACCTACTCCGGCGACGAATATATCGATTTTGCCTTCGGTGTCTCTCCATATTTCTTCGGACGTTGTTTTCGCATGAATGGCGGGATTGGCAGGGTTTTCGAATTGTTGCAGAATGATGCTTCCCTCTATCTCTTCATTCAGTTCTTTCGCCTTTTGAATGGCTCCTGCCATACCTTCACTACCGGGAGTAAGGATTAACTGTGCTCCCAATGATTTGAGCAGATTGCGCCTTTCCATGCTCATCGTATCGGGCATGGTCAGTATGAGCCGATAGCCTCTTGCTGCCGAAACGAATGCGAGACCTACACCTGTATTTCCGCTTGTGGGTTCTATAATTGTGGCATGAGATTTCAACAGCCCTTTTTGTTCGGCCTCTTCTATCATAGATAAAGCGATACGGTCTTTTACACTCCCGGCCGGATTGAAGTATTCCAGTTTAGCGACCAGTATTCCGTTCAACTCGTGTTTTTTATTGTAATTCGAGAGTTCCAATAGAGGGGTATTCCCTATCAAGTCGGTTAGACTTTTGGCTATTTTCTTCATGTTTATATATTTATGGTGATACAAAGATAGTGCAAACGAGGGCAGGAGCAAATTAATTTGATGATATCAAGTGGAGCTTATATTTGTTTTAGTATTGAAAGTCTGTTAATCTCCCTTTTCGATACGTTCTGTCTCACTTTCATGTACGAATGTTTCTTTGATTGCAAATACGCACAAAGCTCCCGCGAATAACAGAATACCCGAAATCCCCAACATGACGGGCTGGCTACCGCCTAACCATCGTAGCAGAGAACCACCTACTAAGGCCGCGAGAATTTGGGGAACACAGATCGTGCCGTTGAACAGTCCTAAATAGGCTCCCATGTTTTTCCCCGAGATGGAATTGGTGAGGATCGTGAAGGGTAGAGCCAATATGGCTGCCCAAGCACAACCAATGAGGAAGAAAGGCAGGAACATCAGATAGGCATTGTGAATGAAAGGAACCAGTGTGAAACCGGCTCCGCCGATAAGTAGGCTGAGGCTATATGCCGCTTTTCTGTTTTTTATCAAGGGGAGAAGCGGGGCCCAACATACCGAGCCTATGGCTTGTATGGCGAATAATACGCCCGTCCAGTTCCCAGCTGATTGGTAGCCGGGAGAAGCCGGATCGGTCGAGTGCCAGACGTTGTCGGCGATGGCTCCTGTGGAATAGGTCCACATATACATGAAAGCCGACCAACAGAAAAACTGAACGAGACCGACCGTCCAGAAAACTTTCGGAGCGTGGCGCAGTAGGGATATGAAATTATTCTTCTCTGTCAGTTCTTTGTCCGAAATTTGGTGAAATTTTTGGAATTCCGCAGGTGGCATTTCTTTCACCTTTACTGTGGTGTAAGAATAGAGGGTACACAGTATCAATATGGCTGCCCCTCCGTAGAAAGAGAAAATTACCGAATCGGGGATAACTCCGGGGGCTGCGATATTGCTGATACCGATATAGGTGAACAGGATAGGGAACAAGTAGCCGACTAAACTTCCGGCATTGGAAAGGAAACTTTGTATGGAGTAAGCGAGTCCTTTTTGCCGTTCGTTGACCATATCGCCTACCAACATTTTGAAAGGTTGCATGGCCATATTGATAGATGTGTCCAACATCATGAGGGCTATTAACCCGAACCACATTGCATGGATATATCCCTTGAATGAAGCGGCATTAGGCAATAGGCACATGACTGCTACGGCAATGGCCGAGCCGGCGATAAGGTATGGAATACGTCGTCCGAAACGATTCCAAGTGTGGTCGCTCAATGCGCCTACGATAGGTTGTACGATAATTCCCGCTAACGGAGGAAGTATCCAGAAATAACTTAAATTATGCGGATCGGCCCCTAAGGTGGCGAATATCCGGCTAATGTTGGCGCTTTGAAGAGCATAGGCTATCTGAACGCCGAAGAATCCGAAACTAATATCCCATAGCCTTCGGAAACTTAAATCGGGTTTTACTCTCATTCCATCGAAAAGAGAGGAGCATTGGGTTTATTGTAAATCCGTTGTTCTGTTTATTCCGGGAAGGTCATGCCATACAGTTTCTCTATTTCCTGAGGCCAAAGGTTCTCATTCGGAGTTTCGAGAATCAACGGTATGTTATCAAAACGCTTATCTTGCATTAATCGTTCAAAGAACCCCATACCCAATACGCCTGCGCCTAAACTGTCGTGACGGTCTACACGGGAGTCGAGTCCTTTTTTAGCATCGTTCAGGTGCATTCCTCGCAAGTATTCGAATCCGATAATCCGGTCGAATTCCCGCCAAGTCGCATCATATCCTTCGGCTGTCGCCAAATCGTAACCTCCGGCAAAAGCATGGCAGGAATCTATGCAGACTCCTACACGACTTTTGTCCTCTATCCAGTCGATGATAACCGCTAAATGCTCGAACTTGAATCCTACGTTACTGCCTTGCCCGGCCGTGTTTTCTATAACGGCGGTAACCCCATCGGTCTTTTCGAGAGCCAAATTGATCGATTGGGCGATACGGGCTAGACACTCGTCGGTCGAAATCTCTTTCAAGTGACTGCCGGGGTGGAAATTCAATAGTTTCAATCCCAGCTGTTCGCAACGTCGCATTTCGTCCAGAAAAGCCACCCGAGATTTGGTCAGCCCTTCTTCCTGAGGATGTCCGAGGTTGATTAGGTAGCTGTCATGCGGTAGTATATATTGGGGTGAGAATCCGTATTTTTCGCAATTCTCCTTGAACAGTTCTATGCTTTTGTCCGATAACGGAGGCGATTGCCATTGCCTTTGATTTTTTGTGAACAAGGCGAAGGCTTTGGCCCCTATGGCATGTGCGTTTACCGGAGCGTTTTCTACACCGCCCGCAGCACTTACGTGGGCTCCTATAAATTTCATGATTCCGGTCGTTTTTGTTCTTTAAGCAAAACTACAAAAAAAGCCGATTGCTGCCGAGATGAATGAGTTAAGATTTGAGATGGTTCCTGAAAACTTCTTTATCTTTGTGAGTACGAAGATAGGATGCGGTTCGGTATAGCCAAATCGGAAATGGGGTTTCCGTTTGTCTCTGCTCTCACCTTTCGCTATCTTTGTAGTTACAAAGTATAGAGTATGAATAAGGTATATCATTGGATATTTTTTCTGCTATTGCTCGCCGGTTGTCAGGATAGAACGGATTCGTCATACGTGATTACAGGAAAAGTGGTTAACTCGCTGACTGACGGGAATGTCGTTTATTTGTCTCATAGTAACGGAGATGAATTGGTGAATTTGGACAGTGCGATAGTCGATGGCGGAGTTTTTTCTTTTCACGGAGTACAGGAGGAACCGATTATGGCTTATCTGCGGTTTAACCGTTATCTCGATTCTTTGGCTGTGCCCGTGTTATTTGTGTTGGAAAATGGAGCGATGGAGGCGGTGATGGATACTTCGTATTCGAGTGTCGCAGGGACGGAGCAGAATAACATATTCGAGGAATATAAACGGGAGGCGTATCGCCTCGATTCTTTACGCCGTTGTTTGCATAGCCATTACGTCGAACAGGTGGAGAAGCGTATGATGGATGCCGGTTTGGAACAATCGATGTGCGATGAGGATTTTCGTTTGAGCAGCCAAGAGGAGAAGCTGGCCTACCGGTTTATTCGACGGAATCATTATTCACCGGCTGCGATATGGGTGCTGGAACAGATGCAAAGCCGTTTCGATGAAGATGAGTTGCGAAGCCTTTTGTCGGGATTCGGTGGGCGAAGCAAGAATGCGCAGATATTGTCCGATATTTCTTTGCGCTTGCGTAATGCCGATAAAGTCGAGCCGGGAAATCCGTATGTAGATGTTCCATTGATAGAGTATTCGGGACGGAAAGAGAATCTGTCGGGATATATAGGATATGCGAGATATACGGCTATTGGCTTTTGGCGTTCGGATAGCGAGCCTTCTTGCCGGGATATGACGAAATTCGGAGAACTGTATCGGGCGTATGGTTATCGGGGCGCGACCTTTTTGTCTGTTTCGTTGGATAAAAAACGGGATATATGGCGGGAAAAAGTGAGAACTTTGGGACTGCCTTCACATCACTGTGCGGCTGCGGAACCCGATGTAATCGAAACCCGATATGCTCTGGTGTCGGTTCCCAATTTTATGCTTATCGCCCCCGATGGGTCCATCGATTCCCGCAACCTGACGGTGACACAGTTGGAACAGAGGCTGCAAGAACTGTTACCCTATCGGGCGAGAAGAGATACTGCTGTGTCGTCTGTGCCGGATACCACTGGATTTGTGAAACGATCGTCAATATAGTTCGTCTCCACAATACTCGGCAATGTCGTAGTAATGAGATTTTTTCATATTGCAAGTATGTAATTTGTCTAAAAATGGGAATCAAGGCAAAATAGAACTTCTGCCTTGACTCTACATAGAGATCCCCTCTGCCTTTAATCTTTGAGATTGGCGAATGGTCTGTGTCCCCCGTGCTGTTCTTTGAATCGGGCGATGAGTGCGGTTTCGACCGTTTCGGGATCTTCGTCGGGAGTAGGTTTCCTGCACAACAGCAAATTGCCGGAATTTTTTATTTGCCAAATGTATCGGCCGCCCCAGTGCCCTATATTTTGTCTATTCCCGAATTTCAGATATTGATTTAATCGTTTTCGGAGGGTTGTTCTGGCTTTTCCGATGTAGACCACACAAGTATTTTTTACCCAGTTGGTTTCCAACTCGGTTATCGACACATTGGGGTCTTTCCCTTTAAAGAATCCTCCTGTACCGCAGGGGAGAAACTCGGGTATATTTTCCCCTGTATAGACAACCATATACACTCCTGCTGTTCGGGGTATTGCCGTACTGTCGGTTTGCAGTTGAGCCACTGGAATGAATCCCTCGAAACCGGAGGCTTTCAAATCATCGATAGTGTTGAATTTCATAGATATATCATTTAATTTGTTTCATGATATTTGTAGTTAAGTTTGTTTTAATAATTCATATATCCTATTAGATTCTCGTTTTCATCGAGATAAAATATTTGATTTTCGTTGTTCATTCCTCCAAATCCATTTCTTGCTTGGTATTTTGGACATATTAAGCATGGCTCCGAACGAAACTGTTCCGGAATTATACCAGTATATCCACAAAACGGGCAACAAAGAGTTGGTTGGTCTGAGATTTGTGTTTGGATTGTATGTTGGTTTTCCTTCGCTCTTTGTTTATTCTGTCTATCCAATTTTTCTTTTTCCGCCTTCCCTTTTTCTGATAAAGGGATTTTCCATTGTTTTGGAGATTTTTGCGTTTGATAGGCGTGAGGAATCAGTCCTGATTCTACTATTTTTTTCAAGGCTTTGTTATCAGCGATTAAACGGGTAAAGGTAAGTAAACGATTAGCTTCCGCTAAAAGCATATAAGGCTTGTTTTTTTGTATAAGCTGAATATCTATTGCCTGTATGATTTTTTCGATATTTCCCATAACGATAATTTTAGTGTAGAATGTCTGGGTGATTTGTAATAACAAGTCTTGGGGTATTGTATTTTATTCGGTATTTTATTCGTATCGTTAATGATTTTCAGTACTTAGTTGCACTCTGTTTCAATAGGTTTGTTTCGTTCGGCGGCTTGTCGCAGCGTATCGTATAGGCGAGTGCGCAAGGTGTGTGGCGCGATTACCTCGACCGATCGGCTGCGGGAAAGCAGTTCCATGACGAAGTCGTTGGTAATGCGCAATCGCAGTTTGACGGTGATACCTGTTTCGTCTTCGGAGAGTAGTTGTTGCGAGTGATGCAGGGGTAGTGTTTTCACGAAAGCTCCATCGACCGAGTCGTATTTGAGTATGATATCCTCGACCGGGTCTTCGGGATTGTTCCATATCCCGTAACTTTCCCGAAAGAGGGAGGGGATATCTATGTGTTCGTCACGGAGAAATTGTGTATCTTCGAGAATATTTATCGCCGAGATACGGTCCACTCCGAACGATTTCAGTTTGCTGTCGGTGTCGTAGCCGATGAGATACCATCGGTATTGCGATTCTTTCAAGAAATGGGGCATGAGCCGTTTGTGAACGATTTTTCCGTTATGGCGTACTAAGGTGTAGTCAAATTCAATGGGATTCCTTTTTCGTATCGCTTTTAGGAGGGGAGCGATGAGTTCGTGCCGTATGGCGTTCTGGCGATGCTCGGCGAGGACGTATTTTTGCAAAACACTGTCGGTATTGATAGAACTGAGCAGTTCGAAGTTGAGCAGTAGTTCTTTGTAGTTGTCGGTCATCTTGTCGAGTTCGGCAATGTAGTATCCTCGTGATTTGTCGTTACGAATGACTATGCCGAACATTTCGTCGATAAGTCCGAAATCGCGCTGCATGGTTCGTTGCGAATAGTTCGAATCTTTGTTGTCGTATAGGGCGAGGATATTCTCTACGTGTGCGACGAGTGCGTCTGTCGGGACGTATCGAACTGCCGATAGTTTGTTGATGAGTATCGCCAAGCGTCGTATTTGACTGAGTTTTGCCATATCTGTTTGTTTTTGCTTCTTGTGCAAATATAATGATGCAGAACGACAAAACGTGTCGTGTTGATAAATAAGTGGGAATTTAAAAAGAAGAACGCCCGATTTTGTCGGGCGTTCTTACTATAAGAAGTTTCGATGATTATTCGGCAACGACTTCGAAGGGGATTTCTACGCTGACTTCTTTGTGAAGTTTCACGATAGCTTTGTAGTTACCCACTTCTTTAACCGTATCTTTAATAACGATTTGTTTGCGGTCTACGATATGTCCCAATTTTTCGAGTGCTTCGGCAATCTGAATGTTGTTTACAGAACCGAAGATCGTACCGGTCGAGCTAGTTTTAGCACCGATGGTAAGAGACACGCCTTCGAGAGCGGCAGCCAAAGCCAAAGCATCGGCTTTGATCTTTTCGAGCTTGTGAGCGCGTTGTTTCAAATCTTCTTCGCGAACTTTCAATGCAGAAGGAGAAGCGATCACTGCTTTTCCTTGCGGGATAAGGTAGTTGCGACCATATCCGCTTTTCACTGTAACGACATCGTCTTTGTAACCGAGGTTAGCGACATCTTCTTTCAATATTACTTGCATGCTAAATTCCTCCTTCGTTTAATTATTTCATCATATCAGTTACATAAGGGAGCAGCGCCAAGTGACGGGCTCTTTTCACAGCTTGTGCAATACGACGTTGAAATTTCAACGAAGTTCCTGTGATACGACGGGGCAGGATCTTACCTTGTTCGTTCAAGAATTTTTTTAGGAATTCGGGATCTTTGTAATCGATATATTTGATACCGTTTTTCTTGAAACGGCAGTATTTTTTCTTTTTGATGTCGACCGAGGGAGGGGTCAAATATCTGATTTCAGATTGTGCTTGTGCCATTTTTTAGTTCTCCTTTACTTCTTCTTTGTTAGACGATTTAACACTTCTTCTCTTTGCTGCGTATTCGGCTGCAAATTTATCCATTCTGAATG
>ERZ773228.1775-NODE-1775-length-21508-cov-3.536149_pt1 | contig 21508 bp, 17 predicted proteins | sample MGYA00580524_ERZ773228 | MGnify/ENA primary metagenome ERZ773228 (study PRJEB29015, sample SAMEA2737768) | human gut metagenome | biome: human gut; feature: human-associated habitat; material: faeces | place: China | collected 2012 ... | reverse complement strand
TAGAGGTATTTTTTGACCCGGCAAAGCTGGGTCAAAAAATGGATTTCAAATGCCCGCTACGCGGGCAAGGAACACTTTTTCTTCAACAAGCTGAATATATTATCTTAACGCAGAAAATATAAAGGAACTGAAACATGACGACAAAAGTAACTGCCGCGGAAACAGCGGCACAGAAGGAATATGCTGGAAAGGTGCGTGAACTCAATTCCGCCCGGGAGCTGCCTCCGATAGCCCACGTCCACAGCTTCGGCTGCCAGCAGAACGTCAGCGACGGCGAGAAGATAAAGGGCATGCTCGCGATGATGGGATACGGCTTCTCGGATTCCGCCGACGGAGCCGACCTCGTGCTTTTCAATACCTGCGCGGTTCGTGAAAACGCCGAGGACAGGGTGTTCGGAAATCTCGGCGCGCTCAAGCACAACAAAAAGCTCAAGCCGGACATGCTCATCGGAGTGTGCGGCTGCATGGTTCAGCAGGAGCACATCACGGAACGTATAAAAAAGAGCTTCCCCTATGTGGACATGGTGTTCGGAACTCACGTTCTGCATACGCTTCCGCAGCTAATTTACGAGGCGCTGACCACCCACAAGCGGCAGATATCAATACCGCAGATGGACGGCGTTATCGCCGAGGGGATACCGCTTCGCCGGGAGAGCAAACTCAAGGCGAGCATTCCGATAATGTACGGCTGCAACAACTTCTGCACCTACTGCATAGTGCCGTACGTACGCGGCAGGGAGCGCTCCCGCGACCCGGAGGAGATAGTCCGCGAGGCGGAGCAGCTCGTTGCAGACGGCTACAAGGAGCTGCTGCTGCTGGGTCAGAACGTAAACAGCTACGGCAGGGGCACCGACGTTGATTTCCCGGAGCTTCTGCGGCGCATAAACGCGATACCCGGGGAGTTCAAGATAAGCTACATGTCCAGCCACCCGAAGGACGCCACTCACGAGCTTATCGACACCATCGCCGAGTGCGAAAAGGTAACGAGGCACTTCCACCTTCCGGTGCAGAGCGGCAGCAGCCGTATACTGAAGCTGATGAACCGCAGCTACACCCGGGAGCACTACCTGGAGCTGATAAACTACGCGAAGGAGCATATCCCGGACGTAGCGCTGACCTCCGACATCATCGTCGGCTTCCCCGGCGAGACCTACGAGGACTTCCAGGAGACGCTCAGCCTTATCCGCGAGGTGAAGTACGATTCGCTGTTCACGTTCATCTACAGCCCGCGCAAGGGAACAAAGGCGGCGGAAATGCCCGACCCGATTTCCCAGGAGGAGAAGGGCAGGTGGTTCCGCGAGCTGCTGGAAGTGCAGGGCGAGATAGGCTGCTCTTCCTATCATGACTACATCGGCAGGACCATGAGAGTGCTGTGCGAGGGTCCGGGCAGGACCCGGGACGGCTGTCTCACCGGAAAGAGCATACAGAATATAATCGTTGACTTCGACGGGGATAAGTCGCTTATCGGCAGCTTCGTTGATGTGAAGATAACCGACGCGCTCAACTGGGCGCTCATCGGAGAACTAGTGTAAAGGAGAACAACTATGGACGCAATACAGGCAGTAAGAGAGCTCGGCAAGGCTATCCAGGAGGACGAGCGCTATATCGAGTACGCAAAGGCAAAGAAGGCGAACGACGAGGATGCAGAGCTTCAGAACCTCATCGGAGAGTTCAACCTTATCCGTCAGAACGCCGCTATGGAGTATAACAAGCCGGAGGAGGAGCAGGACAAGGAGAAGCTCCAGAAGCTGAACGCAGACATGCAGGAAGCATACGAGAAGGTCATGACCAACGAGAACATGGCGCTTTTCACCGTTACCAAGCAGGGAATGGACGACCTTATGAACCAGGTGAACACAGTCCTCACGCTGACCCTCCAGGGCGCTGACCCGATGACCTGCCCGACCACACAGTCAAGCGGCTGCACCGGAAGCTGCGCGACCTGCGGCGGCTGCGGCTAAATCACAAGGCAAATTCACAGGGAGGTGCGGAAAATGGCGCAGGAATCGGATAAGCTGTCCCCGATGCTGAAACAGTATCTTGACATCAAACAGAAGTACAGCGATTATATACTGTTCTTCCGGCTGGGGGATTTCTACGAGATGTTCTTCGAGGACGCAGAGAACGTGTCCCGGGAGCTTGAGCTTGCTCTGACCTCCCGTGCGGGGTCGCCGATGTGCGGCGTTCCCTATCATAGCTGCGAGATATACATAAAGAAGCTCATAGACAAGGGCTTCAAGGTGGCTATCTGCGAGCAGCTCACCGACCCGGCGGCTTCAAAGGGTCTGGTTGAGCGCGACGTTATCCGGCTCGTCACCGCCGGAACGGTCATTGAATCCAGCATGCTCAGCGAGGATTCCAACAACTACATCGCCTGCATCTGCCCCGATGAGGAGCGGAAGTCCGCAGCTCTGGTGTTCGCGGATATCTCCACAGGCGAGGTACACGTTTTCAGCAAGAACGGCAAGGACATCGAGCAGGATATCATCTCCGAGCTGTCAAGATTCAGCCCGGTGGAGATACTTATAAACCAGGCGTTCCTTGACCTTAAAGAGGTTCACGCTTTCGTGCGCGACAGGCTCAAGCGCTGTCTGTGCGAAATGCTCGATGAAAGCAGCTTCGACGGCTCGGATATGTCGGTCATCACCGACCAGTTCGAAAACGGCGCGGAGCTTGGAATATCCGAAATGCCGCTGGTACGTCAGGCGCTGTGCGCGATGTTCCGCTACTTCGGCGAGACCCAGAAGGCGACCGTGAAGCGCTTCGTATCGCTGACCGTTCATGCCGACGGCGAGTTCATGGGTCTGAACCTCACGACCCGCCGAAACCTCGAGCTGACCGAGACCATGCGCACCAAGGAAAAGCGAGGTTCGCTGCTGTGGGTGCTGGATAAGACCGTGACCTCCATGGGCAGGCGCAAACTTAAAACATGGCTTGAGCAGCCGCTGATAAATCCTGCAGAGATACTCAAGCGCCACGACGCGGTGGAGGCTCTGACGAAGGATTCCGCGCTGCTTTACGACATATGCGACGCGCTGAACGGCATCTACGACCTCGAGCGGCTCATGACCCGCATAATGTACAAATCCGCGTCCCCGAAGGATATCTACGCGCTGGGTCAGACCTGCGCGCGGCTTCCGGGATTGAAGCAGTGCATTTCCAGGGTGGACAGCGCGCTTTTCCGGAAGCTCAACAGCGAGATAGACGAGCTGAACGACGTTTCCTCGCTGGTAGAAAACGCGATAGTCGACGATCCGCCCCTGACCCTCAAGGACGGCGGCGTTATCAAGGACGGCTTCAACGAGGAGATAGACCGCCTGCGCAAGATAACCGGCGGCGGCAAGGATATCCTCACCGATATCGAGGAGCGGGAGCGCGCCGCCACCGGGATACGCACGCTGAAGGTCGGCTACAACCGCGTTTTCGGCTATTACATAGAGGTTTCCAAGGGGCAGCTCGACCAGGTCCCGGCGCATTACATAAGGAAGCAGACCCTCACCACCGGCGAGCGCTACATCACCGAGGAGCTGAAGAAGGTGGAGTCCGACATACTGGGCGCTAACGACAAGATCCTCGCTCTGGAGCAGGCTATCTTCGGCGAGGTGCGGGATTTCATCGGAACGCGCCTTGAGGCGGTTCAGGCTGCTGCGGCGGCGGTCGCTGCGGTGGACGTACTGTGCAGCTACGCGCAGGCTTCCATCGAGAACGGCTATGTGAAGCCGGAAATGACCCTCGACAGCGTTATAGAGATACGCGGCGGACGTCACCCGGTCATTGAGAAAATGCTCACCGACCACCCGTTCACGCCGAACGACACCTACCTCGACACGAACTCCAATCGGCTCATGATAATCACCGGACCGAACATGTCGGGTAAATCCACGTTCATGCGGCAGACCGCGATAATCGTGCTGATGGCGCAGATAGGCTGCTTCGTCCCGGCGGAGTACGCGAAGATAGGCGTAGTGGATAAGATATTCACCCGTGTGGGCGCGTCCGACGACCTGACCTCCGGGCAGTCGACGTTCATGGTAGAGATGAACGAAGTCGCGGAGACACTCAAGAACGCCACCAAAAAAAGCCTTGTCATTCTTGACGAGATAGGCAGGGGAACATCGACATTCGACGGAATTTCCATCGCGAAGGCGGTCGCGGAGTACATCAGCGGAAAGGCTATCGGCTGCAAAACGCTGTTCGCGACGCACTATCACGAGCTTATCTCGATGGAGAAGGAATACGACGGCATACGGAATTTCAGCGTTGCGGCGGTCAAGCGCGGCGACGAGCTGAGGTTCCTTCACAAGATATGCGAGGGCGGCACGGACGACAGCTACGGAATCGAGGTCGCAAAGCTGGCTGGACTTCCGCAGAAGGTGATAAACCGCGCCAAGGAAGAGCTTGTGGAGCTTGAAAAACTCGGAAGGACAAAGCTTTCCGAGACCATCGAAAAGACTGCGGATCATCAGTTCAGCTTCACCGCGATAAACGAGCAGAACGCCATCGCGAAGCTGCGCGCCGCAGATATCAACACCATGTCCCCGATGGACGCGCTGATGTTCCTCAAGGACATAAAGGACACGCTGTAATCGCTGTAATAATTCGTGAAGCGCGTCTGTGATCTGTATTTGATCCAGCGATTTTGTATTGCCCGGAACGGGCTTAGAACGGAGCACTAATGCCAAAAATCAACCTGCTCGACAAGAGCGTATACGAGCTTATCGCCGCCGGAGAGGTCATAGAGCGCCCCTCCTCGGTGATAAAGGAGCTTGCGGAAAATTCCATCGACGCGGGGGCTGCCTCGATAACCGTGGAGATAAAGCGCGGCGGAATATCCTACCTTCGCGTGACGGACGACGGCTGCGGGATCTCCCACGAGGATATACCGACCGCGTTCATGCGGCATGCCACAAGTAAGGTCTACACGCAGGACGACCTCGACAGCATAAATACGCTGGGTTTCCGCGGGGAGGCTCTCGCCTCCGTATGCGCGGTCAGCCGCGTGGAGCTGCTGACAAAGCAGCGCGAGGATCAGTTAGGCAGCATTTACCGCATAGAGGCAGGCGAGCCAGTGGAGTACGACCGGGCTGGCTGCGCGGACGGCACTACAATAATAATCCGCGACCTGTTCTACAATACTCCGGCGCGCCTGAAGTTCCTGAAAAAGGACGTGACCGAGGGAAACTACTGCGCATCGGTCATTGAGAAGCTGGCGCTCAGCCACCCTGGGATATCGTTCAGGTTCATCAGGGACGGAAGGCAGACCATGCTCTCCAGCGGCGACGGCGAGTATTACAGCGCGGTATACGCGGTGTTCGGGAAGCAGTTCGCGGCGGGGCTTATCCCGGTGGAGAACGTCTACCAGAACACGGCGGTGACGGGGTACGTGTCCTCTCCGCTGTTCACCAGGGCGAACCGTTCGATGCAGAATTTCTTCGTGAACGGGCGCAGCGTGAAAAGTCCGCTGTGCTGTGCTGCGCTTGAGGAAGCGTTCCGCAACACGATCATGGTGGGGAAGTTCCCGTCCTGCGTGCTTTGTGTTAATACCGACCCGTCGCAGGTGGACGCGAATATCCACCCGACCAAGACCGAGGTGCGGTTCACCAACGAGAAGATAGTTTTCGACGCGGTGTACTTCGCGGTGAAGAACGCGCTGATGGGCTACGACGAGAGCCGCGAGATAAAACTTAACACAGCAGCCCCCGCCCGCACCGAAAATATTCCGCAGCCGGAGCGCGCAAGGACCTCGGAGCCGCTGCGGACAGCCTCCGCGCATGTCATAGAGGAACCGCCTAAAACCATGCCGATACCCTCCGGGCGGGACGCAGTGATCTACCCGCAGGAGAAGCGGGAGCCTCCGAAATTCACGCTCCGCCAGGAAACTCCGCAGCCCGCGCAGTTTACGCAGCCGCTTCCGGCGGCGGAACAGACCTACATGCCGGAGCTTGTCCCGGCAAAGAAGCCGGAGCCGAAGGAAACTCCGCTTTCCGACCTGCCAGGCTTCGCGTTCCTCTCTGAAAAGTCGTTTGAGAAGAAGCCGGAACCTGTTCCGCAGGAGCCGACTCCGGAAATTCCGCAGGAGCGGCCGAAGGAGCAGATACGCGTAGTCGGCGAGCTTTTCAAGACCTACATCGTGTGCGAGTCCACCGAGGGAATGATACTTATTGACAAGCATGCGGCGCACGAGCGTGTTAATTTCGAGCGGCTGAAAAAGGGGTTCGACAGCTCCGCGCAGCTTCTCATGCAGCCGGAGGAGGTCTACCTCACGCCGGAGGAGTTCAATGGAATGTCGGAGTACGCCGACAAGCTCGCGCAGGTGGGAATCATTATGGAATTCACCGACGGAAAAGCGCGTGTGACCGGGCTTCCGCAGATGCTGGACAAGGTACCTCCTGCCGAGATAGTCGAGTGTATCGCGAAGATAGTTTCTCAGGGCAACACCAATGCAGAGGGTGAGCTTTTCGACGATATGCTGCACACCGTCGCCTGCAAGGCTTCAATACGCGGCAACGAGGATAACGATATCCTGGAGCTTCAGGTGCTTGCTCAGGAGGTATTCAACAACCCGGATATCCGTTACTGCCCGCACGGCAGACCGGTCATGACGCAGATATCACGCAAGCAGATAGAGAGATATTTCGGCAGAGTTACATAAGGTCGCCTCTAAAAACCTCATGTGAGCGAAAATGGGCAGTGCGCGCCATCTTCGTCGTCAAACCGGTTTTTAGAGGTTCCCATAATAAACAGGGAGGCAGTATGAACAAGATAATAGTGGTGAGCGGTCCGACTGCCTCCGGCAAAACGGCTCTTGCGGTCGAGCTTGCGAAGCTGTACGGCGGGGAGGTCATCTCTGCGGACAGCATGCAGATCTACACAGATATGGACGTCGCAAGCGCAAAGGCAACCCCGGAGGAGCAGCAGGGAATACCTCATCACCTGATGAATTTTCTTGACCCGTCGCAGAGCTTTTCAGTCGCGGAGTGGGTCGGCATGGCGGGGAAATGCGCCGACGATATCCTCGCCCGTGGGAAAACTCCGGTAATATGCGGCGGCACCGGGCTTTACATCTCGTCGTTCGTGGATAATCTCCAGTTCGACGATTCGGAGTGCGACTACGCCTACCGCGGCGAGCTTCGCAGATTCGCGGAGGAAAACGGCGCTGCGGCGCTGCTTGAAAAGCTCCGCGAGGTTGACCCGGAGACGGCGGCGGAGCTGCACGAGAACAACGTGTCCCGGGTGATACGCGCTCTGGAGGTCTACAAAACGACGGGTCATACCATCGCGCAGGCGAAGCGTGAGTCAAGGAACGCGCCGTCGCCGTATGAGTTCATTCTGCTGACCCTGGATTTTGAGCCGCGGGAGCTGCTCCATGAGCGGATAAACCGCCGTGTTGACATAATGTTGAAAAACGGACTGGAGCAGGAGGCGCGCCGCTGTTTCGAACAGCCCGACCGCCCCACTGCGGCTCAGGCTATAGGCTGCAAGGAGCTGTACCCGTATTTCCGCGGAGAAAAATCGCTTGAGGAGTGCGTTGAGGAACTGAAGCTCCGCACGCGGCAGTATGCGAAGCGGCAGCTTACATGGTTCCGCCGGGACAGCAGGTTCAGCAGGATAATTATTCAACCCGGGGAGGGACTTCCGGATGTGATTTCAGCGGCACGCGAGATCATCGAAAGAGAAAAATGAACCGGAAATATACATTATATGGTATCGCATAGGGCATTATTCCGGTTTTTTGCGGATTTTAACGAAGTTTTTCTATATTTTTTTGAAAAAAGTTAAAAAAGTTATAGCTTTTTTTGAAAAAGTATGCTATACTAGTCTATATAGGAATATCTATGCGCATTTGCACCTCGTTTGTGGCATATTATGCTCCTATATTTACCAATTGAAGCATGGGGAATGCTTCACCTATTGACTACAGAGAAAGAAAAGGTGGTTAATTATGGCAAAGGACATTAATTTACAGGACGTTTTCCTGAATCAGGCAAGAAAGGACAGGATCCCGGTAACTATCTACATCACTAACGGATTCCAGTTCAAGGGCGTGGTGAAGGGATTCGACAACTATACAGTCATTCTTGACACCGATGGAAAGCAGAACCTTATTTATAAGCATGCTATTTCCACGATAACACCCCTCAAGCCTATTTCTATCCTTGACGCCTACGAGAAGGCTGAAGAAGAGTAATGGATTCCGCGTGGACCTCTATCATAGTCTTTGTGCTGTCCGTTTTCGTGCTGATTTTCTTTGTCGGTCAGGCCTTTTTTGCCGGTGGAGAAAAGGTGACCACGGAGACCGCGTTCACTTACAGCATGACGGAGGACATACCGTTCGAGGGCGTGTTCCTGCGCGATGAGACGGTGATCCATAACAGCGGCACAGGCGTTGTTGATTACGAGCATTCGGACGGCTCCAAGGTCGGAAAAAGCTCGGTTATCGCGAGACGTTACCGCAGCGAAGCGGATATAGAACGCCGCAGCGAGATAGAGAAGATAAACGAGCAGATAGCGGTGCTTACCGACGCTCAGCGCCTTGCGGGCACAGACAATAATCAGCTTGAGACTATTTCGAGCCAGATAAACGAGCGGCATTCGCTGATACTTGAAAGCCTGATAGACGGAGATTATTCCTCGGCTCATGCACAGGAAAACGCGATGCTGGGCGTACTGTCAAAGCGCGAGATATCCCGCGGAGATATTGCAAGCTACGAATCAAAGATAAGCTCCCTGAGGAGCCGCGCGTCACAGCTTGAAGCCATGCTGTCCGGCGATGTGCAGGACATTGAGGCGGGCGGCGCGGGCTACTTCGTAAGCAGCGTTGACGGCTACGAGGACAAGCTGAGCATCGAAGATTCCACCACTATCACAGCGGATCGGATCGAGGAGATACTTGACAAGCCTGATCTCGGTTCAAGCTCCAGCGAGGTCGGGAAGCTCATTGCGGACTACCGCTGGCGTGTAGCCGCCGTGATGGATTCGTCGCAGCTTTTCGGCTGCAACGAGGGAGGCGAGGTCACGCTGAGAGTTTCCAGCGACCCGACCCCGATCACCGCCGAGGTGGTGTCGATAACCGATTCCGGCCGCGGCGACGGAACCGCCGTGTACGTTTTCGAGTGCGATACGCTGACCGCTTCGGTGGCGTCCGGACGCACCGCGCAGTTCAAGTACATCGTGAACAGCTACGGAGGTCTGAGAATATCAAAGAGCGCTCTGCGCTATACCGACGACGATGTGCGCGGAGTTTTCATCGTGCAGGGCGGCAAGCTTGTGTTCAGAAAGGTCAACGTTGAGTACTGGGGCGAGGATTACATAATCTGCACCCAGGAAGCGGACGACGGCTATCTGAAGCTCTACGATAAAATTGTAACAGAAGGCAAGGATCTGTATGAAGGAAAAGTTGTTGAGTAATACGCAGACTAGCTTTGACGACATCAAAGAAAGCTATGCCAGGATCTGTGAAAACATAGAAAAGGCAAAGACAGCCGTGGGAAGGACGGACGATGTTCGCCTGATGGCAGTGACCAAGACGGTCGACCCGGAGCGCATAAATTATGCCGTGGGTCTGGGAATAGACCTGCTGGGCGAGAACCGCGTACAGGAGTTTCTTGACAAGCGGGAGAGCTATTCGCCGGCTGAGGTTCATTTCATCGGCGGTTTGCAGACCAACAAGGTAAAGTACATCATAGACAAGGTTTCAATGATCCATTCCGTGGACAGCGTTCATCTCGCTGAGGAGATCAGCCGCAGGGCAGGTCAGCACGGTCTGAACATGGATATACTCGCTGAAATAAACATCGGCGGGGAGGAAACAAAAGGAGGAATAACCCCGGAAAGCGCTGCAGAATTCTGCGCGCAGATAGGGGAACTTCCGCATATCAGGCTGAGAGGTCTGATGACGATACCGCCGCCTGGCTGTGGCGAGGACACTTTTGAGGCTATGCAGCGCCTTTTCGGAGACCTGCGTGCTGATAAGGCGGTCAACAGGAACGGCAGTTTCGATACTCTCTCCATGGGGATGTCAGGAGATTACGAAACGGCGGTAAAGCATGGGTCCACAATTGTCCGGATAGGGTCAGGTCTGTTCGGATACAGAAAATATTTATAATTGGGAGGAAATTATTATGGCATTAAGCGACATCTTATCGAGGTTCAGACAGAGCGACGCCGAGTACGACGAGGAAGGCTACGAGGACGAAGGCTACGACACCTCCAGCTCCGCTGTTACTCAGGCTGAGGCTGAGGCACCTCGTTTTTCAGCACCCAGAACAAGCGACAAGGTGATCAGCCTGAAGGCTTCCAACTCTCTCCAGAACGCTTCCGTAAAGATCGTTCAGCCCACAAAGTACGAGGAGATCATGAAGGAGCCGGTACGCTTCCTCAGAGAGAACAAGAGCGTTATTCTCAATCTTGAGAAGGTAAACAGCGTTGATTCCAGAAAGAGGATCGTTGACTTCATGGCAGGCGTATGCGCTGCTATCGACGGCAGGATCGTAAGAGTTGCCGAGTGCACATATTCCATTACACCCAGCACCGTTGAGATCAGCGGAGATATGCTCGACGGCGAGGAGTTCTGATGAACCCCGGTACGCTCAGCGAGGAAGAACGTTACCTTTCCGCGCACATCGCCGATATGCAGAGACTGGCTGTAAAGTCAGGCGTTCCGCGGTTCTCCATGTTCCTGAACGAACGTGAGGCGGCGGTCGCAAGGTACGCCGTCAGGGGAGAGCTTGCTTTCTTCGGCGGCTACGACGGCGCTGCAAGAACTGTCTGCGGAGTGCTGGAAGGCACGTACGCGCAGGAAATGTCCCAGGAGGACGTGTTCCCGGTGGGGGCGGTGACTTTCACTTTCCGAAAGAGCGACAAACTTACACACAGAGAATTCCTCGGAGCGCTGCTCTCGCTTGAAATAAAGCGGGAGCTGCTCGGGGATATCCTTGTCGCGGAGGGCTATGCGGTGGTTTTCGTTTATGACACCGCTATTGAACTTGTCTCCCGCGTGGACAGGATAGGCAGAGTCGGTGTTACCGCGGAGGTCGGCATTACCAAGCCGCTCCCGGAGCAGAAAATGGAGCGAAGGGACGTTACCGTTTCGTCGCTGAGGCTGGACTGCATCGTTGCTGCCGCGGCGAATACATCCAGAGAAAAGTCCGCAGCCCTGATAAAATCAGGCATGGTGAGCGCAGATCACACTCCCTGCACCAACGTAAGCGCAGAGGTGAGGGAAAACACCATCTTATCAATCCGGGGAAGCGGCAGGTACCGCCTGACCGGAATCAACGGAGAGACCCGCAAGGGGAAGCTCCGCATTACTATCGAAAAATACGTCTGAAAAGACGAGACCATATTACGGCGCATGTCCGCCCCGCGTAGACCGGGGATTCAGAGAAGGGAAGTATCAGCATGAATGCAAAGGATATTCTGTCCAGGCGCTTTGAAAAAGCAACCTTCAACGGCTATAAGACTGATGATGTCGATGAGTTCCTGAGGGAGCTTTCAAGCGAGTTCGCGCAGCTCCAGAAGGACAAGAACGAGCTTGAAAGGAAGCTGGAGGTGCTTGCCGACAAGATACGTGAGTACCGCGATGACGAAGACGCGCTGAAGGACGCCCTTCTGCTTGCACAGAAGCAGGGCAACCAGATCGTGAACGAGTCTAAGGCTGCCGCTGAGAAGCTACGTGAGGAGACGAAGGCTGCGGTAGAGAAGCAGCTCAAGGAAGCCCAGGAGAAGGCCGACAAGATGACGAGCGACGCCGACGAATACGCCAAGCGTATGACGAAAGAGGCGAACGAGCGCGCTGACAAGCTGGTAAAGGACGCCCGCGCAAAGGCGGACGAAATCGACCAGATGATGAAGAAGCAGACCGAAATACAGCAGAATATCCTGCAAAAGACCCGCAAGGAAGCCGACGAGTACAGAAACCGCCTGCTGACCGCATATAAGTCACATATGGATCTTATCGCGAAGCTGCCTGAGATGTGCGAGAACGAGTACATAAGGCAGACCGCCGCAGAGGCTGAGAAGCGCGAAGCCGAAAGGGCGAAGGCCGCCGCTGCAAAGCAGGCTGCTGCGAAGGCGGCAAAGCCCGCTGAGACTCACGAGACTGCCGCGGCTCCTGCAAAGCCCGAGGCTGAAAAGCAGCCCGCCGCAGTGACCGCAGGCGCAGCAGAAGAGCCGTTCCGCTCCATGCCGGAGGACAAGCAGGCTCAGGACGATTCGCCGTTCTTCAGCGTTAATTCCATGAAGAAGACGAGACGCACCGCAGACGTTCCGTTTGAAAATGGAAATTCAAACAAGTAAATCACCGCTTCGGCATGCCGGAGCAGATATAAAACAAAAAGCAAGGAGACACATCAGATGTCAGAGGATTTCAACAACACACTAAATCTTCCCAAGACCGACTTCCCGATGAGGGGAAACCTCCCCCAGAGAGAGCCGGAAATGCTGGATAAGTGGGAGCAGGATCGCCTTTACTACGCCCTTTCCGAGAAGAACAAGGGCAAGCCATCCTATACCCTCCACGACGGCCCTCCCTATGCAAACGGCAATATCCATATGGGTACCGCGATGAACAAGGTGCTCAAGGATATCATTGTTAAGTATAAGAGCATGACCGGCTTCGACGCCAACTATGTTCCCGGCTGGGACTGCCACGGTCTTCCCATTGAGCTGAAGGCTATCAAGCAGCTCGGCGTTGACAGCGGCAAGATCGACCCCGTTACCCTCCGCAAGAGCTGCCGTGAGTTCGCACTGTCCTGCCTGGACGGTCAGAAGGCGCAGTTCAAGCGCCTGGGCGTTTGGGGCGATTTTGATGACCCGTACCTCACCATCAAGCCCGAGTTTGAGGCTAAGCAGGTGGAAGTATTCGGCAAGATGATGCAGAAAGGCTACATCTATAAGGGACTGAAGCCGGTTTACTGGTGCGCAGACTGCAACACCGCCCTCGCAGAAGCTGAAATCGAATACCAGGACGATCCCTGCTATTCCATATTTGTAAAGTTCCCGATAAGCGATTCCAAGGGCAAGTTTGACGATCTCGGTATCGACCTTTCCAAGGCCTACGTCGTAATCTGGACAACCACAACCTGGACTCTTCCGGGCAACCTCGCTATCTGCCTCGGTCCGAACTACGAGTACACATTCGTAAAGGTCGAGGACGAGGAGAGCAAGTCATACGGCCAGTACCTGCTGATGGCGGCCGAGCTTGTTTCCACCGTTATGGAAGCCGTCGGAATCAAGAAGTACTCCACCATCGGAAACTTCCTCGGTTCTGACCTGGAGCTTATCGAGACAAATCACCCATTCATGGGCAGAAAGTCTCCGGTAATCGTCGGCGACCATGTAACCCTCGACAGTGGTACAGGCTGCGTTCATACCGCTCCCGGCTTCGGTCTGGAGGACTTTGAGGTCTGCAACAAGTACAAGGGAATGTTCAAGATCATTGTTCCCGTTGACGCAAAGGGCGTGCTGACCGAGGAAGCAGGCGACTTTGCAGGTCTCAAGACCGCTGACGCCAACAAGGCGATCGCAAAGCGCCTTGAGGACGACAACACCCTGCTCGCGATGCAGAAGATCGTCCACCCTTATCCGCACTGCTGGCGCTGCCACGAGCCGATAATCTACCGCGCTACAGACCAGTGGTTCTGCAACGTGGATATGTTCAAGCCCGAGACCATCAAGGCCATCGAGGAAGTTAAGTGGATTCCCGAGTGGGGCGAGGAGCGCATTAAGAACATGGTAAACATGCGCAGCGACTGGTGCATTTCCCGTCAGCGCCGCTGGGGCGTTCCGATACCAATCCTCTACTGTGAGGACTGCGGAAAGGTCATCGTAAACGACAAGACCATCAAGGCGATATCCGACATGTTCCGCAAGGAAAGCTCCGATTCCTGGTACTCCAAGGATCCTTCCGAGTTTATCCCTGCTGATGTAAAGTGCGAGTGCGGCTGCGGTAAGTTCCGCAAGGAAATGGACATCTTCGACGTATGGTTCGATTCCGGCTGTACGCATGCGGCAGTACTCCAGGAGCGTCCCGAGCTTTCCTGGCCGGCTGACCTCTACCTCGAGGGCTGCGACCAGTACAGAGGCTGGTTCCAGAGCTCCCTGCTCACCTCTGTTGCGACCACAGGCAAGGCTCCTTATAAGGCGGTCTGCACCCACGGCTGGGTAGTTGACGGCAAGGGCGAGGTAATGCACAAGTCCAAGGGCAACGTGGTACTTCCCGAGGAAGTTATCAGCAAGTACGGCGCTGACGTTCTGCGTCTTTGGGTCGCTTCCCTTGACTTCCACAACGATGTAAGAGTTTCTCCGGAAATGCTCAAGCAACTCTCCGAAGCATACAGAAAGATCAGAAATACCGCGCGCTTTATCCTGGGCAACCTCGGAAACGGCAGCGGCTTCGACCCTGATACCGAGATGGTAGCGCTCGACAAGCTCAGCGACATCGACAAGTGGGCGCTGACAAGACTTGATGCGGTTATCGAGAAGGTAAAGGCTTCCTACGAGAGCTTTGATTTCTACCTTGCATACCACGCTATCCACAGCTTCTGCGTTGTAGATATGTCCAACTTCTACCTTGATGTTGTCAAGGATACGCTGTACTGCTCCGCTGAGAAGTCCGAGGAGAGAAAGGCAGTCCAGACCACAATGTATATCATTCTGGATTCCCTTGTTAAGCTCATCGCGCCTATCCTGACATTCACCTCCGATGAGATCTGGAAGTACATGCCGCACAAGTCCACAGACGACCTTCGCGGCGTTCCGTTCAACCAGATGCCCGAAAAGACCGGCGTTGTTCTCGGCGCTGAGTTCGAGGCAAAGTGGAACAAGATACACGCAGTACGCGACGACGTTCTGAAGGCGCTCGAGGAGAAGCGTTCTGCGGGCGTTATCGGTAAGCCGATCGACGCTGACGTTACCCTGTACGCTGACGAAGCAAACTACAAGGAGCTGTCCGCATATCCGGAGCTTGCTCAGGCGTTCTCCGTATCCAACGTTACCGTGAAGAACGGCGCTGACGGCGAGTATAAGGGCGCTGTCGATGGCGTTTCCGTTACCGTCGAGAAGGCGGCAAGCGAGATGTGCGAACGCTGCTGGAGCCACGACAAGTCCGTTGGCTCTGACGAGAAGTTCCCGCACCTGTGCGCACGATGTGCAGCAGTTATGAAGCTCGATCTGGGCTGATAAGCTATTCCGGCAGGGGAGGGGGAGCGTTCCCTTCTCCTGCCTTTTTGTGGTAAGTTCAGAGAGGATTTATGAGAGCTTTTTTGAGTAAATACAGGCAGTACGCCGCGTTGGTGCTGGCGGCTCTGCTGGTTGGTATAGACCAGCTCACAAAATGGCTGGTCGTATCGAATATGGAGATGTACAACGTTGTTCCCCTGATAAAGATAGACGGCGTTGAGGTACTGAATCTCTTCTACTGCACCAACAACGGCTCCGCATTCAGCATGATGGAGGGCAAGACCGCGTTCCTTATCGGCATAACCTCCCTGGTGATAGTCGCGCTTATCGTGGGTCTGGTGACCAAGCGTATACAGCGCGGGACGTACGTCACGGCGGTGGCGCTGATAATCGGCGGCGGTACCGGGAACCTTATAGACAGGCTTTTCAACAACGGCAGCGTCGTGGACTTCATCGACGTAAGGATCATCAACTTCCCGATATTCAACTTCGCGGACATATGCGCGGTGGTCGGCGGGGTTCTGCTGTGCCTTGCCGTGGTCATCGACGAAATAAGGGAGAACCGCGCGAAGAAAGCGCAGAAGTCCCAGCAGGCGGAATCAGCGCAGACCGAGGAGCCCAAGAGCAATGGAAACGATTGAGCTTTCCGCTCCGGGAGGGGTTCGGCTTGATAAGCTCATCGCCGACGGCACGGAGCTTTCCAGGAGCGCGGCGGTGAAGCTCATCGAGCAGGGTAACGTACTCGTGAACGGCTCGCCGGCTGGCAAAAAGGACATTCCGGCGGCGGGGTCAGCAGTAGAAATCACGCTCCCTGAGCCGCAGAGCACGGATATTCTGCCGGAGAACATACCACTGGATATCGTCTATGAGGACGACGACCTGCTGGTAGTCAACAAGCCGAAGGGCATGGTAGTCCACCCGGCGGCGGGGCATTACTCCGGCACGCTGGTGAACGCGCTGATGTACCACTGCGGAGACAGCCTGTCAGGCATCAACGGCGAGATACGCCCGGGGATAGTCCATCGTATCGACAAGGACACAAGCGGTCTGCTGATGGTCGCGAAGAACGACCTGGCGCACATCGGTCTGTCCGAGCAGATAAAGGAGCACAGCTTCACCAGGGAGTACGAAACGGTGGTCTGCGGCGGGATAAAAGAAGATGGAATCGTGAACGCTCCGATAGGGCGGCACAAGACCGAACGCAAGAAGATGTGCGTAACAACCGAAAATTCCCGGGAAGCCGTGACGCATTACTTCGTAATGGAGAGGTTTCCGGGGTACACTCACCTGCGGGTGCGCCTGGAGACCGGGCGAACTCATCAGATACGCGTCCACATGGCGTACATCGGGCACCCGGTAGCCGGGGATCCGGTCTACGGAAACGGGAAGCCCGCATGGCTTGAGGGACAGTGCCTCCACGCGAAGAAGATCGGGTTTGTTCACCCGCGCACCGGGGAATATATGGAGTTCGACAGCGAGCTTCCGGAGTATTTCCAGAAATTTTTAAAGAGCATAGAGGGCTGAGAATGGATTTCAGCAAGGTCATACTAATGACAGATCTTGACGGGACGCTTCTGACTGACGATAAGCGGATACTTCCCCTGGATCTTGAGGCAATAGAGCGTTTCCGGGCTGGCGGCGGACTTTTCACAATGGCTACCGGGCGCGGTTATTCAATGGCGAAGCACATCGCCGACAAGCTCCGGCTGGACTGCCCGGCTGTCGTCTACAACGGCGCGGCGGTGTACGATTTCCGGCAGGAGAAGTTCCTTTGGCAGTGCGAGATAGGGAGCCGCGCGGCGGACATCATAAAGCGCGTCGCAGAGCGCTATCCCGATATCGGCGTAGAAGTTCTGCGGGGCAACGTGGTGCACGTTCCATTCCTGAACGACACCGAGCAGTGGCACCTTAATCTTGAGAATGTCCAGGCTGACTGGAGCAAACTCGAGAATATCCCACAGGACGGCTGGCTGAAGGTACTGTTCGCCTACCCGCCGGAGAAAATGGACGAGCTTCAGCATTACATCGAGGGTTCGCCGGAGTTCTGCGGAGTTCACTGGGTGCGGTCTGCGCCGATGTTCTTCGAGTGTCTCCCGGAGGGTATCGACAAGGCGGCGGGCTACAAGCAGCTTATTAAGGCGATAGGCGCGGAGGACAGGTTCACCGTCGCGGCGGGGGATTTCATGAACGACCTCGCGATGATACAGTCCGCGGACCTTGGCGCGGCTGTCGCGAATGCGCAGCCGTTGGTCAGGGAAGCTGCGGATATCGTGCTGTGCGACAATAATTCCGGAGCGATGGCAAGCCTCATAGAGCATATCGAAAAAATGTAAACCTGCGGGAAACCGCTTGTATAATGTTAAACCGGGCGAAAGCCCATAATTCACAGGAGGTCTATATGGACGCACTACTGAAAAAGCAGCTTGAGATCGCTGCAACAAAGGTCAGAATGGGAGTGATCGAGGGCGTACACGCTGCCAAGGCAGGACACCCCGGCGGATCCCTTTCCGTTGCTGACACACTCACTTATCTTTACATGCACCGCATGAACGTTGATCCGAAGAACCCCACCATGCCCGACAGGGACAGACTGGTACTCTCCAAGGGTCACACCGCTCCTGCGCTTTACGCAGTCCTCGCTGAAAGAGGATTCTTCCCAGTTGAGGAGCTCAAGACCCTCCGTAAGATCGGTTCCAGACTCCAGGGACACCCATCCATGGGCAAGCTCCCAGGCATTGATATGAGCACCGGCTCCCTCGGTCAGGGTATATCCACTGCATGTGGTATGGCGCTTTCCGGTAAGATCTCCAGCGATACCTATAAGGTATACACTGTGCTCGGAGATGGCGAGATCGAGGAGGGTCAGGTATGGGAGGCTGCAATGTTCGCGGCTCACTATAAGCTTGATAATCTGGTTGCAGTCGTTGATAACAACGGTCTCCAGATCGACGGCAAGATATCCGAGGTTATGTCTCCGTACCCCATCGACGAGAAGTTCAAGGCTTTCGGCTGGCACGTTATCTGCATCGACGGTCACGACTTCGACCAGATCGAGGCTGCGTTCAACGAGGCTGAGACTGTTCTCAACCAGCCCACAGTGATCATTCAGAAGTCCGTTAAGGGCAAGGGCGTTTCCTTCATGGAGAACCAGGTCGGCTGGCACGGCAAGGCTCCGAACGACGAGGAGTACGCTATCGCAATGAAGGAACTGGGCGACCACCTCGCACAGCTTGAAAAGTAATTACAGCTCGAAAGGATATACAGATATGGAAAAGAAAGCAACCCGTGACAGCTACGGTGAAGCGCTTGTAATGCTCGCAGAGAAGCGCCCCGATTTAGTAGTACTCGACGCTGACCTTGCGGCAGCGACCAAGACAGGCATCTTCAAGAAGGCTCACCCTGACAGATTCTTCGACTGCGGTATCGCAGAGGCAAACATGATGGGCGTAGCGGCTGGTATCGCAAGCACCGGCAAGCTCGTATTCGCAAGCTCCTTCGCGATGTTCGCGGCAGGCAGAGCGTTCGAGATCGTACGCAACAGCATCGGCTATCCCCACCTTAACGTTAAGATAGGCGCTACACACGCTGGTATCTCCGTCGGTGAGGACGGCGCTTCCCACCAGTGCAACGAGGATATCGCGCTGATGAGATCCATTCCCGGCATGACCGTCATCAACCCCGCAGACGACGTTGAGGCTAAGGCGGCTGTCCTGGCAATGGCTGACTATGTAGGCCCGACCTACATGAGATTCGGCAGACTTGCCGCTCCGATCTTCAACGACGCAGCAACCTACAAGTTCGAGGTAGGCAAGGGAATCCAGCTCAAGGACGGCAAGGACGTAACAATCATTGCAACCGGTCTGATGGTATCCGAGGCTCTCGAGGCTGCAAAGGCACTCAAGGAGCAGGGCGTTGACGCTCGCGTTATCAATATCCACACCATCAAGCCCATCGACCGCGACATCATCGTCAAGGCAGCTAAGGAGACCGGCAGGATCATCACCGTTGAGGAACACAGCGTTATCGGCGGACTTGGCTCCGCAGTTGCTGACGTTGTTACCGAGGAATGCCCCGTTCCGGTTATCAAGATCGGCGTGAAGGACGTATTCGGTCACTCCGGTCCGGCAGTTGACCTGCTCAAGGAGTTCGGTCTGTGCGCAGAGAACATCGTTGCCGTTACAAAGGCAGCGCTCGGCAAGTAAGACTTACAGCGTATCCGAATTGCGGGCTGGCACTCCGGTCCGCAATTATGTTTTAAGCAGAAATGTAACCTTTAATACGATGTTTCTGTCTTAATATACAAAAGGTGAAACATCTGCTGAAAGAGGGTACATTATGAAAGCTGATTCGTGGAAAAAGATAATCGACGGTATTGATGAAGATATAGTTGACTCCGCGGCTGAAAAGCTGAGCCGGACGGAACACTCCGCTGGTATCCCGGGGGAGTTTTCTGACAACGGAAAGACGACGGAGTACAGGTATCCTGCAAAAAAGAAGCGCGGGGGGCTGTATATCGGGGTCGGTTCGGCGGCTGCCGCTGCGGCAGTGGCGGGCTTCCTGCTGCTGAATCACGCAGGACTGGTGATGTCTCCGCAGCCGATGGCTGCTTCGGAGGATACTGCGCCTGAGACCTATGCAACTTCGACATTTGCGACTACAACATTTGGTGCAAATTTGCAGAAGTCCGTGCCTGAGATACAAAGCAAGCTGGTTTCGATCCAGACGGACGGCATAGATTTCGACCTGTTCGACGAGTACTTCTACGACGTGTGGGAAATGACGGACGACGAGTCCGGCGAAGTGGTAGATATACAGCTCGGCTACGGTGACACCACCATTTTCGGAGAACACGGATACACATATGACTGCCTTGGAACTATCCTGACCGGCGAGGGCTGTTACATGATCGCTGCCGGAGAAGGTCAGTACGACCTGTGGTTCGTACCGGAGAACGATCGGAACAGCCTGATCGTCTATTGTGACGCTCAGATAGAGGACGGACAGGTGGTTTACGAGGACTCAATGATAAAGTGTGCGGCCACCGTAATATTTTCCGGCTACGGAACAGAAAAGCTGGAGGAGGACGGCTCTCTGGGCTACTTCGGGCAGGAGAAGCTCGCGCAGAAGATGGGACTTACGACAGAGTATCTGTTCGAGGAACCCGCCATGAGCGAAAGCACATCGGTATATCCCGAGGACGGCTCGACAGCCAAAAACTGGGTACGCACCTATGAATTGCGAGGCACTAACATACGGCTTGTGAGCCAGTCCAGCGACAAGGTGGTTGTCACCGAGCTGATGGAGGATTCCAACTCCGGAGCAGGGGAGTGGTTTGACATCACATGGACATATTCCGGCGGCGAATGGCTGACAACAGGGTATGCGGTTTCAGAAATAATGCCGTTCAGCGACACGTACGAATACTTGGATAAAAACAAGTTCCAGACCTTTGAGGATATGTTCGCGGGGACATGGCAGGAGAATTCCACCGGAGCAGAGCTGACGATGGACTATACCGAGGATCCGTTCGAACCTGGAGACCACATTTTTATATACTACATATATCACGGAATGGCACTGTTCTGCGCGGGCGCCCAGGGAAATACTGCGTACTATATCCCGGACGATGAGCCGGACGTGATGTATCAGTATGCGGCTACCGAAAAGAGCGGCAATGTCGTAAAGCGCAGCGAGTACACTAATGTCTACACCCGCCGTGACGGAGAGTTTACGCCCATTGATGAAGCGGCTGTTTCAAGGCTCGGAGTGATCGGCTTTAAGAAGTACCTCAACACTTATTCCGAACATGGCGATGTTATGAATAACCTGATTTTGGAAAAATACGACAGCATTTGGAGCCATGCGTTCTACATGCCCGGTGTCAGCAGCTTTGGCGGCTATACTGTATTCCAGACCGGCGACGGCTCATACATCTTTACATACCAGGAATACAACAGGGACACCGGCGCGGCCAGGTGGGTAACGTACACCATAACGAACACCATAAAGGGCTGGTTCACGGAACGAGCGGTTGCCGACAGCGGTAATTTTTCAATAGAACTGGAGGTGCCAGATGGAGGACAGTCTGATAGTTGACCTGTATTTTGAGCGTAACGAACAGGCGATAGCGGAAACGCAGAACAAATATGGCAGATTGTGTACCAAGATAGCGGCGGGTATCCTCAAGCGCTACGAGATCAACAGTTTTGGCGTTTATCTGGACAAGGAACTGAAAGCAGAAAAGCCACTGTGCCATTTCCATACGGAAAAGGACTACTGGACACTGCGCTTTGCAGTAAACGAGGACTCCGGCACTCCCGGCGGCCTG
>ERZ773228.1769-NODE-1769-length-21537-cov-3.208174_pt1 | contig 21537 bp, 17 predicted proteins | sample MGYA00580524_ERZ773228 | MGnify/ENA primary metagenome ERZ773228 (study PRJEB29015, sample SAMEA2737768) | human gut metagenome | biome: human gut; feature: human-associated habitat; material: faeces | place: China | collected 2012 ... | reverse complement strand
AGTAAAGTAAGGAGGCAAAAATGATGGCAGTATTTAAAAAGGTGGTAAGAGATTATGCAGTTTGATTATTTTATGATGACAAGGCAGAACTGTTTGCATTCAAAACCGCTGAAACGTCATTGACGAACAGAGTTAAGCATAATATGTATGATTTATGTTGAAAGGAAGTGGTGCAGTATGGAGGACAAGCGTATGAATATCAGTCTGACAGAAGATGATGACAATAAAAATGAAGAAATAAAGGCTGTTTCCCTATTGGAATTAAAACCATTTGCAGAACAGCCTTTTAAAGTGCTGATTGATGAAGATATGAACGAATTAGTGGAAAGCATACAACAAAGCGGCGTTTTGTCACCTATTATTGCAAGACCGCATAAAGACGGTGGATATGAAATTTTATCAGGACACAGGCGAGTAAAAGCTTGTGAGTTAGCAGGAATTAAAGAAGTACCTGTAATTATTAAAAATATCGATGACGATACTGCAACAATCTTGCTTGTAGACAGTAATTTGCAACGCGAAAATATTTTACCGAGTGAGAAAGCATATGCTTATCAAATGAAGTTGGCAGCTATGAAACGTAAAGCCGGCAGACCAACCAAAGAAAATCATGTCCAAATTGGACATAATTTAACCGAAAAAACTTCACGAGAAGATTTCTCAAAAGAAATCGGTGAAAGTCCTACGCAAGTACAACGATATATTCGTTTAACAAATTTGATTGACCCTATTCTTGATATGGTGGATAACAAACAAATTGCAATGAACGCAGCAGTAGAAATATCTTATCTTGGTTCCAAAGAACAGTTTGATGTGTTAAAAACAATAGAATCAGAAGAAACCTCCCCCACAATCGAACAAGCGAAAAAACTTCACCGATTTTCAGCAGATGGACAATTGAATGATAGCGTCATCTTGTCTATTATGCAGGAGCATAAATCTAACAAAGTAAAAATCACATTAAAAGAGGACAAATTAAGAAAATATTTCCCCCAAACCTTTACTATACAGCAGATGAAAGAAGTTATTGACAAATTACTTGCAAATTGGGCACGGAAACGAAATGAACCCGAAAGATAATACAAGGAGAAAGGAATTTTTTATAATGCAAAACAAAAGAATTTTAACAGGAATAATGGCACTTATATTACTTATGATGAGCTGTTCGTTAAGCTCATATGCGATAACGACACAAGTATTAAAGAACTATGATACTTTGGGTGGCGGTGTTGTGTATAGATACAACAAAGACACAAAAACGGTCATTATATCAAAGGAGCTTTCCGGCAACGGAGCAACTTCAAGATATACAGAATATTCAATTGTCCGTAGACCATACAGAGGTTGACGTTATAGATAATCAAACGGACAGAAATATCGTGCTTGCAGTATTTTCGGCAAAAACCGCAGGTGCGGAGGACAACACAGCCGAAGATGTTGTAATATTTGATGATGTCAAAGCAGAAAAGCTAAAAGCATACTTCCGAGCCGCAAACATTGTAAATTATACGGTAGATGAAATCGTGGTATCAGATACAGAAACGAAAAAGAAGCTAACCGTTACGATAAGCGGCAAACAAAAAGATGAGTTAATGGATTTATATGAATTGACCGCAAAACAGCGTGAAGCAGTTGAAACCTTACTTGAACACGGTGATGTTTTAACATCATCAAGCCACAGTTTGGCAATTACAAACGCAGATGTTCAGAGCATTATAAACGGATTGCCATCATCACTGCCGCAGAAACGTAAAGACGTTGTCAAAAATGCAGGCTCACTTGTCGGCAAGGTCAATTACTTTTGGGGCGGTAAATCAAGTGCAATCGGATGGGACAGTGCTTGGGGTACTATGCAGAGAGTAACAGCCGCCGGAAGTCCGTCGTCAGGAACTCTCAGGGCATATGGACTTGATTGTTCGGGCATTGTCACTTGGGCATTTAATAACAGCGGTATGGGATATGCTGTCGGACACGGTACATATGGACAACGTGATGCAAGCGTGCAAGTAACAGTATCAACAGTACAGGCAGGAAATTTATGCTTTTTACCGAGTTATAGCCATGTCGGAATAGTTGTCGGCAAGGACACGAGCGGCAATATTCTTGTTATTCACTGTTCTTCAGGTGCAAACAACGTGGTAATATCTATGGCATCAAGCGTTGGATTTACGATTTTCCGCAGAGCAAATTGTTATTAAATATTTAGTCGGATTTTTTTGATGATAGAGATATTTTCTGTTATGATAAATATATCACATAAACAGGAGGTATTTCATTATGAAAAAGAAAATATTTACACTAATCATCACAGTAGTATTGACCACGATAAGTACAACAGCTTTTGCGGCTGAAATTCCAAGAGAAAGTACACCGTTACAAATCATGCATAGAAAATAAATGTAATTATATCGAAAATAAACAAAAAAATTAAAAATCCTACCATTTATTCTTTTTATAAGATATAATATACAGTATAATTAATGAAAAATGAAAGGAGAATACATTATGAAAATTGTATTATGTGATGACGATATGTTTTATATTGAACAGATGAAATCCATAGTAAAAGAATTAATTCCTGATGCAGATATATATTGTTATATTTCAGCTAAAGATTTAATAGATAGTGATAATGTATTTGATATCGCTTTTTTGGATATTGAGATGGATAACGGTAGCGGAGGTTTTAGTGCTGCTCAGTATGTAAAAAAACAAAACAGTGATTGCGTAATTGCGTTTTTTACAAATTACGATTCATATGCTCGTGAGGGATATAATTATAGAGCATACCGCTTTATTTTAAAAGACGAAGGAAATAAAATGATAAAGCATCATTTTTCAGAAACAATAAAAGAATACAACAGGATTGCAGGAAAAATATCTTTAATTTACGGCTCTGCAAAAGTAGTGGTGTTTATCAAAGATATTATGTATATACAAATGAAAGACCACTACGGTGATGTCCATATGGCAAACGGGAAAAAATACTTATGGAGAACTACTTTGTCAGCCATTATTTCTTATTTATCACAATTTAATTTTGAGCGATGCCATAATTCGTATATAGTCAATATGGATTATGTACAGGAGAAAAGAAAAAATCAATTTATTTTAAAAAATGACGAGCAAATAACCATAGGCAGAACATACATAAAATCTATAAATAGTAAATTTAGAAATTAAGTAAAAGGAGAAAAATATAATGAATATACATATTGGAAATATAGTATGTGCTATTATGGACGTTGTTGAAATACTGTTTTTTTATAATATATTTTTTGAAAGAAAGAAAATGAATAATAAAACATTTTTGCTTTGTTCTGTAATAGCTTCTTTAATAAATGTGGGAAAACTATATATAGATAAACCACCAATAATCAATTTGTGTTTATCATTATGTTTGTTTATAGTAATTGTAATGATTCTTTATAAAGGTACAAGGATAAACCGGTTAATAGCTGCAGTTGTTTTTGTTATATTTGTAATGCTTTCAGAAACCTTAGCTCAATATTTAATAGAAATTATTTTAGGGGTATCGTATAGTGAAATTACTGTAGATAGTCAAACGTGGTTTGCTCCTTTATCTATGGCAATAGTTATTATAATATTAATGTACACTAAGAAAGTACACAAAAAACAGCTTGTCGACATTCCCCTAAAATATCTTATTCCCACTATGTTAACTCCTATTGTTAGCCTTATAATAATATTAATAGCTGATAAAATTATATCTTTATCTGATGGACAAGGTGAGAAACTTATTCTTCCGTTAGTGCTGATGTTATTATATGTGAGTTTTATTACTTTTGATTTTATTGAAAGTTACTCAAATAAAATAAAACTTGATGCGGCACAAGAAATCATTGAGAAGGATAGGGAAAATTATAAAATACTTGAGGAAAATGAGCGTGAGCTGAGAGCATTAAGACACGATATTAGAAAACATATGCAAATCATCAAAAATCTAAAAGATATGAAAAAAGATGGTATAAACAAAGATGGTATAAACAAAGATATAGAAGAATTTGTCGATGATTTGCAAAATACGGTAAATAAAATTACTTCCGTGAGCTATACAGGCAATGAAATGTTAGACAGCATTTTTAATATTAAAGGCAGGCGTGCAAAAGCTCTCAATATTAGATATTTTGTTAAAAGTAATATTTCAGCTGATATAAAGATTAGGAATGTGGATTTATCTACTATATTATGCAATGCATTGGATAATGCAATAGAAGGTGCTGTTAATACTTCAGAAGCATCTATTGTAAACTACATTGAAGTAGACGATGAACATATTAAGTTCTTAATTGAAAATACCTCTAACAAAGTACATTTTATTGATGGAAAAATCAGCACAACTAAAAGTGATAAAAAGAATCATGGTAAAGGAATGGATAATATAAGATTTTGTGTAGATAAATATGACGGAACAGTAACATTTGATTATGATGAGGGAATATTTATAACAAATATAAGAATTAAAAATATTAAATTAAAAAATGTTGTTTACGACTAAAAAATACCTTTTGCGACAAAATTCTTTCAAATAACAATGAAATATGCTATGCTCTTTATGGAGGAGTGTGATGAAATGATTCACAGACTAGCTGAGAGCATAGCATATTTTTATGGGAAAAATGCAAATTATTCTAATGACAAAATAGAAGTATGTACATATGGACTTGAACTTATAATATCGGATTTGATTGTTTTTTTGATAGCCATATTAGTATCAATAATTACAAAGACATTTATTGATACAATATTACTTTTAGGAACTTTTATTTTGTTGCGACATCAACTTGGAGGTTTTCACGCTTCAAGTCATTTTCGGTGTAACATTATATTTTTTATAGCATATATACTTGCTGTAATAGCTATAAAATATATTCCACCAGAAATTATTAAATATTTAGTAATAATTATTGGTGTTTTCAGTGAGGTTATCGCATTTATATATGCTCCTGTAGAACACCCCAACAGACCTATTTCTGAAAGAAAAAAAGTAAAATTTAAGAAAACAGGAGTAATTTTGCTTTCATTATTTTGGATAGTATCTATTGCATTGACAATTCTATTTTCAGGAATTGAAAGTTATGCACTCAGTATCATATTAGGAATATTTTATGTGAGTATTTCTATTGTATCAGAATTTTATAGACAATACTATAGAAATTTGTTAAAGAGCAAATAATAGTATCTGTTATATAAATTAAATTAAAAGGACAAGGAGGAATAAATATGCGTAAATTTTTGTTAAAGCTATGTGGTATTATGTGCTTTATGGCAATGTTTGCGGCACAAGTTTCAGCAAGTGCTTTTTGTGTATGGAAAGCATATCAGCCGAAAGTTCCGGCATCACTGCTTGATGCAGAAGACAATAAAGAAATATAAAATATTTCTTTCAAATTGTAGACAAAACGGTTATGTTTTTGTCTATTTTATCTTTAGGTGTTTGAGGTGCAACCTCAAGCGTTAATCATTTCTGGCGACACGTGCGGCATAAATGGCTCAAAATCTGAAGTTTCGACCTTGGAGGAATTTTATGATTTTTGGAATTGTCAATATTTGTCGACAGGCTCAACGAAATATAAAACGTTTCTTTATTTACAGGAAAATGATTGAGTTACATACTACTCCAATATAACCTCAAAAAACAACTCAATCATTTTCCATATCTAAAATTAATGAACGATAAAAGAGGAAGAAAGTATGTTAAAAAAGATTAGTGCGCTGCTACTAAGTGCGAGCTTAATTTCGGCACAGTTTATTGCAGTAAGAGCCGAAAAACCAAATGAAACACTATTATCCCTGAACACTGAACAAACTACGGAAAATCTTATAGATAAATCTATTGTTCAAGAAAAAGAATTAACAACGCGCTTTATTGTACGATTAAATGATGATACACAATCAGAACAAATTGTAACACTTGCGGAAGATACTGCACGAAGTTTGAATGAAAGTGATACAGATATTGATGTGTCTATTTCTGAAATCATTGCAGATAAGTTCTGTTTAGTAAATTTGAGCAATGGTGTTGACGGTGATGCATTTGTCGATGCAATGACCACTACCCTTGCAGACAGCATTGAATATATCCAACAGGATTATGATGTGCAACTTGCCACCAATAACGATGTATCATTAAATTATGATACGGAATATTTTAATAAAAATAAAACTTCTGTACCTGTAGTGTCTGATGTGACATCAGATACAAAGAATGTTGTCGCTGTAATAGACGGCGACTTCAATCTTAATCATGATCAGCTACATAATGTTTTTGTAGATGGTTGGGACATACTTAATGAAACCCAATTATCTTCATATGAACCATCAGCAGTTTTGGGTGTAGACCACGGAACATTGGTTTCTGGGATTATTCACGAATCATCACCAGAAATTAATATTATACCTATAAAAGCTTTTGAACATGGTGTTGCATATACAAGTGATATTTTAAAGGCGGTTGAATATGTCAAAGGCTTAAATGTTTCTATAGTAAACTGTAGTTGGTATTCATTCTATGATAACGCGGCATTAAAAGAGGAAATAGAGTCAGCGTATAATCAATTATTTGTCTTTGCTGCAGGAAATACAGGAGAAGAAGAAAATACACTTCCGACATATCCTGCAAAATGGACATTAGACAATGTAGTATCTGTTGGTGCGAGTGATGCGAATGGAGACACCGCATATTTCTCAGCAACAGGTGCAGAAATAGATTTGTGTGCATTGGGTACAGATGTGTCACCATATAGTACGTTAAATGATGATAATTACATACCCAAACAGAACGGTACATCTATATCTGCCGCATATGTGACAGCGGCTGTATCTATGATTGAAGAAGATAGCGATATTGATTCAAGAAAGCAAGCCCTATTGGAATCTGTTGCAGATGGCGAATGCAAGAATATACAATTACCTAATTATGGTCTATCACTTTTCTCTATAAATGATGTCTCTACACAAGATACATTAGCTTGGAAAACTGCTAATATTGTCAAAATGGAAGCATCAGATCATACAACCGTGTTATTGCTTGATGATGGTACAGTTTGGAGAAAAGATGAAATAATATATGATGAAAATTATTTCAATGATTTTACAAAAATGGCTGGATTAGAATCAATAGTTGATATTTCAGCTAATAAATTTGGTGCTCTTATGGCATTAGATGCAAAGGGCGATTTATATGTATGGGGAGATGGTGCAGAATTGGGGATGAACTCTACTGCGAGGTACCCTGTAGCAATGAAAAATCCATATGTAAATGGTATAGATATGATTTTTTGCGGGTCGCGTTCATCATTTATACAATTCAAACCAGATTCATCAGGGCATAAAAAAGTGTATTCTACAGGAGATAGTTCTTCTAATAGTAACGGATACGGACGACTTTGTAGAGATGGAGCCCCATTAGTTTTTATAGAAGTTCCGACAATTCAAGATGTGACTGACATTCAAGCGGAAGATGGAATATTGGCATTAGTTAATGGTACGGTCTATGCCGGAGGTTCTGCTTGCACAAATAGTTCATTGAATAAATTTATGGAAGTTCCCAATATCCCAAAAGGAAAGATTGTAGATATAACATCTGCTGCCGCAGGACAATATTATGCTGTAGAAGATTCCGGTGATATATGGGCATGGAACTGTAATAGTAATGGACATACTCCCAACACACCTTCTAAATTAACATCTCTGACTAATGTAAAAAGATTATTTGATGCAGGCTACAATGAAATTATAGCGGAAGCAAACGATGGTAAAGTATATTATAGTTTTAACCCTGCATGGAATTATGAGTTTACGTTGCTTGAAAATATTCCATCTGTTAAATGTGCAGATGGATATTCAGGACGGCAACTTATTTTAAGTAAAGAAGGCTATTTGTATATCGGCAAGCTCCCTGAATTGGACTACATGTTCTATGATGGAAAATTACTAAGTGTTACTGACCCAACGGGATGCAGTACTTTATCGGGTAACAGTATACAGTCATACAATTTACCTTCCACTGTTGAGGTAACATACTTCGATAACCGGACAAACACTGAAAAAACAGCAGAGTTTGAAGTCACATGGGATACAGGTTCTTATAATCCGTCAAAAATTGGCGAACAGACTATATATGGTGATATTAACCTGCATGGATTAGATAACCCTGACAATCTTCGTGCAAAAATAAAGATAATAGTATCACAGAAACCATCGATTGTTTCTGTGGATGCATTAGATGATGTTTCAGTAGCATACGGAACTCTTTCGAACAAATTAACACTTCCCTCCAGAGTATATGCTACATTGGATAATGGAACCAGACAATATCTATACATAACATGGAACAAATCAACATACAAACCAAAACAAAGTGGTGAGCAAATCATATATGGAACATTTAGCCAGTCATCATTTACAATTGCTAACCCTAAAAATTTAAAGGCAGAAGTCAAGGTGATTGTATCAACACCTCCATCAATTAAGGAGGTATTACCAATATCACCAATTACTGTACCGTACGACACATCGCCAGAAGCACTTGATGAACTGTTACCTACACAAGCAAAAGTTATATTGGATAATGATAAAACTGAGATATTAAATATCAGTTCATGGGATAAATCTGAATACAAATCAGATGAAAGCGGTAAATACACATTATATGGTGAACTTCAGCTTATAGATGGTGTAGCTAATCTGCAAGATAAGTCGGCAACAGTTACAGTAATAGTTAAGGAATCGTTATCGGACACAAATATTACACAGATAGAAAAGCAACAAATCTCTGCAGACCAGAGTGTTCCTTTTCCAAAGGAAGATTTATCACATTCCATCGGTACACCAATGACTATTGCCGTTCCGGAGAAGGTAACAGTACATCTGGACAATGGAAAAACTGCAAATCTCAATGTAATTTGGGATGCAGAATCATACAATCCTCATCAGGTAGGAACTCAAATTATCACAGGTGAAGTTGTACTCAAAGATAATATTGTAAATTTGAAAAGTTTAAAAGCAGAACTTGAGATAACGGTAGTTCCGACTGAATACGAAGTAATTTCATCAAGCCCTGGAAAAATTTCGATTGATGTTTTAGCAGGAACTCCAAAAGAAAAAATTCTTGAAATGGTAGAGCCGAAAGTTATTGATATTGAAGCCGTAAATAAAGAAACAAATGAAATAGTATACATTTATACAGGCTTTACATTCAGTGACGAGTATGCGGAGAATACAACATTTAATCCCAATCAATTAGGTAAGCAGACACTTATAGGAAAATTCTATGACAATTTCTTAGAGGTAAGTCCGGCGTGTGTCGAGGTGGAAGTAAATGTAGTATCATCAACAATCGAAAGCATAGAAAGTACAGATGTAAATACTTATCAGTATGTAAAATTTGAAGATATAGAAAATTTGCCTGACAAAGTAACTGTAAATCTTGAAAATGGTATGACAGCAGATGTTGATGTTCATTGGACACCAAATAATTATCAAAGACATATAGCAGGTGACCAAGTGGTTACAGGTGAACTTATAAACCTCCCTGTAGGTATAGTGCAACCGGAACAGGCATTAACGCCACCGCTGATAGTACATGTGCAATCGCTTAGTTATAAAATAACGGCTGTGACACCTGATGAGAATTTCTTTGATAATATAGACGCAGGCTTTGAACTTGCAGATTTACGGGCAAAAATACCAGTTGAAGGTGTTAAGGTTGATATAACAAGTACAGTAGATGGTATTGATATAACAACTGATTATGAACTCGATTTTATATTGGAAGAGGAAAATAATACAGGTTATTTACCTGAAATTGAGGACATATATGATTTAAAAGGAACTCTTGTTCTATCTGATAATATATCAAACCCCGAAAATCTTATGTATGAATTTAAGATTCATACAATGCCGGTTGAAATTGATGAAATTGAGCCTGTTAATGTAATGGTAGATTATTATACTGAATTTTCAGATATAACGCTCCCAAATACTGTTTATATAAAGTTGACTAACGGTCAGAGAAAACAAATCAATGTAGATTGGGGCACAGGAGAAGGATATGATCCAGACCCTGCCGACTTAACAGAGGATAATCCTGTAAAATATAATATAGACGGTGTACTATGTGATATCCCGCAGTATATTAATCATTATGATACGGATATTCCGAAATTGACAATTACTCTTATATTACCAAAGGTATATACTATAAAGGATATAGCTCCCGTAAGAATACCTGAAACGGGTACAAAGAAAATCAATTTGGGTTCAAGCATTGCAGATATAAATGATATGCTTGAAAGTCATACTGTAGCAGTTACACTTGAAAATCTAAAGGGTGTGCAATCCACGCAGGATATAACCTTTACATTGCGTGAAGAAGATAATTCAAATTACGATGCAATGTCAGAAGAAGAATTCGAGTTATTGGCATATCTCAATCTACCCGATGGAATAGAAAATCCTGATAACAAGCAGCTTGTTGTTTCTGTAAGACCTACGAAATACACAATAAAGAGTGCTTTGGCGGTCAGAATAAACGGTGTATTAGTAGAAACTCCGTTTGAAGAAATTGGAATGCCAGATAAAGTAACTGTAAACTATACAGATACAGATACTCCGACAGGTGAAGTGCCTGTAACTTGGAACGGCAGCAAATACAATCCTAATAAGATAGGAAATCAAGTTGTGAAAGGAACATTTGAACCATTGCCTGTATATGCTACAAATCCAAATAACAGAACAGCATCGGCAATCGTTAATGTAGTAGACCCAACAGTTACAATTCTTTCTGCAAAGGAAGTTACACAAAGCAGTGTATTCTCAATGCTGAGAAGAAGTGTAAAGAGAGCCATGAATCAGACGGAAAGTATCGATGGCTTCATAGAGAAAAAGTATGAGGTTGAACTTCTGCATGAAGATGGAACAATAACAATAGAAACTATTTCAGTATTTGCAGAAATAAGCGAAGAATAAAAAACAAAAGTCACTAATGGAAATACCAGAGGGGATAACATCCCCTCTGGCTTTTCTACATAAATATAGAGGTAGGTGAATTGTATGAAACGTAAATACTTTTGTTTGATATTCCTAAGCATAATATATTTTTTTGCAAATATTGGGATAAATGCTTATGCGGAAGATAGTACAGTAACCTGTTGTAATACACAATCAGAAGTAATTGATGAATTGTATAGTGAATTACTTCAAAAAAATTTAAATAAGTTAAATAATGAGCCTAATATATGGAGTGATGAATTAAATATAAGTTTATTTTCGTTGGTTGATGGTGGCTCAAAAGCATTTATATCGCCATCAATAGGTGATGTTCGTATTTTAGTTCTTCCAATTGAATTCCCAAATCATACATTTTCTCAAAAGCAGTTAGATTGTATGGAAACTAATTTTTTTGGTAAAGTTGATTCAAATGTTTTCAGTGAACTTTCAGTAGCAGATAAATATAATCGTTTGTCTTATGGTAAATTAAAAATTAGTGGAAATGTACTTCCACCATATCAAGCACCTGAAAATTCAGAATATTACACCACCAGCCAATTATGGAATAGTTTAATCGAAGAAGCTATTACCTCATATACCGATATTGATTTTTCTCAATATGATGGTGATAATAATGGTTGTGTTGATATGTTTTATGTCGAATATCCTCAAGGTCAAATAAGTACAAATCAAAAGGTATGGGGTAACTATACTGCATATTCAAAAATTGATTTGCCTAATGGAATGAAAATAATAATGAGAGCACAATCATGGTGTTCAGATATAATAAATAGTGTGACCGAAACACACGAAATAGGGCATTTGCTTGGATTGCCGGATAACTACTCCACCTCTACATACGGGGATAATTGTATTATAGACGAAAATTTAGATGAAATAATGTCAAACGCAATAGGCAGTTATTTTAATATTTTTTATAAATATTTGTTGGGCTGGATAAGCGAAGATGATGGTAGTGCTATTGTTTTAACAAATGATAATGTGATAGATGAATTTAATGATGGCACATTAGAACTATCAGCAGTTGAACAATATGATGAAATGTCTACTGCCCCTAAAGGTATTTTTTTCGTTCCACAGAAAACATTATTCCCATTTGATGAATTTTATGCTATGGAATACCGTGCGGGAGGTATTGGTCAAGAATTTAATGATTATCAAGGAATGGTTATTTGGCACATTGATAGAAAACGTGATGGCACTACATATAATAAATTTATAAAACCCATATATAAAAGTAACAATGACGAATTATTCGAACAAAATAAAGATTTATATGTACTTGATGATGAATTTTCATCAGAATCAACACCATCAAGCAACTTTTATGATGATGTATATACAGGTGTATATATGAAAGTGCTTGGTATAGACGATAAGAAGGCGACTGTACAAGCAGGTTTTAAAAATCCTGATTTAACTCCAATTCCGAGTATAACTATTTCTTCGCCATCAAAAAAGGCAGTAAAGAGTAGTGCAGAGGTAGAATATACCATTACATATAACAATGCAGATGTCATTGATAAATGGGCTATGATTTATATAACTATAAATAGTACAGGTACAGCGAAAGCAACTGAAAGTTTAATGCCAAATGAAAATATGAGAATCTTAACTTTAAAAAGCATTGAAGGCGAAGGAACATTAGGAATTACGGTTGGAGGAGAGAGTGCATGGAATATAAGCAGTTTAGGTGGTAAAAAATATGCATCATCTGTAACATCTGAAACTTTTTATGTTGATAATACTCCTCCGGAGATAGTTTTAAATGGTGATAATGAAATTACTCTAAAGCATGGCGAAGCATATATAGAACAAGGCGCAAGTATAAAAGATAATCTTGACCCTGAAATAGAGAGTAAATTAAAAATAAGTGGTAATGTTGATACAAGCAAGGCAGGTATATACAGGGTAAAATATAACGCAACGGATCACGCAGGAAATCAAGCCACACAAGTGGTACGAACAGTCAAAGTCGTTGAGCCTACACCAACCCCAAGTCCAACCCCGACAGTAACACCAACGGCAATGCCAAGTCCAACACCAACCGTACAGCCAACAGTGACCCCAAGTCCAACATCAACAGCAACACCGAGTGCAACACCAACGGTGACGCCAAGCCCAACACCGACAGTAAAGCCAACAGCAACCCAAAGTCCAATCCCGACAGTAGAGCCAACGGCGACCCCAAGTCCAACCCCGACAGTAACACCAACAATAACGCCAAGTCCAACCCCGACAGTAGAGCCAACCGTTACTCCAAGTGTTATTACGACAGCGACACCTGCAGCAACAGCAACGGCGACACCAACAGTAACACCGAGTGCAACACCAACAACGACACCAACAGTTGCACCGACAGCAACGCCGACAATAGAGCCAACCGTTACTCCAAGTGTTATGCCGACAGCTACCCTAAGTCCAACACCGAAAACTACCCCGACAGTAACACCAACGGCGACGCCAACGCCAAGTCCGACAGTAACACCAACTGCGCCCCCAAGTCCAACACCAACAGTTGCACCAACAGCAACGCCGACAGTTGAGCCAACCGTTACTCCAAGTGTTATGCCGACAGCGACACCTACAGCAATACCTACAGCAATACCTACAGCAACACCAATAGTAACACCGAGTGCAACACCAACGACGACACCAAGGGTTGCACCGACAGCGACGCCAACGGTTACTCCAGCACCAACAGACAGAGTTGAATTTGCAAGGATTGGAAATGTCGTTTCAGCAAAATTAATATTTGAAAAAACAACACCTCCGCCACAAGAGGATATACGTCTTTATGTTACATACAAAAAAGATGGAATTTTAAAACGAATAGAAACACCGACTCTAATAGATATGACAGCAAGCTTTGTTATTCCTGAGCAGTTTAAGGATTGCGACATTGACGTATATGTATGGGATAAAACAATGAATCCTTTGATGGCAGTACAGAAAAATTAAAAACATATATTATTTATAAAATTTTCATTTATACAAATAGGAGAAGTTTCATATGAATAAATTATATATATCTATTATGGCAACAATTGTGATTTTAATTACTATGTTGTTATTGAATAAAAAAAGTGGATATAAAAGAATATTTACTGATTTAGGAGTAGCAATAGTTTCAGGTATGATTGTATTTTTTATAAGTGAACCATTAAATTTTGATGAAAAAGCAGATACATTAGACCATACGGAACCAATACAAACTATGTCGGCTACTGATACAGTTAAAGCTTCTGATTTAGATGTCACGCAGGAGGATGGGATTACTTTGAATGAACAAGAGTACATGGAAGAATATTTGACAGCAATGACGAAGGCAATCAATAACAATGATTTTTCAAAAGTTGAGAAGTATCTAAAAATAGATGGTAGTAAATATGCAGAACAGAAAGACTATATAACAAATTATTGTCAGAAAAATGAGATAACTGAAAAAGTAAAAAAAGTAGAAATTTTAAACGACAATATTATAAATAAGCATACTGTCGAAGTAAGTACATATGAAACGTATGATATAACTTCTCCTACCAAAGGAAATCGTGTAGAGTCTTTTAATACACAATATACGATTGAGGAAATCAACGGAATTTGGAAAATAAGTGAAATTGTAAATAATTAAGGCTGTTATATTGATTTAAAATATAACCTCATCGAAGTATAGCTTTGGTGAGGTTTATTTTAATTAAAATATTTTTTATAATCCCCCAAGATTTGTCCTATTTACGAGTTATACTATGCTTGAAAGGAGGGACAGAGTTATGAGTGATAAATTGTGTGTCAGTGAGCGAAGAATGAAACTTCTTACAATTTTAAATTACAGAAAGCAATCAACATGCAGTGAATTACCACTTGAATTTAATGTTTCTGTGAAAACAATCAACAGAGATGTGGATTTTTTGAGTAACTTTGTTCCCATATACACAAAGCGAGGCAAAGGCGGCGGAGTGTACATATTACCTGAATACAGAAGTTACAAAAGCTATTTAAGCAAAGAGCATGAAGAGTGTTTATATGAATTAATGGATGTTGCAAATAAAAAACAGCGTCGAATATTAAATGAAATTATTATTCAGTTTACACACAATGCCAACATTGCTCGATAGGTATTTCCTTTCAATAAAAAGAAAGCACGGAAGATAACGCCGATGCAGAAAAAGGCAAACGGATACATTCCGATATTGACGAGCCATGGACGAGATGCGCCAAGACGCTGTATATAGCTTCTACATATACTTAGTATATCATCAATGATGACGTATGTACAGCTGAGCGAAAAACATTTATCGTTTAAATCAAATTTGCAACTTGAGGGGCGATAACTCAATATTGGTATAATGATACTTCTGTCAAGTCGAACTTGAGCGTTAATAGCGTCACACGTCAGATGGCAGTCCGAGCATATGCTGGGAAGGTGAAATTCCTATGGTGCGGTTTTGCAAACTGCCATTCGTTATAGCTTGTATAATTTTTATATCAGAAAATAGCAGTTAGTATTGAACGGTTATTTTGTAATATAAATTGAATTGTACAATCTGTAAATTGCATAAATTTTTAATGGGGTGATGATATTATGAAACGTATAACAATTGATGTTATTCACTATAACAGAAAAAAAGAACGCATTAACATTAAATCAGATGATAACAAAGAAAAAATTAAAGAAGCTGTATTTTATGTTATAAATAATGAAATTAAAAGATAGGACTTTATTTTGCATTATTATATAAAATATGATATTATTTATATGATAATGAATGTGAAGTCCTCTTTTTTTAAGGAGGATGATACATTATGAAAAATACAGTAGCTATTTATGTTCGTTTATCAAAAGAGGATTTAGATAGTGGGGAGCGTGAGAGTGAGTCAATTCAAAACCAAAAATCAATGTTATTTAATTATGCAATAGAACACGAATGGCAAATATATAATGTTTACTGTGATGAAGATTATAGCGGAGCATATGCAGGCATTGACAACCATCGTCCGGAGTTTAATCGAATGATAAGTGACGCGTCACAAAATAAATTCAACATCATATTATGCAAAAGTCAATCGCGTTTTAGTCGTAATATGGAAGTTGTTGAACAGTATATACACGGTAGATTTGCCGAATGGGGCATAAGGTTTGTAAGTCTGATTGATAATGCCGATACCGAGGTTAGAGGTAATAAGAAATCGCGTCAAATAAACAGTCTTATAAACGAATGGTATCTTGAAGATTTATCGGAAAATATAAAAGCTGTTTTTAAATACAAAATGGAAAAAGGTGAGTTTATTGCAACTTTTCCGCCGTATGGATATTCAAAAGATAAGGATAACAGAAATCATCTTGTAATAAATCCTAACACGGCTCCGATAGTGAAACAGATTTTTGAATGGCACAGTGAGGGTTATGGTGCTGCAAAAATTAGCCGTATGCTAAATGACAGGGGAATTCCCAATCCAAGAAAGCAACAAGAAATTGACGGTTTAAGAAAAACATATATGTACGGTCCGGAAGAACTCGGCTGTTGGAGTACAACTACCATTGGTGATATATTAAATAATCAGGCATATTGCGGTGATGTGGTTCAACATAAGGTTGAAAAGGTCAGTTATAAATCAAGGGTAATAAGAAAAGTTGATTCAGATGATGTTATTATTATCAAAGATATGCACGAGCCGATTATATCACGAGAAATGTTTGAAGAAACTCAAGAACGTTTGTCTAAACACAGAAAAGCAACAGGAACAGGTAAAGTACATATATTGTCGGGAAAAGTGTTTTGTCATTATTGCGGTAAACCAATGCAGAAAAATCATGGAAGGACAACGAAAAAAGGACATATAGGGTATTTGAGATGTAGGGATAAATATTCCTATGCTACAAAGGATAGGTGTCCTACACCAAACATACGAATAGATTACATTTTGGACGCTTTACAAATGCAGCTTATAACAAAATTCAAGAATGTTGCAATTGAAAACCTGAATGACGAGTATATAGCTCAGCTTCTCAGCAGGCACAGTGATGAAAATGTTTTAATAGAAACGGAACTGTCTAATTTGAAACAAGAACAAGAAAAGATTTCAAATAATCAAAAAAATCTTTATAATGACCGTCTTAATGATATTATATCATTATCCGAATATTTAGATTATAATAAAGGATTTATTGAACGATTAAATGAAATTGAAAAACGTATTACAGAGATAGAGAAAAAGTTTAAAGCAAAAGACGATACAAGAAAACGTGAAAATATAAAAACAGCATTGATGTCATTTCTTGAAAAAAAGTGTTTAGACAGAAAGATTATTGAGTATCTTGTTGAGCGTATTGAGTTTGGAGAAATCAATGAAGAAACAGGTAATCCTATGTTGAAAATATATTGGGCATGGGATTGATAATTGAACATATCTTTAAAATATATGGAATTTATATGTACAAATGGAAATTTACAGACATTGAGGCTGTGCCGTTTAACAGAGGTTTTTATTCGGTTGATTTGAAGTATTTCTTTAAAGTAACTTTAGCAGTATTTACAGGAGTGGGCCGTCCGACAGAAGTTGAGGGTCTTGCGACTTTTGATAAAAAAGTTATACTTTTCGGCTCGGAAGGCAATGCAAAAGTTTTTGAGTCGAAGTATAAAGAGGACGCTTTTGACCCGCAGCTTTGGAGAAAAACAAATATGCCGCATGCAGTGGTAGAGGTGGTAGACCCGATAACATTGGGTGCAAAGCTTGTTGATGTACGTGACAGAAAATCTTGTTGCTGTGATGATGATTTCGATTTGGCGTCTGTGCCTGCGTCGGTTTGCAGAGTGTTTGACGATCAGTTTGTAACAGGCAATGAGGCAAAACGTGTGTTCGTATCTTTGGGTATTTTCTCCATAATTAAAATCGAACGCCACGTTCAACTTCTTATCCCGTCATATGACTTCTGTATCCCTCAAAAAGAATGTGTAGGGGCAACAGCCCCCACCCCAAATAGACCATCTTTTTTTGTCGTAAAATCTTTATTTCCTTTATAGTATCACATAACAAATTTAAAATCAATATTTATTGATAAATCAAGTATTTCATTCCATAATATATCCGATTGACAGATAGATTATGGAATATATTTTAGTGAACAAGGATATATCTGTCTGTGAAATTGAAATATCCAACGCAAGTTTTTCTATTGAAAATGTAAGCAAAATATATAATCCCGAACATATTCCGCTGGGTCTTTCAGAAAATCTAACAAACGATTTATTATATTTCAATATTTTTTTGTATAAATTGTTGATTTGTTTTAGCTTGTGTGGTATATTTATTATATAAAAAAAATAAGGTGGGAGATACAAATGAAAACACAAGCGATTAACAAAATATCCGTTACCGCTCCGATTTCGGGCAAAATTATTCCGATTACAGAAGTACCTGATTCAGTTTTTTCAGAAAAGGTTTTAGGTGACGGAATAGCAATTATACCATCGGACGGCAAGATATACAGTCCCATAAACGGCGTTGTAAGTTCTGTTGCGGAAACGCTTCACGCATACGGATTTACGTCTGATGACGGACTTGATGTACTTGTACATTTCGGACTTGAAACAGTGAATTTAAAAGGCGAAGGGTTTAAGTCATATGTCAAAGACGGCGACAGAGTAAGTGTCGGTGATCTTGTGGCAGAAGTTGATATAGAATTACTTAAATCCAAAGGAATAAATATAATCACACCTGTACTTATTTGTGGCGGTGCGGAAGAACTTGATATGAATTTATGCAAAGACAAAACAGTTTACGCAGTTAAAACAACGCTTATAAGTTTTTCATCAAAGGAAGAACCCATAAAATCCGAAACAGAAGCAAAAAACAAGAAAAGCGGTAAAATATTCGATACACTCCAAAAACTCGGCAAAGTGCTGATGGTTGTTATTGCGGTAATGCCTGCTGCCGGACTTATGATAAGTTTAGGTAAACTTGTCGGCATGATAGGCGGCGGAGATATTGCAATTATACATACAATCGGCAATGTTATGGAGAATATCGGTTGGGCGGTTATTAATAATCTGCATATCTTGTTTGCAGTGGCAATAGGCGGTTCGTGGGCAAAGGAACGTGCCGGAGGTGCTTTTGCGGCAGTTATGGCATTCATTCTCATAAACTGTATCACCGGTCAAATATTCGGTGTTACGTCTGATATGCTTAACGATCCGAATGCAATGACTCAAACATTATTCGGTCAAGATATGATGGTAAACGGATATTTTGTATCGGTACTTGGTATGCCCGCACTTAATATGGGTGTATTTGTCGGTATAATTTCAGGTTTTGTCGGTGGTATTATATACAATAAGTTTTATAATTTCCGCAAACTGCCTGACGCATTATCGTTCTTTAACGGCAAAAGATTTGTTCCGCTTGTTGTCATAGTGGGTTCTGTTGTTGTTTCATTGGTACTTGCAGTTGTTTGGCCGTTTATACAGCTCGGAATAAATTCATTCGGCAAATGGATTGCGGGTTCATCTTCAACATCAGCAGTATATGCACCTTTCATATACGGTACGCTTGAAAGACTTTTATTGCCGTTTGGTCTGCATCATATGCTTACCATTCCTGTAAACTACACTGCTTTGGGGGGTGAATACGTAATTCAAACAGGTGCAAATATGGGTTCAACCGTTTACGGTCAAGACCCGTTATGGCTTGCTTGGGTAAACGACCTTATCAATTATAAAGATGCAGGCAATATGAGTGCATATCAAAATTTGATAAATACAATTACTCCGGCACGTTTCAAAGTCGGACAAATGATTGGTGCAAGCGGTCTTGTTTTAGGCATTACACTTGCAATGTACAAAAGAGTCGATTTGGACAAAAGAAAGAAATACCGTTCAATGTTCTTCTCGGCAGGATTGGCAGTGCTTTTAACGGGTGTAACAGAGCCGGTTGAATTTATGTTTATGTTCTGTGCAATTCCTTTGTATATAGTATACGCAATTTTGCAAGGTTGTGCATTTGCACTTGCGGATATAATCCATTTAAGATTACATTCATTCGGTGATATTGAACTGATAACACGTCTGCCTATGGCTTTTAAAGCGGGATTGGGCGGTGATGTATTAAACTTTGTAATTGCGGTTGTGGCATTCTTTATTATCGGATACTTTGTCGCATATTTTATGATTGGTAAATTTAAACTTGCGACACCAGGACGACTTGGTAATTATACGACAGATACAGATGACACTGCACAGAAAGAAAAAAGTACATCATCTGACGGTCAGCCTGAAAGAATAATTGCACTTTTGGGAGGACGGGAAAATATAACATTAGTCGATGCATGTATGACAAGACTCCGCGTTACTGTAAAAGATTCATCAAAAGTCGCTGATGAAACTGCATGGAAAAAAGAAGGTGCATTGAATTTGTTTGTCAAAGGAAACGGTGTACAAGCGGTTTACGGAACAAAAGCAGATGTACTTAAATCTGATATTAACGATATTTTATAAGATAGGATTATAAATATGAAACTTATTACTCTAAATACACACAGTATTACCGAACCGAATTATTATGAGAAAATGCTGATTTTAGCAAAGGCAATAGCGACAGAATTGCCTGATGTTGTGGCACTGCAAGAGGTAAATCAGACTATTGATATGCCCCTTATAGAGGGGAAAACACTTGTAACGTCAAATGCCGATATTCGTACAGACAATTATGCGGAGGCCTTACTCAATGAATTAAAAAAGCTTGGTGTTTCGTATAACTGCGTGTGGTTGCCTATTAAAATCGGTTACGGCAAATATGATGAGGGATTGGCGATTTTAAGTCGCTCTCCTATCATTGATACAGATAATGTGTTGATAAGCAAATGCAATGATTATTCCTATTGGAAAACACGCCGTATTATCGGAATAAAAAATGAATTAGGTTGGTTTTACAGTGTCCATATGGGTTGGTGGAATGATGAGGAAGAACCGTTTAACGAACAGTGGAACAATCTTAATAATCATCTTAACAACAAAAAAAACATATGGCTTATGGGCGATTTTAACAGTGACGCAAATGAAATCAACGGCGGATATAATCTCGTAAAAGAGTGTGGTTGGTATGACAGTTTTAATCTCGCCAAAGAAAAAGACAGCGGATTTACCGTCACAAAAAAAATAGACGGCTGGAAAGATAAAGATATTTCCGATAAACGTATTGATTATATTTTCTGTAACCATACTGCTGATGTGACTAAATCAACAGTTGTATTTGACGGCACAAATTACGATGTCGTTTCAGACCATTTCGGGGTTATGATAGAAGTTGAATAAGTAAAAATGTGGACAATCTTCAATTACTGTATAAGCAGTATTAGAAGCTGTCCACTTTTTTATTCTTTCACAAGTATCTGCTTTAAATAACAAAAGTCAATTATAAATATATTGGTTATTTGACACTTTGACAATTCAGCACAGAGGATATTTTGAACGGAAATATATAAAGTCCACTAAATAGGACTCTGCTTGT
>ERZ773228.1757-NODE-1757-length-21676-cov-3.600620_pt1 | contig 21676 bp, 15 predicted proteins | sample MGYA00580524_ERZ773228 | MGnify/ENA primary metagenome ERZ773228 (study PRJEB29015, sample SAMEA2737768) | human gut metagenome | biome: human gut; feature: human-associated habitat; material: faeces | place: China | collected 2012 ... | reverse complement strand
TCAGACTGTCGACAAATTGTCCGGAACGTGCAATATATTATTTTTATATTTTAAAGTTTAATTTATAGCTATAAAAAGCAACAGGCAAGCCTATCTTCGATATACGGCTTGCCTGTGCACTTTTTGTGAAAATAAACTCTAACGTAACCACGTACGCAGACGAGTTCATTTTCACAAAATCCGAACTAATTTCTTGACGTCTGTCAGCGTGTAAAAAAACCGTAGGGTTTGTTTAGATTATTTGTTCTTACCGCAGCAGTTCTTGTATTTCTTACCGCTGCCGCATGGGCAAGGGTCGTTTCTGCCGGGTTCTTTCTTTGCACGTTTAGGTGTGTTTCCGAGAGAACCGTCACCGCCTGTATCAAGCGGTTTAGCGACTTGCTCACGTTCAATCTTAACTCTCGGCATAGCTGAAAGTACGTATCTTACAGTATCTTTCTTTATGCTGTCAAGCATATTTTCGTAAAGCTCACTGCCGACATTTCTGTATTCAAGAACAGGGTCGTGCTGACCGTATGCTCTAAGACCGATTTCACGTTTAACGTGTTCCATTTCGTCAAGATGATCCATCCAAAGAGTATCAACAACTCTAAGCATAAGCACTCTTTCAAGCTCACGCATATTCTCGCCGAATACTTCTTCTTGTGATTCGTAACGCTTGTTGCCAAGCTCCATAAGCATATCCTTAACGTCTGCTTTTGTGATAGTTTCCATATCTTCCTCAGGGATTTTAAATTCACCTTGAGCATTTAGATATTGATTTGCAAATTCTGTGATTGCACGAATGTTCCAATCTTCAGGAATTTCTGAGATTCCGATATAATCGTCAAGTGCACTGTCGATTGCAGATTCCATCATATTCTTGATAGTACCGCTTATATCCTCACCGTCAAGTACCATTTGACGCTGTGCGTATATAATCTTACGCTGTTCGTTCATAACTTCGTCGTATTGAAGAACGTGCTTACGAGAATCAAAGTTTCTGCTTTCAAGATTTTTTTGTGCATTTTCGATTGCATTTGTAAGCATTTTTGCTTGAATAGGCTCGTCCTCTTCAAGGCCGAGTGCGTCAACCATAGACTTAACCTTGTCACTGCCGAAAATTCTCATAAGATCATCATCAAGTGAAAGGAAGAATTGAGATACACCGGGGTCACCCTGACGACCTGCACGACCTCTAAGCTGATTGTCGATACGTCTTGATTCGTGACGTTCAGTACCTATAATATACAAACCGCCAAGCTCGCGGACTTCGTCTTGTTCCGGCTTGATTTGTGCTTTGAATTTGTCATTAAGTTCGGTAAATACTTTTCTTGCATTGATAATATCTTCATCATCTGTATCACCGAAACCTGTTGCCTCTGCGATAAGCTCATCTGTAAATCCTTGACGTGCCATTTCATGCTTAGCCATATATTCTGCATTACCGCCAAGGTTAATGTCAGTCCCACGACCCGCCATGTTTGTTGCGATTGTTACAGCACCTTTTTTACCTGCCTGTGCAACGATTTCAGCCTCTTTTGCGTGATACTTCGCATTTAGGACTTCGTGTTTAATTCCTGCACGCTTTAGAAGTGCCGAAAGTATTTCCGACTTGTCTACGTTTACGGTACCTACAAGTACAGGCTGTCCCTTTGCGTTACATTCTTGAATTTGCTTGATAACCGCCATAAACTTGCCTTTTTCTGTTTTGAATACAACGTCATGTAAATCCTTACGGATTACCGGCTTATTTGTAGGAACGGCAACAACGTCAAGCTTATATATATGTTGGAATTCTTCTTCTTCAGTAAGTGCCGTACCTGTCATACCCGAAAGCTTGTTGTAAAGACGGAAGAAGTTTTGGAATGTGATTGTTGCAAGAGTCTTTGACTCGTTTTCGATTTTAACGCCTTCCTTTGCTTCGATAGCTTGGTGCAAACCGTCACTGTAACGTCTGCCCGGCATTATACGTCCTGTAAATTCATCAACAATCATAACCTCGCCGTCTTGAACAACGTACTGTTGGTCGCGGTGCATAACACCATTAGCCTGCAAGGCTTGGTTGATGTGGTGTTGAAGCTTCATATTTTCAGGGTCGGAAAGGTTTTCGATACCGAAACCTTGTTCAGCCTTTTTAATACCCTGTTCGGTAAGCATAGCTGTTTTTGCTTTTTCGTCAACGATATAATCTGCATCTACATCTTCGTCAAGCTGTTTGTCGTCGTGTTCTGTAACGACAACCTTTTTAAGACGTTTAACGAACATATCGGCAACTCTGTAAAGGTCATTTGCGTCCTCGCCCATACCGGAAATGATAAGCGGAGTTCTCGCCTCATCTATAAGAATTGAGTCAACTTCATCGACTACTGCATAATTATGACCGCGCTGTACCATTTCTTCTTTATGAACAACCATGTTGTCACGAAGATAGTCGAAACCAAGTTCGTTATTTGTACCGTAAGTAATGTCAGCGGCATATGCCTCACGTCTTTCACCGTTGTCAAGCTCGTGAATAATAAGTCCGACACTCATACCAAGATAACGGTAAACTTTTCCCATCCACTCACTGTCACGCTTAGCAAGATAATCGTTTACGGTGACAATATGTACACCGTCACCGGTTAAAGCGTTCAAATATGCAGGAAGTGTAGAAACAAGAGTTTTACCTTCACCTGTTTTCATTTCTGCGATACGTCCCTGATGAAGAATAATACCACCGATAACCTGTACATAGAAGTGTTTCATTCCAAGTACACGCCAGCTTGCCTCACGCATTACCGCAAATGCCTCAGGAAGAAGATCATCAAGTGTTTCGCCGTTTTTAAGTCTTTCCTTAAACTCAGGTGTCTTGGCTTTTAATTCTGCATCTGAAAGTTTTGCCATATCGTCCTCAAGTGCCATAACTTTGTCTGCGATAGGACGTATTCTCTTTAGTTCTCTGTCAGAATATGTGCCGAATATTTTGTCGAATATACTCATTTATTTTTCTCCTCATAAATAATATCGGTCTGTGTAATCCCAAAGAATGGAATTATCGCATTATTAACGTATATTATATCACAAAAACGTAAGGATTACTACTGTTTTTTATTAATTTTTTGTAAAATTTATTTTGCACTGAAAAAGGTGCCGATATGCCGGCACCTTTAAGTACAGTAGATTTTAGCAGCAATCGTTTTTGTGATTGTCACAGCAAGGGTCGCAGCATGGATCGCAACAGCAACAGCAGTTGTTATTACCTCCGCCGAAAATATTACCGTCACAGCAAAGTATAACAAGTGCCACTATTACCACAATCCATATCCAACTGTCTGAATTGTTATTACATCCTCCGCCGAAAAACATAGTAAAAACCTCCTTTAATTTGTTTATGGTTTATACTATGCCAAAGCGTTGTTTTTGGTTACGCATTTCGGACTTCCGATTCGGTAAAGACATAATTGCCGTTTCCGTCACGGGTGATGTAAAGGATTATGTTCGGTCTTGCAATACGTCTTATGACCGTTACCCAACCGTTTGCGGTCATTTCGATTGGAGTGTAAACTGCGTTCGGATAGTGAGTTTCAACGTAGTTTGCAACGCGTTCGTGCTGTTCTTTAAAGCGTGGTTTGTTGAATAAACCTTTTCCTGTTATTGCACTGTATATGCCTGCCGCGGCGGCAGTGCCTATTAAAAATAATGTTCTCTTTTTCACGTTATTCACCTCTGTGATATTCGTTGTATACGTCACGTTTCGGAAGATTTCTGTCTGCGGCGGCTTTTTTTATTGCGTCTTTTGAAGTCATACCTTCCGCAATGTATTTGTCAACGTGTTCTTTAATTGAAATGTTTTCCCATTCGTTTTCTTCCGTTTCTTCGACTTCTTTTGCACCCTCGACTACAAGTACATATTCACCGCGCGGATTGTTTTCGGAATAATATGCGATTGCCTCGTCGATTGTGCATCTTTTCACTTCTTCGTGAATTTTTGTAAGTTCACGTACAAGAGCGATTTTTCTGTCACCGCCGAATGTCTTTTGCATATCGGAAAGCGTGTTTTTTAATTTGTGCGGAGCCTCATAAAAAATGAGCGTGTGAGTGTCGTTTTTCACAAGTTCAAGATGTTCTTTTCTGTGACGCTTGTTCACCGAAAGAAATCCCTCAAATGCAAATCGTCTTGTCGGAAGTCCCGACAGTATCAGTGCGTTTATACCTGCGACAGGTCCGGGGATTGAGGTGACGTCAATATCGTTTTCGATACATAGCTTAACCAAGTCCTCACCGGGATCTGAAATTGCCGGAGTACCTGCGTCCGATACAAGTACAATGTTTTTACCGTTCTTTAAAAGTGATATAATGTATTCGCCTTTTTCGTGCTTGTTGTGTTCGTGGTAGCTTGTCAGTGGCTTTGATATTTCAAAGTGATTTAAAAGCTGAAGCGTACGTCTTGTATCTTCTGCGGCAATTAAATCGGCATTGTTAAATGCCTCAAGACAACGCGCGGACACATCACCGAGATTGCCTATCGGTGTGGCACATAAATATAGTTTTCCGTTCATAAGTTCTCCTTGCAAAATGCGAATTATACAAATAGGTTGTTTATAACATTTACGATTTTCTGTGCGGTTTCGGGCTTGTTCATTGTGTAAAGATGAATACCGTCAATGTCGTTTGAAAGCAGGTCGATAATTTGATCAACCGCATACGCAATACCTGCTTGTTTTAAAGCCTCCGGATTGTCTTGGTATTTTGAAATCATACGCAAGAATTTTGACGGCATAGACGCACCGCCTGAAAGAATTGCCATACGCTGTATTTGACCTGCGTTTGTAAGAGGCATTATTCCGGCTGTGATAGGTTTGTTTATACCTTTCTTTGCAAGTTTATCGCGGAATTTGTAAAATTCGTCGTTGTCAAAAAACATTTGAGTAACAAGAAAATCAACACCTGCGTCAACTTTTACTTTTAAATTTTCAATATCGGCATCAAGGCTCGGAGAATCGGGGTGACACTCAGGGTAACAAGCACCGCCGATGCAAAAATCTCCGAAATCTTTGATTGCCTCTACAAGTTCGTTTGCATAGTGATAACCCGGGAATATTTCACCGTCATAATCTTTCGGCTTGTCACCGCGAAGTGCAAGGATATTTTCAATTCCAAGGTCTTTATATTCCTGTAATTTTACCTTAATATCGTCCTTTGAGTTTGCAACGCAAGTAAGATGTGCAAGTGACGGAATAGAAAGATTATTCTTTAAATGTGAGGCGATGTATGCGGTATTTTTTGAATTGCTGCCGCCTGCACCGTATGTAACGCTCATATAGTCAATAGGCATTTTTGAAAGCTCGTCAACTGCTGAAATTACATTGTCAAGTCCGCTGTCCTTTTTCGGCGGAAATACTTCAAATGAAAGCACCGGCTTTTTTTGAGCAAATATATCTCTTATAAACATTCTGTTTTTTCTCCTTAATCTGTAATTATATATATAAAAATATTATACCGCAGATTTGAAACAATATCAAGTGTTGAAATTTGAAATAAATTAACTGATTTTTATATCGCAATTATGGAAAATATGTGGTATAATAATAGATAGTTATAAAATTAGAAATTGAGGGAGGAGAAAATATGAAAGTAACAAAAGCGGTAATACCTGCGGCAGGGTTCGGAACAAGATTTCTTCCGGCGACTAAGGCAGTGCCGAAAGAAATGCTGCCGATAGTCGATAAGCCGACAATTCAGTATATTGTTGAGGAGGCAATCGCATCGGGCATTGAGGATTTGCTTATAATTACATCACGCGGTAAGGACGCACTTGTAAATCATTTTGATAAGGCATATGAGCTTGAAACGATACTTGAACGTGACGGCAAGCAGGAAATGCTTAATGCTGTTCGTGAAGTGTCGGATAAAATAAACGTTCAGTTTGTACGTCAAAAGGAACAGAAAGGTCTTGGACACGCTGTACTTTGTGCGAAAAGCTTTGTCGGAAACGAGCCTTTTGCGGTAATGCTCGGCGATGATGTGGTTGTGGCGGAAAAGCCGTGTTTGAGTCAGCTTATCGAACAGTTTGACAAATATAATGCGACAGTGCTTGGTGTTCAAAAAGTCGGAATGAATCAAGTTTCAAAGTACGGCATTGTGGACTGCGATAATGTTGAAGGCAGAATGTATAAACTAAAGGGAATGGTTGAAAAGCCGAAAAAAGAGGACGCACCGTCAGACGTTGCGGTACTCGGCAGATATGTAATCACACCTGCAATATTCGATTACCTAAAAAAAACACCTAAGGGTGCAGGCGGCGAAATACAGCTTACCGACGCACTTGTAATGCTTGCAAAAAATGAAGATATGTACGCATATGACTTCGAGGGCAGAAGATATGATATAGGAAGTAAACAGGGATTTTTACAGGCAACAGTAGATTTTGCACTTTCAAGAGATGATTTGAAAGATGAATTTGCGGAATATTTAAAAGAGGTAACAAAAAATCTATAATAAAAAAGACGGTGCACATTGGGGAATGCACCGTCTTTTCTCGTTTAATGAACTCAATTAAGTTCAATAATAGTATAAATTATTACTGTAAAAATTGCAATATAAAGGATAAATCTTCTATATTAAAAAAGTATAATTCGTTTAAAATTGTCATATTGCGTGACAAGACGTGACATTTTTACAAATCATTCATTTATAATGTCACGAATAACGGAGATATATAAAATAACGTGACATTTTTGTATAATTTGTACATCAAACTTCTATAATTTTAGTCTTTAACTTCCCATTTTCGATTTCAGCCTCTGCATATGTGCCTGTATAACGTATACTTCCCGGGTTTAAAAGTGTGGCTTTGCCTTTGTAATCGGTATAAGGAATGTGCGTGTGACCGAATATTATTAAATCGGGATCATATTTTTCGGCAGCCTTGCGGAGAGTCATAAATTCATATTCGTATTTTACATTCTGTTCGTGACCGTGAGTAATAAATATTTTAACACCGTCGATTGTAACAAGCAGATGTGACGGCGCTTTTGAAAAGTAGTCGTTGTTGCCTTTTACATAATATATAGGTATGTTTGGGTATATCGATTCCAAATCTTCCGCGTCACCTGTGTAATCGCCTGCGTGGAAAATCGCACTTACACTGTCGGCTTTTTCGATTATATCTAAACAGCGGTTAATATCGCCGTGAGTATCGGAAAAAATCAAAATTTTTTTCATAATCTAATCCTCTCAATATAAAAAGTATGTATGTAGTATATCATATGCAAACGCAATTTGTCAAAAAATGATGTCGAAATATTTTTATATATCGACAACAGGATTTTACATATTTATCCATAAACGAGTGGTATAATAACTTATATTGCACTTGTAGGAGGAATTAAAAATGAGTCAGCCAGCGGTAAAAAGACAACGGAATACAGAAATGCTCCGAGCACCGTCTGTGAGAGATGTGGGAATGAGTATGCTATTGCTTTTGGCAGGACGAGCGTCTGTTTTGGGACTTTTTCCGTTCGGAGTGGCTTTTTTTGCTTCTTGCTTTGATAAAAGTATTGCGTATCTCGGTATAACTGTGCTTTCGATTGCACTTATGACGTCGGCAGGCAGTGCGGTGCTTACAAAATATCTTGTTGCGGCACTGTTGTTTTGGATATATACACGTTTCAGAAATAAGGAAAATCTTGTGCTTGACGCGGCGTGCGTTGGCGGTGCGGTTATGGTCGGCGGATTTGTTTTTCTTATATATACATATGTAGGAGCATACGATATACTTATGCTTTTTGTTGAGTCGATAGTCACCTCACTGATGTATATAATATTCAAAAAAGCACACGGATTGATTGCAAACCGCAAAAAACGCACGCAGACCGCACAGGACGAGCTTATAAGTATTTCTGTAAGCGTGGGTGTTTTTATAACGGGACTTTCGGGAATTGTGTTTCCGTATAATATCAGTCTTGCCAATATAGTTTCCGTATATGCGGTACTTTGCATTGCACTTCACGGCGGTATTGCGGCGGCGGGCAGCGGGGGACTTTGTATAGGGTTTATGTCGGCAATGTCGTCACCGTCGGCGGTTGTGACTATGGGTATTTTCGGTATAAGTGCATTGTTCGGAAATTTGCTGAAATCGTTCGGACGTTTCGGAGTTGCGTTGGGATTCTTGGGCGGTAGTGCGGTGGCACTTTTGTATGCGGGAAGTGCATCGTCTTTGCCTGTGACAATTATTGAAACGGTGATAGGGGCGGTGCTTTTTGTACTGACACCGAATAAAGTTCAAGGGTATATAAAATCTTTTTTTGCAAGGTCGTTAAAGCTTGAAACGGTGAGTGCGGACGTGAGAGTTAAAGAGTATTTGTCTATGCAGCTTGAAAAGTCGGCAAAGGCATTTAAGAGCTTGGAGGAGTGTTTTTCAAATGCTTCGGAGAAAAGACTGAAATCATATAATAAAGATGTTGCTACGCTTTTTGATGAGGTTGCGGACAGAGTGTGTGAGGGGTGTCCGAATGCGGTTAAATGCTGGCAGTCCGACTTTACACGTACGTACCGCAGTATAATGCTGTTGCTTGATACGATTGAAACAAGGGGGATATTGGAGTTTACATCAGTGCCGAACAGTTTTAAGGATAAATGCTTGCGTCCCGATTTGTTTGTTGTTGAGTTTAATCACGTCTATGAATTGTATAAGAAAAACCTTGTGCGGACGGGCGAGGCGGTTACGAGTCGTGACTTGGTTGCAAGGCAGTACAGAGAGATGTCAAGCCTTATGGACACAATGGCGGAAAATATATGTTCCGGCTTTACGTTCAGAGAGGATTTGGAGGAAACACTTATTGCCGAGCTTGACAAAGTCGGAATTATGGCATTTGAAATAAGCGTTATTGAAAGCAGTCACGGAAAAATGGAGGTGTATCTCGGAACGTCTAAGGGTACGGAAGTCGGGAAGATTGAAAACGTGCTTGAAAGCGTTGTCGAAACACCTATGGGCTATGAATGTGACAGTGCGAACGGACTTATGAAATTTGTGTCACGCGCAAAATTTACCGCAGATATTGCGATAAGACAGATAAGCCGAGATTTCAGCGAAGTGTCGGGCGACAGTATAGATACGTTTGTGACGGAGGATTATAAACAGTATGTGATTTTGTCGGACGGTATGGGCAGCGGTAAAAGGGCAATGTTTGAGAGTCATATAACACTGAAATTGTTGAGAGAATTTTTGCAGTCGGGGTTTGGCGTGAAAACGTCTATTGATATGATAAATTCGGCACTCTGTTTAAAACTTGACTATGAGTGTTTTTCTACCGTGGACCTGCTATGTATAGACCTTATGACAGGTATATGTGAGTTTTTCAAAATCGGCGGTTCGGAGAGTATTGTACTTCACGGTCCGAATGTTGAAACGGTGTTTTCTGTATCGTTGCCTGTCGGTATGCTGCCTGATATAAAGGTACAGGGACAAGCCAAACGCCTTGATGACGGCGATATAATCATAATGATGTCAGACGGAATAAGTGAGGCCGGTTTTGGTACAGTGCGTACCGATTGGCTGAAAAAAGAAATAAAAATGCCGTTTGACACTATGGACGAAATGTCACAATCCGTAATTGAAAACGCAGTCAAAAAAAGCCGTGACGCAGTAATCGACGATATGACCGTTGCGACAATAAGGTTGATAAGAAACTAAAAAAGACAATATTTGAAAAATATATTGCAATTCCTACCAAGATATGATAAGCTATATATGTAAAAATTTATATGTGGGAGGCAATTATTTTATGAGAGAGAAAATTTTAAGTATGATTTTGGCACTGTCAATGCTGTGTGCATTTGTGCCGATGACGGCAAGTGCGGAAACGTATGAGGACTATTTGGAATATTGGGTAAATGAAGATAATACGGTTACGATTTCAAGATGTGCCAAGGACGTGGCGGAAGTAAATATACCGAGCGAAATTGAGGGAGCAACGGTAACTGAGATTGATGGCGATGCGTTTTTTAAATGTGTGGATTTGAAGAAAGTAACAATCCCGTCAACCGTAACTTCAATAGGGTACGATACATTTTTGGGCTGTACAAGCCTTGAAAATATAGTTGTCGATACTGAAAACAAAAATTATATTTCAGAGGACGGAATACTTTTTAACAAGAGTAAAACAGAACTTATTCAATATCCTGCTGCAAAAAGTGGTGTAAGCTATACAATTCCGTCAAGTGTTTCGAAAATTGACGGTTGTGCTTTTAAGTATACACAAAATGTTAATACTATAAATGTTCCGCAACAAACAACATCAATAGCAGCGGGTGCATTCAGTAAAAGCGTTAATTTGGAAGCGATAAACGTTGATGAAAACAACCTATATTACACTTCTGACAACGGAGTGCTTTTTAATAAAGATAAATCAGAACTTGTTGCATATCCTGCGGAAAAAAGCGATACAAGCTATACAGTTCCTGAAAGCGTGACATATATACAGGCACAGGCATTTTATGGTTGTACAAACTTGACTTCGGTTTCTCTTACAGATAATGTTTATGATATGGGCAGTTCTGTATTTTCAGATTGTACAAATTTGACTGATGTGGTATTATCTGAGGATCTAAGTTGGATTCAGGGTTCGACATTTTCAAATTGTACAAGCCTAAAGAGTGTAAAAATTCCAAGTGATGTAGATACAATATATTCTTCTGCTTTCAGCGGTTGTGCAAGTCTGGAAAGTATAACAATACCTAAAAGTGTTGATTTGATTGAACAGTATGCGTTTTATGATTGTAACATCTTAAAAGATATATACTATTTTGGTACCGAAACACAATGGAATAAAATTGATATAGAAGAAAACAGCGCAGGTGACGGCAACGGCGCGTTGAAAAACGCAACAATTCATTATAATAAAACAGCAGAGCCGTTTACTTACAATTTGAATAATGACGGAAAATCAGTGGTTATTGTTAAGTGCGACCAAACTGCAAGTGAAGTTACAATACCGAGCAAAATTGATGACTTGCCTGTTACGGTGATAGATAACGGTGCATTTATGTCTTGCAGTAATTTAACAAATATAACCGTGCCTGAAAGCGTAGAAGAAATAAGATACAGTGCATTTGCCAACTGTGAAAACTTGGAGAGTGTAACGATACCTAAGAGTGTTAAGTTTATCGGGGCTGACGCATTTTACAAATGCGAGAAACTGACTACTATTGACATAGATGAGGACAATGAAAATTACAGCTTTGAAAACGGAGTATTGTTTGATAAGGATAAGACGGTTTTGATACAGTGTGTTGCGTTAAATGCAGATACAAGCTATACCGTTCCGTCAAGCGTGGAGCATATAAACCACAATGCCTTTCCTTATTATGTTACATTGGAAAGTGTAACAATACCAAAATCGGTAAAAGAATTATCAATAAGATCTTTTGGTTGTAATAGCTTGCAAAGTATAAATGTAGATAACGACAATGAAAATTACAGTTCAGCAGACGGAGTGCTTTTTGATAAGAATAAAACGACTATTCTTATATATCCGAACAATAAAGCAGGTACAAGCTATGTAGTTCCTTCAAGTGTTGAATGTATAAGCAGTATGGCTTTTGAGGCAAGCGGCGTAGTCAATGTTACAATGACGAACAATGTCAAAAAAATAGGACAATTTGCTTTTGGCGAATGTGATAAACTGGAAAGTATAGTTTTGTCTGAAAATATTGACAGAATAGAAAAGGCTCTGTTTTCAGAATGTAGTAGTTTGAAAAGTATTGATATACCGAATAAGGTTAAGTTAATAGAACGAAATGCGTTTGACGGTTGTACAAGCTTAAATAATGTAACGATTGGTAAAAAAGTAAATACAATAGAACAAAATGCTTTTTCTGGTTGTATAGGGCTTACCAACGTGTATTATGCAGGTACAGAAGATGAATGGGATAAGATTACAATAGGCAGAAATACATTGCTTACAGGTGCAACAATCCATTATAACGGAATAACTCCTGATATGTCTATGACAACCGTAAATGTTACAAAAACAGAAAGCGATACTTCATATGACTTTAACGTATCTGCACAAATGAAGTACGGCGACTGCTATGTATATGCGGCAGTGTATGATGAAAACGGTGTTATGCTTGGAATTAACAGAGTACCTCTTTCAATGAAAGACGATACAAAAATTTCTGTTGATAAAAAGGATAATGCAAAAAGCGTAAATATATTTGTATTATCATCACAATTACAACCGATTTCGGAAAAGAAAGCAGTAAAATTAGTAGAAGAATAAGTATAAAAAAATGGCACTTTCGTGCCATTTTTTTATACCAACTTTTTATTAATCCACTTACCCGAATAGTATCGGATAACGGGTACTGACGCACCCATTGCCCAGGCGAGTGGAGTAGCAATCCAAATACCTGTTGAGCCGAGCGGGCGAACAAGTATATATGCGAAAATAATTCTTCCGATAAGTTCAAGTATACCTGCGACAGCGGAGGTATTAACATCACCCGCACCGCGAAGAACGTTCAAATATGTTCTCATAACCGCCGCAACTATATACGCAACACATACGATAGTAAGGTACTTGCTTCCTATTGCGATAGCCTCAGCGGCTTGTGTTTTGTCAAGGAACAAGCCAAGCAGTTGATTACGGAACAATACAATTCCGGCAGCAATCACTATACATATACCGATAAGTGACGCAAGTGTTTGATACATACCCTTTTTTATTCTGTCCATCTGATTTGCACCGATGTTTTGACCCGAGAAAACCGACAATGCCGAGCCGACCGATACAATCGGTGCGATTGCGATTGAGTCGATTTTTACGGCGGCGGTATAGCCTGCCATAGTCATTGCACCGAATGAGTTTACAAGACGTTGCACACTCATTGTGCCGCGTGAAATCAGACAGCTTTCAAGTGCCGACGGTATTCCTGTTTGGAAAATCCGCTTGATTGCACGTTTTGTTGTTTGGAAGTTTATGCCCTCAAGATTAAGCTGCCTGCGGTGCCTTATCATATGTATAATACAATAAATCGCACTGATAATCTGTGCGATAACGGTTGCAACCGCCGCACCGACAACACCTGTTTTAAACACAACAACGAACAACAAGTCGAAAATTACATTTAATATAGAAGAAAGTATAAGTGCGTAAAGCGGTGTACGGCTGTCGCCAAGACTTCTGAGTATTGCGCTTGACGCGTTATACATAGCCGTACCGATTGTGAATGCGAATATTACGTTTATGTATGCAACCGCCTCATCAATTACATTATCGGGTGTGTTCAGAAACGATAAAATCGGCCGTGAAAACACAACTCCGGCAACTGACGTAACCACCGCCAAAATTCCCACTATGTAAATAAGTCCCGTAACTGTTTTTCTCAGTTCGTCAAAATTCCTTGAACCGAAACACTGCGCTATAATAATTCCCGCACCGCTCGTAAGTCCCATCATAAGACAAATCATAACTCCGACAATCGTACCTGTCGAACCTACCGCCGCAAGAGATTCGGCACCCACAAACTTACCGACAATCGCTGCGTCAACGAAGTTATACACCTGTTGAAAGATATTTCCGATCAGCATCGGAACTGAAAAAGAAAGTATCAATTTTAACGGATTTCCTTTAGTCATATCGCTTATCATTTCACAATACACCGCCCCTCATTTTAATAACTTATGACATTATAGTCTATTAAATTCATAAAGTCAATAAGGTTGAAAAATTTATTTTTATTTGTTATAATATTGTTAAAAAAGACAAGGGGGGTCTTAAAATTGAAAGTGTTGTTGTTATCCGTAAAAGCCGGTTACGGACATCATTCTACGGCTAAGGCTATTATGGAATATTTCGAGGAGAACGGACATCAATGTCATATGCTTGATATATTCGACTATGTAAATCATCGTTTGGGAAATTCAATACAGGACGGATACTTGCTTTCGACAAAGTACCTTGCAAAGACGTATGCGAAGGCTTACGGCAAACTTACGCAAAAGGACGAGCCGTATGACCGTAATTCGCTTGTATCGATATTTTCGCGATTTGTTTCAAAGAAACTTGAAAAGTTCGTTGTTGAATATAATCCCGATTTGATAATCGGTACGCATAGCTATGCCGGAGTGTGTATAAGCATACTTGCCGACCGTGCGGCTTTTGACTGTCCGTCTGTCGGAATAGTAACCGATTTCACTGTACATCCGTTTTGGGAAAGTACGTTCCTTGACTATTACGTAATTCCGGATGAACTTTTGGAACACGAAATGCAGAAAAAAGGTATAGCAAAAAAGAAACTTTTGCCTTTCGGTATACCGATAAGAGAACAGTTTGTAAAGAAAAACGACCCTATTGAGGCTCGGAAAAAACTCGGGATTGAAAATATTCCCACTATACTTATAATGATGGGTTCAATGGGATACGGAAATATAAAAAAGATTTTGGCACAAATTGATACATATCCGAAAGATTTTCAAGTGCTGTGCGTTTGCGGTACAAATAAGAAAATAAAAAGCGTAGTTGATGAATGTGATTGGAATAAAAAAATATATTCATACGGATTTGTCGATAACGTTGACGTAATGATGGACGCCGCCGACTTTATAATAACAAAGCCGGGCGGACTTACAACATCAGAATCGCTTGCAAAAGGATTGCCGATGATAACAATGAATCCACTTCCCGGACAAGAGGACAGAAACCTTAATTTCCTTGTGAATAATGGTGCGGCAATTATGGTAAACGACACTTATCCGATTTCTGAAGCGATAAATCAAATGTTTGCTTGTCCATGGCGTGTTGCAATGATGGAGGAAAGCGTAAGACATCTCGGTAAACCAAATGCAACGGCTGACCTTTATAATTTCTGCTGTGCAAAGGTTTTGGCAAAATCAACGCTTATTTGAAATTCTTTGTGATTTAGGTAATTTAATATGCCTGCGTCAGTTTTAAAATCGAATATAAGCTTGTAACTTGCAAGATTCATACCTCCGCTGTGTCGTGAGCCGTACTTCGTATCTCCGTACAGCGGATTTCCTATGTGCGAAAACTGTGCTCTGATTTGGTGTGTGCGTCCTGTTTCAAGCTCGACTTCCACAAGTGAAGTGTCTTTTTTTTCGGCAATAACATTATATTTTGTGCCGATTTTCTTTGAATTTTTTTCTTGATGATCGGAAACGGTAACTTTTTTGTCACCTCGTGTAAGATATGCGGTAAGATATCCGCTTTTTTGCAGATGACCTTCAACAATGCAAAGATATATTTTTTTTATTTCGCGACAGCGAATTTTTTCATTTATTATACGAAGTGCGGCGGCATTTTTTGCACCGATTATTATACCTGATGTGTTTCGGTCAAGGCGGTTGCAGAATGACGGCGAAAAACTGTGTTCGTTTTCGGGATTGTATTCGCCTTTTTTGTAAAGATAACTCTGCATTCTTTCAAGAAGCGTATCCTTTGTGCCTTTATCGTCCGAATGGACCACAACACCGCTTTCTTTATTAATAAGTATAATATTTTCGTCCTCATATACAACGTCAATATCGGAATTGCCTGCTTTAAAGCTTGATTTGCTTTCATAAAATTCGTCTTTAAAAAATAACTTCAACACATCGCCGTTTTGGAGCATATATTTGCCGTCTTTAATGTGTTTGCCGTTTACTCTGATGCAATTTTTTCTAAGACTTTTATATAACATACTCTGTGGCATATTGACAAGATATTTTGTAAGAAACTTGTCAAGCCGTTGCCCTGCGTCGTTTTGATTTATCGTGATTTCCCTCATTTGTTACCTCGATTGATATTTTATTTGTAAACATTTATTTTTGATATTGTATCATAAAAAAAATTGTGTTACAATATAGTTTGCATAAATATTTTATATGAATAAAAATTGTATTCAAATTTCGGAAGGAGAAAAAATATGGGAATTTTCGGCGGCGGTTATGATAAACCGGGTAAGGGAGTAGATAAGAACGAACCTAAAAAGAAAGGCTTTTTCTTGTTTTTTGATATTGTGATACGTAAGTTCACTAAATTTTTGGGTGCGAACTGTCTTTATGCGATAACGAGTATTATATGGATTGCGATTTTATATATTTTCGGCGGTATAGTTTTGAGCAGTACGCATATCGTTCAGAATGTTTCAGACACTATTATTTCGCTTGGTACGGAATCAAGCGCGGAAAATGTGCAGGGAAGTATTATGATACTTATTCAGCTTGCTTTTTCAATCGGTGTGTTCACGTTTTGGGGCTCAGGCCCTGCAACGGCGGCTTATTCGTATATAACAAGATGTTTCACACGTGGCGAACATACGTGGGTTTTGAGTGACGGTGCGGACAAGTTTAAGGAAAACTTTAAACAGGGTATGGTAGTTGTGCTGATTGACGCGGTTTTGCTTGTATTCGGACTTAATGCAATTCTTTTCTATCATTCACTTTACGTTTCAACGGGCAGTATGCTTTGGATGATGTTGCTGTATGTTATGATACTCGTACTTGTTGTTTATACAATGATGCACCCGTATTTGTATCAAATTATGGTTACATTTGAATGCGGAATCGGCTCGCTTTATAAAAATGCGTTGCTTATAACACTTGCAAAATTGCCGGGTAACTTTTTTACAACGCTTATAGGAGTACTTATATACGGTGCGTTGTTTACATTCGTTAATCCGCTTGCAGCGGCAATTATAGTAGTTGTTGTCGGACTTTGCGTTACTTGCTATCCGCCGCAATTTTATGCCGCAAGAGTAATTGAACGCTCAATATTAAAGGATATGAAAGAAAAACAGCATAAGGTTGAATATATCGGGGAGGAAGAATAATGGTTTTAGGTGAATATGATGTTGCCGTAATCGGAGGCGGTCACGCAGGCTGTGAGGCGGCTTTGGCGGCGGCAAGATTGGGTATGAAAACGGTTATGTTTTCAATAAGCCTTGACGCAATAGGAAATCTTCCTTGTAACCCAAGTATAGGCGGTACGGCGAAAGGTCACCTTGTTCGTGAACTTGACGCACTCGGCGGTGAAATGGGTAAAGCGGCGGACGCTTCGTTTATACAGTCAAAAATGCTTAATAAAGGCAAAGGCCCTGCCGTACATTCGCTTAGAGCACAGATTGACAGAAAAAAGTATCACGTTGAAATGAAAAAACGTGTTGAAAATCAAGAGAATTTACAGGTTAAACAGGCGGAAATCGTAAATGTAATTACCGATGAAGATAATAATGTAACGGAAGTTGTAACACATACAGGCGTTGAATATAAGGTAAAAGCGGTTATTATTGCCAGCGGAACTTATTTAAAGGGTAAAATTCTTATCGGAAGTTATTCGCGTGAAAGCGGTCCTGACGGAATGTTCCCTGCAAATGAACTTTCGGAAAATCTTCGCAGATTGGGTATTGAATTAAAGCGATTTAAAACAGGTACTCCAGCAAGAGTGCACGCGGATACACTTGACTACAGTAAGATGGAGCTTGAGGAGGGTGACGAAAAAATCGTGCCGTTCTCGTTTGAAACGGAGAATGTCGGCAAAAATCTTGTTCCTTGCTATCTTGTGTATACAAATGAAAAAACTCACCAAATTATACACGACAATCTCGGTCGTTCGGCAATGTACGGCGGTATGGTTGAGGGTATAGGTCCGCGATACTGTCCGTCTATCGAAGATAAGGTTGTGCGTTTTTCGGAAAAGCCAAGACATCAGCTTTTTATGGAGCCTATGGGAATTGATACAAAGGAAGTATATGCACAAGGCTTTTCAACGAGTATGCCTGAGGACGTACAGCTTGAAATGTATCGAAGTGTTGAGGGACTTGAAAATGTCGAAATTATGCGTCCTGCATATGCAATAGAATATGATTGCTGTGATCCGACTCAACTGTATGCAACGTTGGAATTTAAGAATGTACATGGACTTTACGGCGCAGGACAGTTTAACGGTACGTCCGGCTATGAGGAGGCGGCGTCACAAGGACTTATTGCCGGAATTAATGCGGCATTGAAACTTAAAAACGAAGAACCGCTTACATTAAAACGTTCGGACGGATATATCGGCACACTTATAGATGACCTTATAACAAAGGGTACAAACGAGCCGTACCGAATGATGACATCACGTTCGGAATACCGTTTGCTTTTAAGACAGGATAACGCAGATGAAAGACTTACTCCGTTCGGATATAAAATCGGTCTTATATCGGAAGAAAGATATAAAAAGTTCCTTGAAAAAATGGATATGATTGAAAATGAAATTAAGCGTGTGACGTCGGTTATAGTACCGCCGAAAGATGCAAATCCGCTTTTGGAACAGTATAATTCGACCGCCGTTAAGACGGGAATACGTCTTAGCGATATGATAAAACGTCCCGAACTTGATTATGAAAAACTTGCACCTGTCGACCATAACCGTCCGACACTTCCGGACGCAGTTTGTGAACAGGTTGAAATTAAACTAAAGTATGACGGCTATATAAAAAGACAGATAGCACAGGTTGAGCAGTTTAAGAAAATGGAGGAAAAACTTCTTCCCGAAAATCAAGATTATTCGGATATACACGGCTTGCGTTTGGAGGCAAGACAAAAATTGAATAAGATACAGCCAAAGTCACTCGGACAAGCGTCAAGAATTTCCGGTGTTTCGCCGTCTGATATGTCGGTATTGATTGTATGGTTGGAATCACAAAAAAATCACAAATAAAAAATGTGTGTCATATAAAATGACACACATTTTTTGCTATTCATTATCATTTACCATATGATTAATTCTTGCGGGGATTTCGTTTGTTACTATAAAATCAGCACCGTAATCAATGTATTTCTGTGCTGTTTCCGTGTCGTCAACGGACCATACACCGCAGAAAATGTTTTGTTGATGGAGTATATCTATTGCGGCTTGATCCACTTGCGGATAGTTATACAAAATACCTCTGTTTTCGGATATTTCCATAATATGTTCAAGATTATCCGTATACGGTGCAGGAGTGTAACCGATTGTCATAACAGGGATAATATTGTTTCTTGCACGAATTTCTTTTACATCATCAATCGCACCTGTGATTATACAATGCGTTTCAAGTCCGCTTGCTATGATTGTGTTTAGAAATGCGTCATAATTAGCGATATTTTTGATTTCGATAATCGGTACATTTCCGTATGTGCTGCATATAGAAAGGTATTCTTCAAGAGTAGGTATTTTTAAGTTTTCGTTTGTGTCGAGATAATTTCCGTAGTCAATTTGGAACTGACTTAAATCGTCAAGCGTGTAGTCGGAAATAGCTCCCGAACCGTTTGTTGTTCTGTCAAGAGTGTCATCGTGCATACAGACGAATTGACCGTCACTTGTTTCGCAAATATCCGTTTCGATACCCCAAAAGCCGATTTTACCGGCAAGCTCAAACGCCGGAATACTGTTTTCGGGTGCGTAGTTTGAATATCCTCTGTGTGCGACAAAGCGTTCCGTGCTGCCGTCTGAAAATACGGTTGATGTACCGCTTTCGGCTTGCTGTGCACTCGCCGGAGTGGCGATTGCATCATTGTTATCGGAAGAAGGAAAGAATTTTAACATAACAGCAGACACGGCAAAAAGAAGTACGGTAAGTATCCATAATTTGCGTCGTACATTGTACATATTAAAAACCTCCTTTCACGTCTGCTCGTTTATTTAGAATAATGATTTTATACCTATTATAATAAGAATAATTCCGCCGAGTATTTCTGCTTTGTCGCCAAGTTTCTCACCTGCTTTTGTACCGACAAATACTGCGATAAGACTTAGAACAAATGTAGTTACCGCAATAATCGGTGCGGACTGCCATATGTTTGCACTGTTTGCGGCAAACGAAACACCTACGGCGAATGCGTCAATGCTTGTTGCAACTGCTTGAACAAGTAATATCCAAAGCGTGAGCTTTTTCGGCTCGGTCTCTTCGTCTTTGGCAAGACCCTCACGAATCATATTGATACCGATTATACCGAGAATAAGCAGTGAAATCGGTCCTGACCATTTTTCAATAAAAGATGCGAAAAGACTTCCGAGAAAGAACCCTAAAATCGGCATTATTCCCTGAAAAAGCCCGAACATAATCGGCATTGAAAGTTTTCTCAGCCTTGTCATATTCGTATAGACCATTGAACTTGCGATACAGACCGCAAAAGCGTCCATACTTAGTGCTATACCGATAAGCACTATTTCTGAAATTGACATTATGTATTCCCCCATAATTTAGCTTTGAATTTATATTATACTATATATTCTGCCTTTAATCAAGGCAATATTCAACAAAAAACGCAAAAGTGGTATAAAAAAAGCCGAATAAATCTAATTAATCGGCTTTTTTATGTTTTTGTAATTTTTAGTTTGTACGAATAACAACGGTCTGTGTATCTCCGTCCCAGTCAACGTCAAAGCCTACCATATCGGCAATGTCACGGATTTTGAAGTAAGTATTTCCGTTGATGTTGTAAGAAAGAACTTCTTTTTCTTCGCCGTCCACATAAACAGGGGCGGTGTTTTGGTCAACATTAAGTGCGGCTGAATGGTCGCTGTTAAGCTCGCCGCCGACTATTGTGTATTTAACTCCCGTTGAAATTGCGATAGCACTCAAATTTTCGTCCCACGCAACGTCAAAACGTGCGTTTGTTGTACGAAGTACCATTGCAATATCACGAATTTTATAATAGTTTGAGTCGTTTACGGAATAACCCGATACTTCAACGTCTACACCGTTTACGGATAGTTTTGCATTTGAATTTGTTGCGGTAAGAGTGTTGATACCCTCGTATCTGTCAACGAAATCCTTGATTTTTGCTCTGTTCGGATAACCGTTTGTCAAAAAGTCGTTGCCGTACATATCAACGTAAGGAACGGTTTGATATGAGCTTACATATGATTTAAGTATTTTTTCTGTTGAGAAAGTCTGACCGTCAAACATAAGTTTGTAGAAGTTGATAACCGAAGAATAGCGCGGTACTTCACGACCGACAAATATGTATCTTCCACCGTCTTGGTATACGGTGATGTCTGAAAGGCAAGTACCGATAATGTTGTTAGGAACGTCAATATTTGAAATTGTATTGCCTTTCATAGTGAATGCGGCTGAAATACCTCCGTCCATACCGTCACGCATAACGAATGCCTCCGGTATACCGTTTCTGTCAAGATCGGTAAGAACTACTTGATTGTATGACGGATCTGAGGACATAATTTTCATAAGACGTGTAACGAACGCCTCACGCCAACTCTCTGCCGCAAATGTACTTGTTACGCAAAGCGTAAACATCATAGCAGTGGCAATTATCGCCGAAATAATCTTTTTCATTTTAATTTTCCTTTCATAATAAAAAGTGTTCGAGTTCTTTTTAAATATCTGTATTATACTAAAATTTTTTAGTGTTGTCAAATCTGACACTGTTTTTATGAATATCGCTTGAATATTTGACTGTAATTTATTATACTAAAAGAAAAAGGTAACTAAAAACAAAGAGGAGAAGATTATATGAAGTACAGAGAAATTGCGGGAGAGAAAATATCGGTATTGGGCTTCGGTTGTATGAGATTTCCGACAACGTCAAAAAATGCGGAAGACATTGATGCCGAAAAATCAGCAAAAATACTTGAATACGCTATTGAAAACGGTGTGAATTATTTTGATACCGCGTATATTTATCATGGAGGTGAGTCCGAGGTCTTTCTTGGAAAAGCACTGAAGG
>ERZ773228.1742-NODE-1742-length-21812-cov-5.016500_pt1 | contig 21812 bp, 18 predicted proteins | sample MGYA00580524_ERZ773228 | MGnify/ENA primary metagenome ERZ773228 (study PRJEB29015, sample SAMEA2737768) | human gut metagenome | biome: human gut; feature: human-associated habitat; material: faeces | place: China | collected 2012 ... | reverse complement strand
CTTGCATCTTTTCCGTCATATTGCACAATTCGTCCTTGCAAGGCGACAGCCTTGCCGCGTCCTCATTGTACAATCTGACGAAAAATCTGACTACGCAATACACGCACAATCTTTGTGCGGTATTGCCTAAGGAGAACAGCATGGACGACAAAATCATCATACCCTACGGACTTACAATGGAGCAGGAGTATTTCCCCGGATTCGGGAGCCGCGAGCTTCGCCAGTTTCTCATAGGCGGCGCGGCTTCCGCAGTGCTGGGAGCGCTTCTGCTCATCTTTTCCGGACAGCTTCTCGCGCTTATCGTCTGCATAATGATAGGCGCTTCCGGAAGCATTATGGCGGTCCGCAAGGACCCATACACCCGAATTTCCGTTGTAACGCAGATCGGAAACATGATAAAATTCCGGCGCACACAGCAGAATTTTCGGTACGTCTACAAATCGCCGTGGGAACAGAGCTGACGATATTCACACTGCTGTGCGTTTACTTTTTCGGGATATCCCGGCAGGACGTACAGCGGCGTGAGATATCCAACTGCGCCCCGGTGGTGCTTATTCTCGCAAGTCCGTTCGTCAGCACAGTTCCGCTTCCGGAGCGCATTCTGGGACTGTTCGGACTGCTTATCCCGCTGGCGGCGGTCAGCATTATAACGAACGGCTTCGGCATGGGAGATGTAAAGCTGTGCGCGGCTTTCGGCTGGACGCTGGGAGCGTTCACGGCTTACTGCGCCCTTGCCGCCGCGCTGACTGCCGCCGTTCTCGCGGGAAAAATAACACATCAGAAACGACTGCCGCTTGCGCCGTATTTGTGCGGCGCAGGTTTGGCAACGATATTACTTATGGAGGCATTTCAATGCTGAAAAACCGTACTCTTATCGGCATAATCCTGATCGCCGCGGCGATAGGGCTGTGCTTTGGCATTTCGCCGCTTTTCAATTCTATTCTTTCAAGCAAAACCAAGATAATCCGGCTTAAACAGGACATTCCGCAGGGCGTTCAGATAACCGGCGCAATGCTGGAAGCCGTGGAGGTCGGTACGCTGAATCTTCCTGCGGATATGCAGAACGACCCCAGGCAGATAATCGGGAAGTATACAGTTTCCGCAATGTTCGCCGGTGACAGCTTCACGGACAAGAAACTGTTGGATTCCATAGACACCTCGGACAGCCTGCTCCGTCAGCTCAAACCTAATGAAACCGCAATGTCGGTCACTGTGAGGTCGCTTGCGAACGGACTTTCCGGAAAGCTCCAGCAGGGAGATATTATCCAGATCGTTTCCGTTGACGAGGACGACAAGGCGCAGATCTACGAGGAACTCCAGTATGTGGAGGTGCTCGCGACCACCTCGGATAAAGGCTCGGACGACACCTACCGCGACGGCGAGGTCAACGCGGACGATGAGGACAGCGGCGACCAGTCCCTTTACGCGACCGTGACGATAATTTTGCAGGACAGGGCGCAGGCACTAAGGCTTGTGGAATGCGAGAACACCTCGCTTCATGCGGTTTTCGTCACCAGAGGCGACGAGAAATTAAAGGCGGAATGCCTGAAAGCCCAGCTTGAGCTTCTCACCGGAGAAATATCCACGGCGGAAGCTGACGGAACCTCTGAACCCGAAGAAACACCCGAAACCACGTCAGAAAGCGAGGAAATCAATGGATAACAGCATCATCGCAGTATACGGCAGTCCGGGGAGCTACAAAACCACGACCGCGCTTTCGCTGGCGCGGTGCATTGCTTCAAAAGGGAGCAATGTCGTGATAGTCGGAACAAGCACCATAAAGCCGCTTCTGCCCATTGCAGTGCCGTTTGAGAGCAAGTTCAGCGGTTCGCTCGGAAAGGCGCTTTCCGCCGTGGACTTCGACCGTGACGTGATTCTCAAAAATATCTTCATGGCGACTGACAAAATCGGGATACTGTCCTACAATATCCGCGAGAACAGCAATTCCTACGCGGTCGTATCACCGGACAGAATGGACGACCTGTTCATTCAGCTCCGCCAGCAGATGGGCGCGCAGATAATCGTGGACTGCACCTCTGACATCGTAAACAGCAAGCTCACTGCCAAGGCTGTAATCAACGCCACGCACGTTGTGGAGCTTCTGACCTGCGATACCAACGGACTTGTATTCGACGGTTCGCAGGAGCCTATCCTCCAGTCGGAGCAGTATAATTACCGTGATTTTATCCGGCTCATGTCGCTGAATTCCACGATAAAGCAGGACGAAGCCGCAATGAAAAACGCGCTCGGGCGAATCTCCGGCACGATACCCTACTGCCCGAAAGCCGCCGAGTACCTCAATCAGGGCACCCTGCTGACAAAACCGGTGGACGACCGCACCTACAATACTACGATAAAATCCCTCGCGGAGCTTGTCACAAAGGAGGTCTGAACTATGAACAATCCGTTCAGAAATCTCGTAAAAAAGCCCGCCAGGCACGAAAAGGGCGAGATAGTCGTTGCGGATTCCGGAAACGTCAAGGAAGTCGCGAAGATAATGATAGGATTTGAAGCGCTTCTCCGGGAAACGCAGTCCTATATGTCCAAAGCCTGCGGCAACAAGCTGTTTGATTCCGACCTGAAGGACGCAATGCGCCAGCTCATCAAGCAGTACATGAAGGACCACAATTACTACGTCCCGCACATGAATCTCGCCGAAGCCGCAGACCGTCTTTACGTTGAAATGGCGGAATATTCGTTCCTGACGCCGCTTCTCGCCCGAAAGGATATCGAGGAGATAAACATAAATTCCTGGGACGATATTCAGATAATCCCGTCAAAAGGTCAGCAGTACAAGTATTCGGAGCATTTTTCTTCAGCACAGCACGCGGTTGACGTGGTGCGGCGTATGCTCCATAATAACAAGCTGGTTTTCGACGCTTCCAGACCGCTGGTCACTGGCTACCTCGACAAGAATATCCGAATTTCGGCTGTACATTCGCTAATAGTGGGCGACGAGGTGGGAGTTTCGGTTTCCATACGAATCGTGAATCCCTGCAAGATAACAAAACAGCAGTTCATCGAAAGCGAAATGTGCACCGAGGAAATTTACGAGTTCCTCGCGATATCGTTTGTTCACGGAATTTCTCAGGTGTATGCCGGCGCGACAGGCTCCGGAAAAACCACAATTATGGCGGATATCATGAGCAACATTCCGGATCACCGCAGGCTTATCACCATCGAAAAATCCGTGCGTGAATTTGACCTCGTTAAGCGTGACGAAAACGGCGAAAAAATCAACAACGTCGTACATCTTGTGACCTACGAAAGCGACGATCCCACCCGCTGTGTTACCATGCAGGACCTACTCACAAAGTGCCTTACCATGCACCCTGACGCGATATGCGTTGCCGAGATGAAGAACGAAGAAGCATGGGAAGCTCAGGAAGCCGCGCGAACCGGACACACCGTCCTCACGACGACCCATGCCTCCAGCGTACAGGGTATCTACCCCAGACTTGCAACGCTGTGTATGCAGAAGCATTCAACGCCGTATCCTACCCTGATTTCGTTCGTCACCGAAGCGTTTCCGCTGGCGGTATTCCTTAAAAAACTGGATGACGGAAAGCGCCACATCATGGAGATCGCCGAGTGCCTAGGCTGTGATGAAAAGGGCAAGGTGTTCACAAAAACGCTCTGGAAGTACAGAGTGGATTCCGAGCGCATTGTTGACGGAAAGGCCGTGATAGACGGGCGTTTCGTCCGGGTGAACCCCATTTCAAAGGAACTCCGAGAGCGTATGCACGAAAACGGCGTTCCGAACGACGTGCTAGACAGATTTTCGGAGGTGAGATAATGGACAGGCTGATATATCTTTTCGGCGCTCTGCTTATGTCCGGCGGGATCGTGGTGCTTCTCGGAATTACTCCGGAGGTCATGACGCAGGACATAATGTCACTGCTTTCCCGGCAGAGGAGCCTTAAATACCTTGTCGCAAAGGCGCAGGGAAAAGTACGCAGGAGCCGGCTCCAGCAGGCTGTGATGAACATCCGCAGCGCCCTGACCGCGACCCACTCCGAGAACAAATTCTCACTGCTGATTTCCGTTTCGCTTATCGGAATATGCGCCGGATTTCTGCTTGCGGCTCTGCTTCAGAATCTACTACTTATACCAGTGTTTTCGGGTATATGCGTGGTGCTTCCGTATGCGTATGTGAATATGCTTCTGGCTAATTACAACCGCAGGATTTCCGAAGAGCTTGAAACAGCGCTGTCCATAATCACCACGAACTATGTCAGCAACGACGATATAATCTACGCCGTGGAACAGTCCATAGACTACATAAATCCCCCGGTACAGCAGGCTTTCCGGAAATTTCTCACCCAGACGAAGCTCATAAATTCCAACGTGAAGCTCGCCATTGAACAGCTCAAGGGCGAGATAAACAACGAGGTGTTCCACGAATGGTGCGACAGCCTTATCGAGTGTCAGGACAACGTCACGCTGAAAAAGACGCTCCAGCCGATAACCGCGCGGCTTTCGGATATCCGGATAGTCAACGCTGAACTCCGCAATATGCTGATGAGTCCCCGGCGCGAACACATAATGATGGTGTTCATTCTGCTGGCAAACTACCCTATATTGTATTTCATCAACGCCGATTGGTTCAGTGTACTTTTTGATACGATATTCGGTCAGGTCGTGAACTGCATTGTGGCGGTGGTCGTTATCGTGACGGTCATTCTGGCGTATAAGTACACCCAGCCCATTCAGTACAAGAGGTGAATATGAGTATTTATAACATTGCGCTGTATGCGGCTCTGGCGGCAGTCAGCGGACTGTTTGCCGCCGGGCTGTATCAGTTCGCGCTTATTCTGCTGAAAGTCCCGTCAAGCCGCACTACCAAGGCGATAAAGGCTGTCGCCGCAAGGAACCGCCCCTCCGCCGCCGGATTCAAGAACACCTACAACGACATTTCGCTGTTTGTTTCACGGTTTATTCGGTTGAACGAATTCAAGAAAAAGGAGCTTGCGGACAGCCTTAAAATCGCGAATATCTCAATGTCCCCGGAGCTGTTCACGGCGAGGGCGCTGGTGCGTTCAGCTGGAATAATGCTGATGTCCGTGCCGTTTTTCTTTTTCCTGCCGATAATCGGACTGCTGGTTATCGTGCTGGCGGTGCTGATGTATTTTCAGGAGAAGCAGAAAGTGGATTCCTGCATAAAGGAGAAGCGGAAGCAGATAGAATTCGACCTGCCACGCTTCGTCTACGCGATATCTCAGGAAATCCAGATGTCCCATGACGTTATCTCGATTCTGGAGCGCCACAAAGACAATTTCTCGCCGTATCTCAACGAGGAAATCGAGATAACAATAGCGGATATGCGGACCGGCAACTACGAAGCCGCAATAACCCGGTTTGAGGGGCGTATCGGCAGTACAAATCTGTCGGAGGTCTGCCGCGGATTTATCCAGATGATACGCGGCGACGACACTTCGGTTTACTGGGAAACCCTCGCAATACGCTTCTCAGAATTGCAGAAGCAGTATCTACGGAATATAGCGCTGAAAATTCCGCCAAAGGTACACAGGCTGTCTTTCTTCCTGATGATGAGCATGATGTTACTATATGTTGTGGTGCTTGGCTGGGAGCTTCTCAGCAATATGGGCGTTCTGTTCGGTTAAGGAGGTTACATGGAAAAACTTCTTAGACGGCTTAAATCCACGCGCGGCGAGGGGTATGTTGACATTACCGTTGCCGTTCTGATAATCATGATTTTACTGGCGGGAGTAATTAAAATCGCTCCGGTTTTTATCACAAAAATGACGCTCAATTCCTACGCAAACGAACTCTGCCGCGAAGCTGAAATCGCCGGGCGAATAGGCACGGAAACGACCGCACGGCTTGACCGCCTGAACGAATCCCACCCAGACCTTGACCCCACGGTAACGTGGTCTGCAAGCGGAAATATCCAGATAGGCAGGACGTTCAGCGTGACCGTTTCCACGGATTACGATTTCAGCTTTTTCGTGTTTAATACCACCCCGATAACCATTTCAGCCACAGCGGAGGGAACAAGCGAGGTGTTCTGGAAATGAAGCGTCTGAAAAAACGAATGCTTGCGAACAGTGGATTTTCCTACGTCATAACCAGCGTACTTATGATATGCGTGCTTCTCATAGGCGTGGCGGTTTTCGAGGTTATCCGGCTGTATATTCAGGCTGGCGCGGTGCGGGACAAGTTCGAGAACTCGATAATTTCCATGTGCGTTGAGAATTACTCCGAGATGTACCAGCCTATCCGCGAAAGCCACGCCGCCAGTTATCGTTACAACGGATTCCGCTGGGTGAACAGCAGTAAGGCGAACGAGCGATATATCCGCACTTATCTCAGCCGGGCAATGAACGCCGGGGAGATAATGCAGTGCGAAATCGTGTCGGTGAGCTTCAATGTCGAACCTGCGGCGCTTGCTCCGTTGGATACCGATTCGGCGCAGAAATATGCGGTTTCCGGAACGCTGGTGGTGCGTATTCCGTACCGCTTTGCGTGGGAGGAACTGCCGCCTATCGAGATGTCGCTGGACGTTCGGTCGCAGTGGCAGGCGAAGTTCTGATGAAAGGAAAAAACAATGCAGATAGCAATAGCGTTAGTAACTCTGGCACTCTGCGGCGGGTTCCTCTGGTGGTTCAGGAAAAGCGAGAACCGCCGAAGTTTCAAGCGGAGCGAGGAAGAATCTGCCGAGCGTGAACGCAAAGCGCAGGAAACAGCGCAGGAATTCGTGAACGCCCGCGACCTCGGCGAAAACTGCCTTTACACCAACGACGGGTACATTTTTGCCTACCTCAAGGTGGACGGCGTGTGTCTGGAACTCCTGAGCCGGCAGGAACAGAAGGCGCTCTGCCGGCAGGTTTCCGCGGCGCTTTCGCTGGTTCGGCGGCCGTATAAATTCAGCGGAGTGAGCCGTCCGGCGGACATTTCAAAATCCCTGCAAAAGTACAGCGAGCTTGCGGAACAGGCGGTCGGCGGCAGAAAAAAGCTCCTGCTGTCCGACGCACGGTACCTTGCGAACATGGTAGTTTCCGGCGAAACCACGGAGCGCGTGTACTACATTGCGATTTGGGACAGCATTCAGAAAGCGGACGAGCGCAGTATCACCGCCGCGGCGCAGGATATTGCAAAGAAGCTGAGCGAATGCGGAATAGGCGCGGAGCTTATCGACCGCAGCGGGATAGTCCGGCTCTGCAATCTGGTGAACAATCCGGCTTATGTCCACATTGAAAGCACGAACATCGACGAAGCCATTGCGCTTCTGGCTGTGTAAACGAAAGGAAACACGATGGTCAAAAAGAAAACAGAAATCGAAGCTCCGGTTAATGCGGCTTTGCAGGCCAGCATTACCCCGGTCGGAATTGAATTCGGCATGAATAAGCTCCGGCTTGGCGAGAATTACTGCCGGGTCTACGGCATTTTCATGCTCCCGACCGAGGTGGAATACGGCTGGCTGTCTAAGCTCACGAACATTCCCGGAACGATAGTCACGATAAATTACGAACCCCGGAACAATGCCGAAGCGATAAACGACCTGTCGCGCAAAATCCGAATGTTCCGAGGGCAGGCGGCAAGCACAAAAGACCCGAAAGAGCGCATGAGGTGCGAGAAAGCCGCGCTCAGTCAGGAAACCGCCCTCCAGCGCATGGACAGCGGAAACGAGAGCATGGGAGTTTGGGATATTACAATCATGGTTTTGTCCCGTGACGAGGAGGACTTCAACAACCGCTGCACACGCGTTGAAAATACCGCGAACGTGATAGGCTGTAAGATACGCATTATGGCGAACCAGCAGAAAGAATCCTACCAGCACCTTTCGCCGACCTATCCGCAGATTCCGGAAATTCGCGAGGAAAACGCCCGGCAATACCTTGTCGGCGACATAATCGGCGGTTTTCCGTTCGCAAGCGGAAGCTTCACCGACAGCGGCGGCTTCTATCTCGGACGGGATTCCAACGACGGGCTGATACTGCTCGACCCGTGGATAAGAAACCGCCAGCGCCCCAACAGCAACATGACGATAGTAGGCGGCTCCGGCTCGGGAAAATCCACGGCGATAAAGCACATAATCGCTTCGGAGTACGCTCGCGGCACGAAAATAATCGTCATTGACCCGGAGGGCGAATACAAGGATATGTGCCTGAATCCGCTGTTTGAAGGCTCTTGGATAGACGTTGCCGGAGGGCGCGGCGGTCTGATAAATCCGCTCCAGATACGCCCTGTCCCGCCTGACATGGACGATAATTCCGACCCGGTGAAAAAGGACAGCATAGGCGACCTCGCGGTGCATTTAAAGACCTTGCAGACGTTCTTCCGGCTGTACATGCCGTCAATGGACGACCGCCTGCGGGCTGTTCTCGACCAGTCGCTTGTGGAGCTGTATTTTTCTTTCGGGATCACATGGGAAACCGATGTTTCCGGCATGAAAGCGGAGCGCTTTCCGATTCTTAGCGACCTGTACAGCCTCATCTCCAGAAAAGCAGAATCCGGCGGCAGGAACGCAGAATGTTACGCAGACCTCAAAACCTACTTGGAGGGAGCCGCAAACGGCGCAGACCACCTGCTCTGGAACGGCTACACTACGATAAATCCCACCAGCGGATTTATTGTGCTGGACACGAAATCCCTGATACAGATGTCCGGCACGGTACTTGCGGCGCAGTATTTCAACGTGCTTTCGTGGTGCTGGGAGCAGATAACCCGCGACCGCAAGGAGCGCATAATGCTGATAGCCGACGAGTGCTGGACGATGATCGACCCACGCTGTCCGCAGTCGCTGGAGTTCCTGAAAAACGCCGAGAAGCGCGCCCGGAAATACGAGGGCAGCATAGTCGTGGGAACGCAGTCAACCAACGATTTTCTCGACCCGGAGGTTAAATTCTACGGACAGTCGGTGCTTGACCTGCCGACCTACAAGCTGCTGTTTTCAATGGACGGACAATCGCTGAAAGAAGCCGCAGAGCTGTTCGACCTGAACGATTCCCAGACCGAGCTGATTTCCTCCGGACAGCGCGGAATGGCGCTGATGAAAGTCGGCAGGCAGGCGGCAAAAGTGCGGTTCGTGCTGAGCGATGAGCGCCTTGAAATGTTCGGGCGCGGCGGCGGAAGATAAAGAAAGTGTGTTTATATGACAGTAAATCCGAAACTGATTATAATGGCGTCAGAGTTGGCGGGAAACGAGAAAGTCCGCAAGGCTCTGCTGTATGTTCTGTTCTTTTCGCTGGGCCTGATAATGCTGATTTTTATTGTGTTCATCGGGCTGATAAGCGGACTTCTCAGCATTGCGCAGGACAACGATCTGCGAAACCACTGGAACTACTATCGTACCAGCATTTCCGAGGTTTTCGGCGGTATCGAGGGCGAGATAAATTCCGACGTGAAAAGCGAGGTCTACGACTTCATGCCGGAGTTCTCCGTGAACCTCTCTAAAGCCACTATCGCGAACAATTTCGACAACAGCTCCCTGATTTTATACGATGAAAAGGAAATCCGGCAGGCGCAGGAAATAATGCAGGATTACGCAGAAAAGCTCCGTTTAATAACCACGGAAGGAGCCTTTGTCAGCTTCATTTCCGGGTATGAAACGGCGCTTTCTTTTTCTGATATCCGGAATATTCGTTTCACGGACGACATCGGAATCGATAGCATTTCCTCTTATCCGGACGCGGTGAAACTGTTCCTTTACAACCGCGCGATGGAGCAAATGCCTGCGTACAGCTACTCTTTCGAGGAGATAACGGTTGACGGGAAATCCGCTGACCGCCAGACGCTGGTAGTAACATCTCCGGACGGCTCCACGCAGACCGTGGAATACACCTGCATCGGCGGCGGTGAAGTGTATCTTCCGGAATTCCTTGCGATGTACAATATACGTCAGAGCCGGGAGTATCTCACCGCAGTAACGCAGAATCAGGCACCGGACATTGAATCGCAGATTGAGCAGGCGGTAGGCGATATTCCCGAAACCGCCGAAGACGCGCAGGACTATCTGAACGGTGCGTGGCAGGGTATGGTTGACGGGCGCGGCGCGGTAAATCTGGACTTGTTCCGCATGGCAAATCTCAAATCCATTATCGAGGGAGCAAGCATTGACGGCGCTGTGAAAATCTCCACGGAGCGCACCTCCGACAAGCTCTCAATAACGCTGGAAACTGTGGGTGCGGATATCTGGGAGGACATTTTCGGAATTGACGAGGAGCTGAAACAGTACGTTGAGCAGTCCCAGATAGCCATTGAAATGGCGCTTGATGAAGCGGAAATCCCGCAGGACGAGCGCACGATTTCCCTTGACGGAATGGTGCAGGCGGCGCTGTTCGTGTATTTTGAGGGTTTCTTTGACCTGCCCGTGAGCAGTTCCGAGCTTGCGCCCGGAGGAAACGGAATTCTGTCGCAGTGCGGAGAGGTTTCGGAGTTTCACCAGTACACCTACGGCAAAAAGGACATGGGAGTTCCCGAAAAAGGAATTACGCTGGCGCTGAAAGAGGAAACCGCAGTCCATGCGAATCTGCTGGGCTGCGGCGACTGTATTCAGGATATCTATGTTTATGATGTCTGGAACATGGACGAGCAGGATATCGCAAACGACACCAATTCCAAAGTGTATAACCGGAGCGCCGTCACGCTGGCGTACATCATCGACACAGACCAGTTTGAAGCGGACTACGGATTTCCGTTCCCGTCAATTGACGGCGTTTCGAACGCTGGAACGATAACGCTTTTTCTGGAGTTCACCTGCCTCAGCGAGGTGGAGTTTGAGGACGCTGATATCGGCAGTTCGCTTGATTTCGGGGATATCGTCGTGGGGTACTCCCATGACGGGTATTACAGCGACCGGTATGATTCCGGGCTCTGGCGGCACAGGCTGAACCGTGACGAGTGCGTTCCGCACGTCGGCGTTAAGACCTACTTCATGTCCGGGGAGGTTTCTCGACCCGAACCGCCGCAGGGTACGCATTACTACTGCGGTCCAAGCGCGAAGAATATCGGTGTTGCGGCTAATCCACGGCTTTGGTTCAAGGGATTCCGCACGGGTATGAGCGAGGAATTGTTCGGGACTATTCGGGCGGTTGGAGAGTGAGAAATAACCTGGAATTTGTCGAACAAAAGAACAGGTCTTTACTATTTACTGATTATGTAAAATCAGTGATTGAATATGCAAGAGTACTTTGGATTTTCTGTAATTAGCTTCTCTTCCTTCTCCGGAAAAGAAGTTACAGCCTTTTTCAAAAATACTGGCTCGCATACAATTACTTTATGACCTGACGGATTTACAGATTTCAACAGCGATGAAGTAAAATGCTCATCGTTATTCCCATCATTTCTGCTCTCATCATTCTGTTCCTCCAATTTTTTGATTTTCCCGTTTTTCCATTGTTCAAATTTTATATAATGCTCAAACGCTGACTCAAAGCAGTCCATTGCGGCTTCATGATCTCCGATATTATTTGCGATTTTTACGCATTCCATATCTATAAAACATAAGTCGCTGTGAAATCCATAGCATTGAGTACCCAGTATTTTTTCAAACAACTGTCGAGTCAATAAAAGAAGCTCCAGTCCTTCCTGACTATTCAGCAATTCAGCATTACAAGCTATCGCTTCATTCAGCGATTTTTGAAAAGCATGAAGAAGCTCTAACACTGCGTCCCCACGATATTGTTCAGCCCTTTTATCATCATTTATGCTGCCGATACTTCCTAAATTCCCTAACAGAACTTGTCTGCACAATTCAAGGTCGGGCTGTTCTGATGCTTTCTTCTCGGCTTTTTCATATTTACCAAGGCTGGAATATATAGATATTAACGGAATGATACACGATTGGTCATGAGGCAATAATTCCTCATACAGTTTAGCGGCTTCCTCCCAAAAGATATTCGGCACTTCGCCTTTATTCTTCCACCCTTGCTTCTGTAAGGCACAAGCCAGCTTTGTCTTAAAATCCACTCTGTCCGGAAACTCTTCAAGCCCTCTTCGCATTAGGGTAATACACTCCGTCATATCATCGTTATTATTTATCAGCCACTGAGCCTTATCATTATATTCCTGAATTATTCTGTTCCTGTCATTATTATAGCCAAACAGCTCATCAATTGTTATATGGAAATAGTTGGCGATTGATGGGATCATCTCCATATCCGGATAACCGCCATTTGCTTCCCACCTTGAAACAGCTTGTGGCGTAACACCCAAAGCAGTAGCTAAATCCTCTTGTTTTCTTCCTGTCACCTTTCGCAAATCTTTGATTTTTTCACCAATTTTTACTTGCATTTTAATACCTCCAAACTATTTTATTACCGGTGTACGTTTATCACCGGTGTACGCTAATTATAGCATAGAGATATAACCAAGTCAATTATCAATTTATTGTTTTGTACTCAACGGATCATTGCTTTATAAAAACGTACAAGTGGACATCATTCCACTTGAATATATCAAAATTTCTTGTCATAAACAGACATTTTCCCAAATCAATTACGATTTGTCGATGAGATTGTTTACCACGAACACCTATCCAAGTCAAGCAACCCACGCTGAAAAGCGCATAACCACCAGAAAGGACACCTACCATGATAAACCCATTACTCATAACCAGAAAAGAAAACGCCGGAATCCTCCGCAGAATATGCTCCGAGCTGAACGCTATTCCCCGCGAGATGATAGGCGAGGGCTGGTCTCTCGCAGTATTTCTGAAACGTGACCTAAAGACGTATCTCTATCAGTCGCATTTCATCTTTGACCTGTCCGCATTCAAGGAACAGGGCGATGAATTCGTGAACCTCTGCGCCGGGATATACTATCAGAAATCCGACGCGAACATCGTTATTTACGCCGACAACTGCTATCCCGGAGATGAAATTCTGGATAAGCTGGTTCATAACGGCATAACGAATATCGCTGCGAATTACCCCGATGTTGACGAGAAAACCAACATTTCCATGATGACGCAGGACCTGAAAGAGTGCATTACAGAGGGGCTTTCTCAGAAGAAATGGAGGCGCTTCGACAAATCGTTTGACGCATTCGCAGAAGCCTGTGAAGCTGCCAGAATTGTCGAAAAGGAAAAAGAAAAGCCCCGCTACTCCCAGTCAAACATCAGCATAGCTGTCGTGGGAGCGCAGGGCAGAATAGGCGCAACTACATTTGCAATGCGGCTTGCGGCGTATTTCAAGAGCCGTGACGGCGAGAGCCTTGTGGTCTGCGCAAACAAGCGCGGATTTCCGCAGCTTGAGATGATGAGCGAGTATTATGGCGGCTCCGAGCAGAACGGTATCTACACGATAAACGGCATTGACATCTGCACCGCCCTGACCGAACCGGAAAAGCAGTACAACGTCCAGATTTACGATTACGGCAGTCTGCCAACTTCTGAGCTGAAACTCGACTCGTTCGATAAGGTATTCCTTATTGGCGGCACATCATGGAACGAACTCCCGATGATATACATGGCTCAGCAGCCGCTGAACAGCGTGAACTACACCGTGGCGGTGAATTTCTCGGACAAGGCGGCAGTTGAGAAGAACAAGGAGTTCCTTATGCTCAACCTGAATGAGGTGATGGTTCTGCCGTTTGAGCCGGATCCGTTTGCTGTCGAGAGATATGAGGATATGCTTGACATGGAATTTTCAGTCATTGTTCCATGATCAGCAAGCTATGATGAGATCAAGGGGAATGATTACAACCTGAATATCCCCCGTTATGTAGACACGTTTGAGCAGGAAGAAGAAATCAGCCTGTCTGATATTGCAAGCGAACTGCAGGAGCAGGACAAGGAGATAAAAGCGGCACAGGACGAACTTCTTTCACAGTTTGCCGAACTTACAGCTTCCGATGAACAGGCGCAGGCTGAAATTGCCGAGCTGATGAAAACTCTGGAGGGCTTATTCTGATGAAAAATGGAAATAATGCACCGCAGATCCGCTTCAAAGGATTCACTGATGATTGGGAACAGCGTAGGTTTTCAGAGCATTATATGAAAGTTACGGAAAAGAACGATTTGAGCTTTGGAACAGATAAAATCATATCGGTTGCTAATGGGTATTTTTAGTCTTGACCTTAGCAAAACCCTGGTTTTACGGATACATTCCACAGATGAGAACGTTATAGCTGACCTGACCTCAAAGATACAGCAGTTTATCGTAAAGTAATTTCAGACCTCATAAATGCCGAACCGCCGCTTTCATGGAAAACGGCGGTTCGCTGTATTCGGCACTTTCCTGCTCATATTCAGTTCAACTGTGGCAGAACATTATGAGCTGACGGTCTGCTGTTCATTGCACGGGCAGGGACTTCCCTTCCACGGCGAGGCTGCGATGATAGACGACACCTACCTCACCGGAAGCTGGATGACAAGCAGTCTATAATCAGCCGTATCCGCGAGGCTGCGAAGATAGTTCCTCTGGACAGGCTGTACCTCAGTCCGCAGTGCGGATTTGCCTCCTGCGAGATAGGCAACAAGCTCACCGAGGAAGAGCAGTGGGCTAAGATAAAGCTGATAAACGACATCTCAGAGGAAGTCTGGGGAAAGTAAGCTGAATAACATATCCCCTGCAGGAGCATTTGACCTGTGGGGGAAATCTGTATATGAACCGAGCTCAGGGTGCTGTCAGAAATGGCGGCACTTATTCTTTTTCTGAATGATGTAATGTATTTATCAAGTGCATTTTAATATACAATTCTGGTATGATGATTATATTCATCTCACAGTTTACACATAGCTGTCCAAGTGCTATAATAACCACAGAACGAAAAAGCGCTGAGTTCTCAAAGACAACAAGGAGAAGATGAACATGGATACACATGAAGATTTCCTGGGCAGGATAAGGTATCCCGGATATCACGACAGGATAATGTCCGCAGAGAAAGCGGCGGAGTTCATAAAGCCTGAAATGACGCTCGGCGTCAGCGGATTCACCATCGCGGGATATCCGAAGGCAGTCGCAGGAGAGCTTGCGAAACGCGCAAGGAACGGCGAAAAGCTGGAGCTTACGGTGTACTCCGGAGCCTCCCTTGGTGAGGAGTTCGACGGCGAGCTTGCAAGGGCGGGCGCTCTTAAAGCGAGAATGCCTTACCAGACCAACAAGGATCTGCGTAATTCGATAAACGCCGGTATGATATCCTATCACGACGTTCCGCTGGGACAAATGCCGGTGTGGGTCAAGAACAACTTCCTGAAGCACATCGACGTTGCGATAATCGAAGCCGCTGCAATTGACGAAAACGGCAACATTATCCCCACCACATCGGTCGGAACCTCCAACATCTACGCCGAATACGCGGATAAGATCATCATTGAGGTGAACACCTACGTTCCCCGCTGTATTGAGGGAATCCACGATGTGTATTCTCCGGCGCGCCCTCCGCACACGCAGCCCATTCCGATAACAAAGGTCAGCGACCGTATCGGCACGCCCTACATAAAGTGCGACCCGGCAAAGGTAGTTGCGGTTGTCGAGAGCAACATTCCGGACAACGGCAGGACGGTTTCTCCGGTGGACGACGAGTTCCGCAGCATGGCGAATAACCTCATCGGATTCCTGCACAGCGAGGTCGAGCACGGCAGGCTGTGCAATCCGCTTCCTCCGGTTCAGGCGGGCGTCGGGAGCGTTTCCAATGCGGTTTTGCAGGGACTTGCTGAGTCGGATTTCGAACATCTCACCGTGTATTCCGAGGTGCTCCAGAACTCGATTTTCGACCTCATCGACGCCGGCAAGGTGGATTTCGCTTCCGGTACGTCGCTAACCATTTCATGGGACAAGCGCGATGAATTCTTTGAGAACTTTGAAAAATACCGCGACAAGATGATACTCCGTCCGCAGGAGATAAGCAACCACCCGGAGGTAATCAGGCGGCTGGGCGTTATCGCGATAAATACAGTAATTGAAGCGGACATTTACGGCAATACGAATTCCTCGTATATCGACGGCTGCCGCCTGATGAACGGCGTCGGAGGTTCCGGCGACTACTGCGAGAACGCGGGGCTTTCGATATTCATTACGAAGTCCACCGCAAAGGACGGCATGCTTTCCTGCATAGTTCCGCAGGTCAGCCACGTTGACCACACTATCCACGAGATCCACGCGCTGATAACCGAACAGGGCGTTGCAGACCTCAGAGGTCTTGACCCGGTAGAGCGTGCAAATCTCATCATTGATAAATGCGCGCACCCGAAGTTCCGCAAGGCGCTTCACGAATATCTTGACAATGCAGAATCCACCTGCAAATACAAGGAAAACCCCGTAGATATGCAGGCGGCTCTTAACTTTGAAAAAGCAATGTAAAGCAATGTGATGGAGGACAAAACAATGGACGAACAGGCAGTAAACATGGTAAATGAACTCATAGCAAAGGCAAGAGTGGCTCAGAAGCAGTTCGAGAGCTTCTCCCAGGAAAAGACTGACGAAGCAGTACGCGCGATAGGCAAGGTAGTCTACGACCGCGCCGAGGAGCTTGCCAAGATGGCGTGCGAGGAGAGCGGCATGGGCGTTTACGCCGATAAGGTAGCCAAGTGCCACGGCAAGTCCAAGTGTATCTGGAACAGCTTAAAGGGCAAGAAGTCCGTAGGTATCATCGGCGAGGACAAGCAGACCGGAATTATCCGTGTTGCCAAGGCAAAGGGCGTTGTTGGCTCCGTAACTCCGGTTACTAACCCGGTAGTTACCCCGATGTGCAATGCGATGTTCGCACTCAAGGGTCAGAACGCTATCATCGTAGCTCCGCACCCAAGAGCGCAGAAAACCAACAAATACGTTATCGACCTGTTCCGCGCAGAGCTGAAGAAGCTCGGACTTCCCGAGGACCTCGTGCAGACCGTTGAGCAGTGCTCCATGGACGCGACAACAGCCCTCATGCACGGTGTTGACGTTGTAGTTGCGACCGGCGGCGGAGCGATGGTGAAGTCCGCTTACTCCAGCGGCAAGCCCGCGCTCGGCGTTGGTCCCGGCAATGTTCAGGTTATAGTTGACCGCGGCGTTGACCTCGAGGAAGCAATCCCGAAGATAATCAGCGGCAGAATTTTCGATAACGGTATCATCTGTTCCGGTGAGCAGTGCGTATTCCTGCCGGAGGAGTCCTTCGACAAGGGTATCGATATTTTCAAGAAGAACGGCGTGTTCTATGTTGACGACGCTGAAACCGCAAAGAAGTTCGCGGACGCTATCTTCCCGGAAAACGGTCCTATCAGCAGAAAGGTCGTAGGTCAGAGCGTGCAGACCATCGCAAAGCTGGCTGGCGTTGACGTTCCGGACGGCACCAGAATGATACTCATCAAGGCAAGAAGCATCGGCAAGGACGAGCCCCTCTGCCGCGAGAAGATGTGCCCGGTAATGATAACCGCTTCCTACGACACATTCGAGAACGCAGTAAAGCTTGCGCAGACCGACCTCGACTGCGAGGGCAAGGGTCACACCGCTTCCCTGCACAGCAACGATATGGAGCATATCAAGTACGCTGGCGAAAAGCTGACAGTAAGCCGTCTGATAGTAAATCAGCCGTCCTCCACCGGCGCAGGCGGAAGCCTCTACAACGGCTTTGCTCCGACAACAACGCTCGGCTGCGGCTCATGGGGCAACAACAGCATTTCCGAGAACCTGAACTACACTCACCTCATCAATGTATCTCAGATAGGTCTTTACAATAAGGACGCGGCAGTTCCCACCGATGAGGAGATCTGGGGCTGAACGGACTAAGGAGTTTTTATGGAACAGATAATTTTCCGCCCGAAACTTTATAAATTCGACACGCTGAAAGCCTTTACCGATGAATTCAAGGTAGGCGGCAGCGACCTTATCCTGACGAACAAGTACATCTACGATCCGTATTCCGATAACAACAAGTGCGGCGCGCAGATGATATATCAGGAGGAATTCGGCGGCGGCGAGCCTACCGACACTATGGTAGACGCGATAATCGCCGAGGCTTCAAAGAAGCATTTCGAGCGCGTAATTGCCATCGGCGGCGGTACTGTGATCGACATTGCAAAGGTGCTTTCCGTATCCGACGGAGGCTCGGTGGATTCCCTCTACGACCACAAGGACAGCATTACAAAGCTGCACCAGCTCATAATTATCCCGACCACCTGCGGCACCGGCAGCGAGGTCACGAACATCTCGATAATCAACCGCACGCGCCTTGGCGTGAAGATGGGTCTGACCTCCGAAAATATGTTCGCGGATTACGCAGTGCTGGTTCCGGAACTGCTCGCGAAGCTCCCTTTAAAGGTGTTCGGCGCAAGCTCCATTGACGCGCTGGTTCACGCCGTTGAATCCTCGCTCTCCCCGAAAGCTACCGTATACACCAAGCTGATGGGTTACAAGGCTATCGAAATGATAATCACTGGCTATCAGAAGCTGGTAAGCGAGGGCATGGACAAGCTCCCGCAGTACATGGGCGACTTCCTTACCGCTTCCAACATGGCTGGATTTGCATTCGGCACGGCGGGCTGTGCGGCAGTCCATGCGCTGAGTTACCCCCTCGGCGGTACATATCACGTTCCGCACGGCGAGAGCAACTACGCGCTGTTCACCGGAGTGCTGTACAAGTACATGGAGAAAAAGCAGGACGGAGAAATAGCACATCTCAACGCGTACCTTGCAGAGCTTCTGCACTGCGACGTGAAGAATGTCTACAACGAGCTTGAAAACCTGCTGAACCACATTCTCCCGAAGAAGCCGCTGCACGAATACGGCGTTACCGAAGCGGATATTCCGGTATTCACCGAAAACGTGCTCGCAACGCAGGGCAGACTGACTGCAAACAACTTCGTTCCGCTCAGCCGCGATGATATTCTTGATATCTACAAGAAGCTTTATTAAGGCTTCTTAATGATAAATCTTCTCCCCCTATATGCGCTCAGCGCTGCTGCGGCAGTGCTGGGCGTTCTTTCTCAAATGAAATGAAAGGCGAAAACCATGAAATACAGCGAAATGGACAAACAGGCGCTCGAAGCCGAAAAACAGAAGTGCGTTGAACGGTTAAGCAAGTACTCCAAAGATGACATCTCCCTCGACCTCTCCAGAGGAAAGCCCTCAAAGGAGCAGCTTGAGCTGTCGATGAAAATGCTGGACGTCCTCGATCACCACAGCCTGCTGGACAGTGAAAGCGGTCAGGACTGCCGCAACTACGGCGGGCTTGACGGAATCCCTGAGGCAAAGCGCCTGCTGGCGCACATGATGGGTACGCACTCCGTGAACACGATAATCGGCGGAAACAGCAGTCTTACGATGATGTACCAGCTGATAAGCCACGGAATGACTGACGGTATCTGCGGCTCCACGCCATGGCAGGAGGTCAAGGGCAGAAAGTTCCTTTGCCCTGTTCCGGGTTACGACCGGCATTTCGCGATAACCGAGCATTTTGGATTCGAGCTTGTTCCGGTGCCGATGAACTCCGATGGTCCGGATATGGACGTAGTGGAAAAGCTGGTAAGCAGCGACGATAAGATAAAGGGTATCTGGTGTGTTCCGAAGTACGAAAACCCCACCGGAATAGTTTACAGCGCCGATGTAGTCCGCCGTTTTGCCGCGCTGAAGCCTGCGGCAGAAGATTTCCGCATTTTCTGGGACAACGCCTACTGCGTGCATAATTTCGACGGAAAGTGCGCCGAAATTCCGGATATAATCTCCGAATGCGACAAGGCGGGAAATTCAGACCTTGTGTATGAATTTTGCTCCACAAGCAAGATAACGTTCCCCGGTTCGGGAATTTCGGCGGTAGCCTCCAGCCCGGCAAATCTCATTGATATCCGGGCGTTCCTGAAGTTCGCGACGATAGGCCCGGATAAGATAAATCAGCTCCGCCATGCGAGATTTTTCAGGAATTCCGCAGGACTCCGCGCGCACATGAAGAAGCACGCCGCGATAATGAAACCGAAATTCGACGCGATGTATAAAGTCCTCAACGAGGAACTGGACGGGCTTGGAATCGCAGAATGGACGGTCGCAAAGGGCGGGTACTTTGCTTCCTACGATACACTCCCGGGATGCGCAAGAGCAGTCGTTGAGATGGCTGCGGAGCACGGAGTAAAATTTACTCCGGCAGGCTCGACCTACCCACACGGAAACGACCCGCAGGACAGCAATATCCGGCTGGCTCCGTCTTTCGCGACTGTCGGGGAGATAGAAAGCGCAGTCACGGTGCTTGCGCTCTGCACGAAGATCGTAAGCATTGACAAGCTCTTAAAGTGAAAAAGCATAGCGCCTGACGAATTTATCAGGCGCTTTTGCCGGTTTAAGGAATAAATGGAGAATTGATATGTACATCAGCTTTGACTACTACCGGGCGTTTTATTATGTTGCGAAATACGGCAGCATTTCACAGGCAGCGGAAGCACTTATGAACAACCAGCCCAACGTTTCCCGGACGATAAAGAACCTCGAAAGCGAGCTTAACTGCACGCTGTTCGTGCGCTCCAGAAAGGGTGTTGAACTGACCCCAGAGGGCGAAATGCTGTACGCCCATGTAGCCGCAGCGGTGGAGCATATCCAGTCCGGCGAGGAGGAAATCTGCCTCGAACGGACGCTCTCCAAGGGTGTAGTGACGATAGGCGCAAGCGAAATCGCTCTGAGGTGCTTCCTGCTTCCGGTGCTGAAGGATTTCCGGCAGAAGTACCCGGGGATACGTATTCGCGTGTTCAATCACTCCACGCCGCAGGCGGTTTCCGCGCTGAAAAATGGGCTTGTGGACATAGCGATGGTTACTACTCCGACCGGCGAGCTGAACTCCCTGACCTCAAAGGAAATATGCGAGGTAAGTGAGATTCCGGTGTGTGGAACGGCATTTTCACAGCTCGCGGGAAAGAAGCTGAGCCTTTCGGAATTGTCAACATATCCGCTGATTTCGCTGGGAAAGCAGACGAAAACCTACGAGGCGTATTCCGAATGGTTCCGGAAGAATAACTGTGATTTCACGCCTGATATCGAAGCCGCGACCGCCGACCAGATACTTCCGATGGTTAAGAACAATCTTGGTATAGGTTTCGTTCCGGAGGAGTTCCTTGAAGAATATCCAAATCAGGGAATTATCCGTCTGGAAATTCAGGAGACCGTACCCTCGCGGCAGGTGTGCTATCTCAGAAAGAAAGGTCACACCATGAGCGTTGCCTGCCGGGAGATGGAGAAGATGATTTTATCCGTATCCGAATACTGAGAAACAAAAGCACCTGCCAGGATACTGATGTGGAACCTGATCTTGTCCCTTTCAGAATACGAAACAAGACCTTTCGTAAGATATGCCCTTACTGTAGATTTTGACCCAATAAACGTATATTGTCCTGAATTTCTTAATTACCCTAATACCGTAACAGGGTATGATTCGGTGATGAAAACAAGGATACTTGAAACAATGGGGTATATTCTGACCGCCCATACGAACGCAAAAAAGTTCTATGTTTTTGCCGGTGTGGGCAATTCCGGTAAATCTCTATTGATAAATCCTTTAGAACTTGTTCTCATAGCCGTTTAAGCAACAAATGCAGGTGAGAAATGTAGATGATATTTTCTTCGGAATCGGCAGAATATTCAAAATCTTTGGATAATCTCCGATAGTCGCCAAACCACGAAAAAGTACGTTCAACACGCCAGCGTTTTGGCAGCACTTCAAAGACGGGTTTTATCTGCTTTGAAATATCGATCATTACGTTGTGAAAAACTTCAAATGTATTTTTGAAAGTCCATCTATACCCCTCATCTGCACATCCTGCATGGATAGAAGGGTACAAGAATAAAGCCTTTTCAAATACGAAAACGCCGCCCTTTGTATCGTGTTGATTTGCCTTATGATATTGTCAATATAGCTTTACACATTTCACTCAAAAATTTTGAGCAACAGTG
>ERZ773228.1735-NODE-1735-length-21864-cov-130.523866_pt1 | contig 21864 bp, 53 predicted proteins | sample MGYA00580524_ERZ773228 | MGnify/ENA primary metagenome ERZ773228 (study PRJEB29015, sample SAMEA2737768) | human gut metagenome | biome: human gut; feature: human-associated habitat; material: faeces | place: China | collected 2012 ... | reverse complement strand
TAACGATAGGATATACAAGAGGGACAGGGTAAATGAGATTGAAGAAGAACTAAAAATTTTGTCGAATAATAGCATATTTTAGCACATGAAAGTGTCTGACAACTATTTAAAATTCCCTCGAATAGTCTTATAATAATAATGTCGATAAACACATCGGCATATCAAGTTTCGGTTATGGGCGGTGTAATTGGCGTTGCACTGCCCTGTTTTTTTGAGGGGATTGACATAGCAGAACAGTTGTTCTATATGTGTGTCACATAGGAGGATTAAATTTGAGTAAAGAAGAACTAAAACGAGAAATTGTGGAACTTGTAGACAAAATTGACAGTGAAAAATTTTTACATTTCTTATTAAGTACAATTAAATCATTCAAAAAAAAGTGGGGCATTTAATGCCCCTCTTTCTCATACCAATAAGCAACAGTATCAAAAATTGTTTGCTGATGTTCTTTGCTAAGGTCGTATAATTTCTTAATACATTCTAACATTTTTTCATTTGAAAATAAATCCGGAAGAAAATCTGCAACAATATCTGAATTTTCATTTGACATATTATCTTCCCAACCCATTAGATATGCTGGTGAAATTTTTAAAGTATCAGCTATTCCTTGCAATTTATCACTTGGAATATTGGTTATAATGTCATTTTCATACTTATATAAGGTTTGTTTTGACACACCAATTTTTTTTGCTAATTCTACTTGCGATAAATCTGCCTTTTCACGACTTTTTTTAATTCTATTTCCAACAGTCATGGGAACCCTCCTTTCTTATTGGTAACTTCATTATAGCACAAAAAAGTTACAAGTCAAGTAAAAAATAACTTGACAAGTTACTTTTAGGGTGTATAATGTAAGTAACCTCAAAAGTTACCACAGAGGTTACAGCAACGAAAGAGAGGTGATAATATGATAGACACAAACAAACTTAGAGGTATCTTTGCTGAGAATGGAAAGACACAGGCTGATGTAGCCAAAATGCTTGGTGTAACGCCCAAAACATTTTATATGCATATGCGAAAAGGCGTTTTCGGCAGTGATGATATTCAGAAAATGATTGACAGTTTCGATATTGAAAATCCTATTGATATTTTTTTTGCTAAAGAAGTAACTTTCTAAGTTACTAAACAGAAAAGAGGTGATAAACATATGGATAGTTTAGAACAGAAATATCTCGACAGCAGAGAAGTGGCTGAGATGGTAGACAAACAGCACAATGACTTGCTGAAAGATATTCGTAGATATGTTCAGCAATTAAGTGAGGGGAAGATTTCCCACACCGACTTTTTCACAGAAAGTCAGTACACAGACAAGTCTAACAGACAGAAGCCTTGTTATCTTGTCACAAAGAAAGGTTGCGAGTTTATAGCACACAAACTGACTGGTGTAAAAGGTACAGAGTTTACAGCAAAGTACATAAACAGGTTTCACGAAATGGAAGATACAATTAAAACTCAACTTCCACAGGGAAATGATTTGATTGCACTTGCAGTTATCGAAGCTCAGAAAATGATTGCTGAGAGAGACAAACAGATTGAACGCATGAAACCGAAAGAAATATTTGCTGACGCAGTATCGGCTAGTGAAACATCAATCCTTGTCGGAGATTTAGCAAAATTGATTTCTCAGAACGGTTACAAAATCGGACAAAAGAGGTTGTTTGAATGGTTAAGAACGAATAACTTCCTTATTAAATGTGGTTCATCAAGAAATATGCCACAGCAGAGGTTTGTTGAACAGGGATTGTTTGAAATCAAAGAAAGCAACATTCAGAACCCTGATGGCAGCGTGAGAATAACACGCACAACTAAGGTCACAGGCAAAGGGCAAATTTACTTTGTTAATAAGTTTATGAAAAGTGAGGTAACAGCATGACAAGAGAGCAGAGAATATCAGAAATTATGGATGAACTTTCATGTTGTCGTGATGTGGCAGAGCAGATGTTCTTAGACGAGATTTGTGACAAATATGGAACTGATGATGTGGATGTGGCATTACAGATGTTTTTGGATGACGAGGAACAAATAGCAGAAAACAATGCACAGTTGAATTTGGAGGTAACAGCATAAGGAAAGGAGAATAAAAATGGACGATTTTATCAAAGATGCTTTAAAAAACGAAATGTTGAAAACAACAGATGGAACTATATTTTTTGCAACGCTTTGCCAAAACAGACGAGCCATAGATTGTTTGGCTAATTCTACAAAAGAATTGATTGCACAATATGGCTTATCTGCTTCGGAAGCTAAAGGGTTTTTAGATTATATGAAGATTGTTATTGATGCTTCTTCATATCTTTCTCCAAAGAAATAATGCGAATGCCACATTCGTCAAAATTAAACATGTCCGATTCGGGTATTTCTTTAGCAGTTTTGAGTATAGATAACACTTTGGCAGAGTGAGGATATTCAAGACCACAGTTAGGACAAACAATTTTGTTAGTGGATATGTCTTCATTTACAGTATATTCACTATGGCAAGTACAAAATATTTGAAACTTTAAAAGCATAGGTTCACCTCCTTATTGAATGATAAGGAGATTATACCACAGGGGCAAAAGAATAGAAAGTGAGGTAAATATGTTCGTAAACCCATTTGTTTTAGGAATTTTGGCAACTTTATTTGCAGAAATGGCATTACTTATTGTATTGTCATGGTTTTCTAGTAAGAAATAGGAGTAGACAATGAATAACAAAATAATAAGAGATATAAAGGAATTGTCAGTTTTTGAGATAGAGAAATCGGCAAAGGTGTTGAGAATTGAGTTTATTATCAATAACGGCAACGAAATAAAAATTGTGAGAAAGGAGAAATAATAGATGATAGACGCAAGCAGAAGTGTGGATAAGCCGACAGAAAATGTTAAAGTGCCGTTTGATGAATACAATAAACTTTCAAGTATATCGACAAAAGTTGATATTATAGTTGACTTGATGTGTCATGGAACGCTGATGGCAGACGATGTTTTGAGAATATTGAAAGTTGACACAAATTTCCCGAAAGAAACAACATTTGAAAAAGATATAGTAGTTTCGGTGTGTATTTATAATAATCTTTTAGAATTAAAAGTGCGTGTAGATGTTCTGCTAGATATGTTAGAAAAGAAAGACTATGTATCAACAGACGAGATTTTAAGAACACTTGGCACAGAGTTGGCAATTGAAGAAGCAGACAGGTGGGAAAAGGAGATAAATGAAAGATTTAATAATAAGCAATAAAGAGTATCGGGCAAGAGAAGGAGTAAGTAGCACAGACTTAAAGAAGATTGCAAAATCCCCAGCACACTTCCGTTACTGGAAAGATAATCCACAGGAAGATACTCCGGCGTTGCTTTTCGGCAGAGCAGTACATAAATATGTATTAGAGAGAGAAAAATTCAATGAGGAATTTGCCGTTGCACCCGAAGTAAATAAGCGAACAAAAGAGGGTACGGCTCAGTGGTTGTTATTTCAAGACCAAAACGAGGGCAAAGACATTATTTCCATTGAAGATTTTGAAAAGATAAAAGCTATGAGAGAAACATTGTATCAGACATCTTTTGTAAGTCAATTATTAAAAGGCAAAAAAGAGCTGTCTTACTTCACGGAAGATGATGAAACAGGATTGACGATAAAGTGTCGTCCCGACTGTCAGACACAGGTCGGAGATACACATATCTTAATTGACTACAAATCTTGCTCAGATGCCAGCGGCGACAAATTCATGCGTGACGCAATCAACTTAATGTATGACCTACAAATGGCATTTTATAAAGACATTATGGATAAAGTGACAGGCTATGAACACTCAGTTATCTTCATAGCACAGGAAAAAACACCACCGTATTGTGTGAATGTTTTAGAAGCAAACGAATATTTTTTGAAAAGTGGCAGAGATATGTATAGAACCTATCTTAATGTCTACAAAGAGTGTTTAGGAAGTGGCAACTGGTATGGTTACACAAATGGCGAGGTAAACACGCTTGGTTTACCGAATTGGTTGCAAAAGCAATATGAATAGAAAAGGAGAAACAATATGAAGCTTTATTTTTACAGTGTGAATACAAATGGAAGATATGGGAAATTAGGAATTACAGTTCAGGTATGTGAAGCAGCGGAAAAAGCTAAAACATATTGGCCTGTTGGCGATGCTTTTCCAGGGACTACTAGCAGAGTAAGAAAGGATAGTATCGGAGAGATTGACGACAGATGGCTAGTTCTTAAAGAACCTAATTTTGAATATGCAAAGAAAAAGTTTATAGAATTGTTAAAATCAAAAGTTGCGGTTCTTAAAGAGAGTCTTGAAAGAGAAGAGAGAGAATTAAAGTTAATCGAAGAAAGCGAGGAATAGAACATGAATGAAGTGAGTAATAATAACAATCATGTACCTTTTAACAACATAAATCAAGGTACGGTAGCAGTCGAAAGTAGTCGTGCAATTACAGAAGCACAGGGGAAATTGTTACTTGCAAAGCAGTTCCCGAGAAATTACACAAATTGCTATGCAACAGCTATTGAAGCGTGTCAGCGTAAAGGGTTTGCAGATAAAGCGTTTTTTGCATATCCACGAGGGGGACAGACTGTAACAGGAGTGACAATTAGATTTGCTGAGGAATTAGCAAGATGTTACGGCAACCTTGACTATGGCATTAAAGAGTTGTCACACGAAGATGGCAAGTCAGAAATGCAGGCATATGCTTGGGATCTGGAAACAAATACAGTATCAAGTCAGAACTTTACAGTTGAACATATCATGGAAACACGAAACGGCAGCAGAAAGTTGACAAGCCAGCGTGATATTTACGAGAGAACAGCTAATGACGGTGCAAGAAGATTAAGAAGCCGTATTTTAGCAATTTTACCACCCGACTTGGTGGAAGATTGCATAAAAGAGTGCAAGAAAACGCTTGCAGGACAGAACGGAATACCATTTGCCGATAAAGTCAAAAACATGGTTGTAGCTTTTGCTAAATACGGTGTTACAAAGGAAATGCTTGAAAAGAGATTAGACCACACTGTCGAGAGTATCAGTGAAGATGAACTGACAGAGTATATCGGTATTTTCAACGGTTTGGCACAGAAGGAAACAACGGTTTCAGATTGGTTTGAACAGCCAAAAACAGCAAGTCAGATGACTGCATTACTTGAAGAAGCTGAGAAAGAAGAAAAAGCCAAAGAAAAGAAAGAGGAAAAGAAATAATGACATACAAAGTGATGATTGATAAGAAAAACAATACATTCCCCTTAAAAGGTTTAAATGAATTGTTGGGTGCGAGATTATACAACCCACGCACGAAAAGATATACAAATTCTGTTAAGACTTCAAATGACAGAACTTGCTTAAAAGCAATAAAAAAGTGCTTACCATCGGTGCATATTGATAAACCTATCAGATGTACTTATCGCATCTATACAGCAGACAAAAGGCATGACAGAAGTAATTTATATGCCGCAATAGAAAAGTCATTCTTAGATGCTTTGCAGTTGGCAAAAGTTATAAAAAATGATGGCTGGGATGATGTTCTTGACAGCGTTTTTCACACAGAAGTTGACAAGGAAAATCCGAGAGTTGTAGTGGAGATTGAGGTTTTATGAAAGGAGTAAGAACATGAGAGTTATATCACAGAATGGAAAATCTGATATTCCATATGAATATTTTGTTTTTTCAATAGTGGGTAATAGCAATAGTTATAGTATTATTGCAACTAAAAATATTGCAGAATCACCAGAAGTGATTATGAATAGCATTTTTGCAACTTATTCAACCGAAGCAAAGGCAATTAAGGCTATGGAAATGCTTAGAGAGCAACATGAAAAGGTTGCTTTTCTTAAAACAATAATAAATACCGAAAAAGGTATTTCATTCGTAAGAGGTTTGTCAAAAACTGATTTTGACAAGATGACACAGAATTATTTCCAGTTCCCGAAAGATGATGAGATGGAAGTATGAAAGAAAATCCAGCAAACGCAATTAAAACTACCATGTGGAAATTTCTCATGGATAAAGGTCAGAAAGAAAATATACCAGCTTTAAAAGAGTATGTTTTTGACCTTATCGAAATGACAACGCAGAAGACTGCCGGTCAGAGAAAAGAAACAAAGAATGATATAAGTTGGGATGAACTTGATATGACGCTTATGTCAATAGTAATAGAAGCTACTGCATTAGTGTTGTCAGGAACATTAGACGAGTTAAAAGATTAAGGGGTTGAACTACAAATGAGTGCAAGGAGAGCGGCTATGCGTCGGGAACGATTGCAAAGGAACAAAATTGACAAGAAAAAATGTGCTATGGCTGAACTTGAAAGAGCAAAAGAGCAAGGCATCATTGATGGCAGGGCGATAGGTGTTAGTGCGTGCCTTGAAGTGTTGCATAGTAAATACAAGTTTAGCAATAATAAAGCACAACAGTTACTCAATGTTATGGGGAGAGAAAGTGCAAGACTTGATGATACAGGTGTTAGATTTGTTGCAAATTACTATGCTGAGAAGTTTGAAAAGAAACTAGATGCACTGGGAATATATCAAGATATAGCTGATATTCCTACAAAGATTTATTGTGCATCAAAGCATGAGTTGTTTGTAACATCAGTCGCAATAGTCTTGATGGTGCTAAATGAATTATGGAATTTTAGCAGTAACGATAAAAACACTGGTCGGCTTGATTACATCATGGAGTATTGCACAAATCGGTATTTAGAGATGCAACTTGACCCCGACAAAAACACGGCAGAATACTATTTTGAGCGAATGTTAAGACGGACTGGTTATAAGTTACATTAAGAGGTAAATATGATAGACGAAAAGAAGATTATTAAGAAAATCGAAAACAGGATAGACACTTATATAAAAGAATATCCTGAAAAGAAAAAACTGTGAATATATAGAAACACAAAGAGAGTTTATACATATATTACAGATTGAAGCAAGAGAGCAGGAAAAAAGAAAGGAAAGGTAAAAGAATGATTTATAAGATTGTAACAAAAAGAACTACTTATGTAACTGCGGAATTTTATGAAGAAGCTATGGAGAAATATGAAGAGGATGATTATTTGAAACAGGATGAAGAAACGCTGAGCGTTACTGAATCGAATATAGAAGAAGCCTTTTCGATGTAAAATTTTGCGAGGTGAGAACATTATGAAAAAGTATGTATATGTCGCATATTCAAAAGACAAATATAAATTACCTGTTTTTGTTGCTGATAGTGTGAAAGAACTTTCAATAGTGATGGGAATAAGTGAAAACACTATAAGCTCAGTAATATCACATGGCAAGAAACAAGGAAAAGAGTTTAGATTTGCGAGAGTGGATGTTAGCGGCGTTTAGAGAGGTGATGGCATGAATATATATTTAGTCGAAAGAACCGAGAAAATCACTTGGGTTGAAGATTACGCAATGGTCGTGATAGCAGAGGATGAAAAACACGCTGAAAGGAGAGCAAGATGGGAAAGCAGAGATTTTAAAAGAGCAAAGAACTTGCTTGTAAAAAAGGTAGATGCAGACAAAGAGCAGTCGGTTTTGATTGCTAATACAGGAGCGTGATGCAATGACGGTAGATGAATTTAAACGGTTAGCAATAGATACTAAAATCTCAGTGCGTGATATTCGCACTGGGGAGTATCTAAAAAACAAAAACGAATATGGCAGCAGGAAAATACAGGAAGTGTATGCAAGGGCGCACAGGTATAAAGACAGCTATGAGGGAAATATAGTTTTGATGGTGAGGTGATGTAATGAGCTGTAAGAATTGTACTGAAAGAAGAATAAACTGCCATGCTGTATGCAAAAAATACATAAAGTGGAAAGCTGAGGACGATAAACGCAAAGAAGAAATACGCAAGAAGCGTGATGAATTAGTGAATATCACAGGCTATGAGAAACAAAGACATATAAACATGAAAACACGAAGAAAAGTAAGTGTTGATAGGATTTGAAAGGAGCAGTAATGGAGAGATTAACAAGTAATAAGCTGGCATCTGATATGAATGTACTTGAATTGGCATATAACAGCTGTTATGCAGATAAAAACCATAATGCAAGGTATAGAGATTATGAACTTGATATTGACAGTCGAGAACTTATTAAAAATCTTGCTAAAGATATGTGCGATGAATTTTTATTCGATATGTCAGATGAAGAATTTGATGAATATATGGCTGAAATGTTGTCAGTTGAAATGGATAGTCAGATAGGATTATTAGCTTTATTCTATCGTAATTTATGGGCTATGGCTGATTTAAGAGAAAAGCTGAAAGATTACGAGGACTTAGAAGAACAAGGCAGACTTCTGAAACTGCCTTGTAAGGTAGGAGATACAATATATGCTGTTGGCGAAATAGTAAAAGAATACAAAGTAATAAGCGTGGGTTATCCTAGCAATAAAGCAACTAACAGAAGCAAATTTTGCATTGAAACATTGCCTGTCAATGGCTCAAGAGTAGTTGTGGCTTTTTATGATAAGGAATTCGGAAAGAATGTATTCCTTACAAAATCGGAAGCAGAAGAGAAACTCGAAGAATTGAGAGGTGGAGAATAATGGCGCAGTGGAATTGTAATACAGTACCTAAGTGTGAAGATAAATGTTGTTCTGATGAAGTTTTGGTAACGGTAGAACACATAGGATATGGCGGAAAACTTTATAGGAGAGTGGTTAAGGCGGTTTACTTTCCATATCATCATTGCACTGTTGAAGATATGGGATGGAATATGCGTGATGGTGTTCCTGATGATTGGGAATATTGTGAAGAACAAGATACATGGTGGATTCCGCAAGGCTGGTATGAAGTGTGTGATTACTTTGAGGACTATTCCTATTCGCAAATTACAGATTGCGTAAAGGCTTGGATGAAGTTACCCAAACCATATGAATCAAGAGTTAAAGAGTTTGGAGGTGGAGAAAATGAAAGTAATAATTGACATACCTAAAGATTTTACAGGAGATTATATTGCTGACAAATTCAAAGATTTCTTTTCGAGGGTTATTGCGGATATTGATTGCAGAGGTGCGTGTGGTAGATACGAGAAGGAAATTGCTGAAATGTTTTTAAAGGCATTTGACGATAGTGAAGAAAAGATTTCTTGCAACTGCCAGCACAACAGCAATCCAAGAGATAATGAGCCTTGTTGCAGATGTGACAGCAGAATGACTAACGCTGACAGGATTAGAAATATGACAGATGAAGAGTTAGCAGAGTTTCTTGTCGGATTTAAAAACACATTTGGCGGGGAATACGAGGGAGAAGCTAGTTGTATGGAATGGCTTCAATCAGAAGCGGAATAGGAGATAAATATGGAAAATACAGATGCTAGAGTGCTACTACAACATATTTACAATACTTATGGTTATCAAATATCAAAAAACTTTAAGGATAATGCCATTCGAGACGCTTTTGAATTAGCAGACAAGGCACTTGAACAGCAGATACCGAAGAAAGTAAAAAACAGTGGAGAGAGAATTCCGTTTGAATGGTATTGTCCTACTTGCGGAGAAATATTGTGTGATGATGGCTACAAAAATACCGACATCAAATATTGTGAGCAATGTGGTCAGGTATTAGATTGGAGGGATGAACAATGAGATTGATTGACACAGATAAATTATTAGAACTGATAAAAGACCAGAAAGAAAGAGAGATAGGAGCATACGCAAAAGGCATAAATGCTGGTCTGAATATTGTAAAGAGTATTATCAATGATGAAACACAAACTCCAACCGCCTATGATGTAGATAAGGTTGTGGAACAATTAAAAACGGACTCTTTAATAAAACTATATGGAAGCGGTAACAGTGATAATTATCTCATTCCTGTTAAAAGAGCAATCGAAATAGTAAAGGCAGGTGGAATAGATGAACGATAGATATTTATTTAAGGCAATAGATACTAATTCTGTATGGCGTACAGGCTTACTTATAGCTTTGAAAGGCAATAGATGTGCAATTGAAGAAAGTGACGGAAGCAAATGGGCGTGTGACGCTAAAACTCTTTGCCAGTGTACTGGCTTGAAAGATAAGAATGGAAAACTGATTTGGGAGAATGATATTGTAAAAATAAATAATAGCAAGGTGAATACGGTTATAACATTTAGAGATTTTGAAATTATATGTACAATTCCTAACGAAAAATATTATAAGCATAGGCTTGAGTATGATACTGAATATGAAGTTATCGGCAACATATTTGATAACCCGGAGCTGTTAGAAAGTGAGGAATAAACATGGCAAAGATATTTAGATTTAGCGGCTATTTAGTTGAAAATAGCAATATAGAGGATTTGGAAAATGTCAAATACAGACTAGGACTTATTAAAAGTGAATATGACGATGTTATACAGCAGTTACACATCGAAGAAAGTGAGAAGTTTGAAGCTAAAGAAGAACTGGAAGAAAATTGTGACCTTGCATTATTGACAAGACATTTTAAAGGTTTTTGTGATAGTGCTTACAACTTTGACCGACCTATTCCACAGACAGGTGAAAAATATAGACATTTTAAGCAGGGCAAAATAGTTAATATCATTGGGATTTGCAGACACACAGAAACCGCAGAAATTTCAGTGGTGTACGGTTGTGAAGGGCAAGTTTGGAATAGACCTCTTGAAATGTTTATGAGCGAAGTTGACAAAAAGAAATATCCTGATGCGAAGCAGAGATATAGATTTGAGGTGATTAAGTGATACCCGAATGTGTAAACTGTAAAAATCTCTTTACTTGCACGATAAAGGATAAACCGAAAAATGAAGCGTGCGTAATGTTTGAAGAGAGAGACAAGGATAAATCAGAAGCTAGGAAAAGATTTGAAGAAGAAATGCAAGGCTTTTCTGAGTTGACTGTAGAAACATTGAAAAGGTGGAAACGAAAAAATGGACAATAAAAAAGAAAATAAATATTGTGAATGGCGAATTGTTGATACACCGCACGGAATGCCTATTTACAATACAGGCTGTGGAAAAATAAGGCTTAGCTGTGCGACAGGTATTGATATTTACTGCAATGCTTGTGGCAGAAAAATCAAGATTGTTGATGATATGAAAGCAGGTGAAAGCGATGAATGAGAGAGCCCATAAGGCTGGTTTTAGCCTAACAAGAAAAATGTTAGAAGAAAACAGAAAAGCTGGGTATGAACACGGATATTCAGTTGGTTATAACAAGGCTGTTGATGACACTATAAAATCCATTAAAGAAGAATATGCCTTTACAATCTTGGAAGAAGAAAAGATTGACGAAATAGCCGAACAGTTGAAAGGAGCAAAACAGAATGAAGATTTTAAGCAAGAAGAAATATAATAAACTCATTGAAGATTTTGAGAAATCGCAGAAAAAGGTCGAGGAACTCAAAAGGATAAATGAAAGCCTTGGAAAAAAGTTAGAGGATAAAAAGACAAGTTGCAAGCTGAATAATGGTAAGGATTTCTGCTTTAAATGCCAAAACTCTTACAGATATAAGACATATTGGGGAGTAACAGAAGTTGAGCGGTGCGGTTGCTTACTTGATATTCCTTGCGAGAGCTTTGAAAGAAAAGAAAGGAAGTGATTCAGAGTGAAAAGAAATGATTGCATAGAGGTATTAGACCACTTAAAAGAAAAGCTGAAAGAAAAGGATATAATTGCCGTACAGGATAGTGAAGATGATTATAAATGCCCTGTATGCGGTCAGATTTTTACAGGAGAAGAGATTATTAAATACTCTTACAAGTGGTGCTATAGCTGCGGTCAGAGAGTAGATTTTACTCTTCCGAGAAACAGATTTAACTAACTAAAAATCTAAGAAAGGAAATAGTCCATGAGTGAGAAAATGAAACATATTCCTCATATTAACTCTTATGAGGATATAAGAAAAGAAATGAACAATGACTTGCGATATAGACTGAATAGCAGAAAAGAGAGAACTTCATTGGGAGTTCCACTTTACTATCGTATCAATGTTCAGATTATAACAACACAGGAGTGTCCATATAGTTGCCCATTCTGTTTAGAAAGGCAGAACCCTATGGCAGGAGAAAATGACTTTGACAAGCAGATTGAATCATTGAAAGCAGTTTTGAGCGAACACCCTAAAGCGAGACTTACAATAACAGGCGGAGAGCCGGGACTTTATCCACAGCATATTAAACAACTTGTAGATACATACAATGAACTTAGCAACAATGTTTTTTGTTCTGTAAACACGGCAGGATATACAAGAGAGTTAAACGGATTATGCCACATAAATCTGTCTCATAACGATTATGTACACGCAAATCCGAGCAACTTCCCTAACTGTACATTGCAGACTGTTGTGGAAAATCCAAGTATAGATTTTATAAAAGAATTTATGCACAAAGACGCTGACAGCTTTTCTTTCAGATTTTTAAGCGGACTTGAAAAGAAGGACTATCCAGTTGATATATGGAATGATTTGCAGAACGACAAAGAGATTGATATTCATACCTTTAGAATTGGTGACTTTTTTGTGTATGCTACATTTAACTATCGTTGCAAGCACGCAAGATTGACTTTGGGCGATATGTGGCAGCAGAGAAACAACGATTACAAAGATGGATATTCAAACATAATTATTCATCCGAATGGAGTTATAGGAACAAACTGGAAATAAATCTAAGAAAGGAATAGGTTGTGCGCACATAAAACCGAGGTTTCCTTTTGGTGATTTGAGATGATAGTACATTGTTTATTTGAACAGTCAGGCACATTCAAGAACGCTTTCAAGAAGTATGGAATTAAAGCCTATGACTATGATATTTTGAATGAGTTTAACCAGACAGACTATATTATTGATTTGTTTGCAGAGATTGAGGGGGGGTATCAAGGTGAACCGAGTTTGTTTGACAAGATAAGTCCTGATGATTTGATATTTGCATTTTTCCCTTGCATAAGATTTGAGAATCAAATAATGCTGTGGTTTAGAGGGCAGTCAGCAAGTCAAAAAGGATGGTCTTTAGAAAAGAAATGTGAGTTTGACATGAATTTGCTTGAAGAAGTTTTGCATATGTATAGCCTGGTAAATAAAATGTTTATTATTTGCATGAGAAAAGGGTTGAAGCTAGTAATGGAAAATCCTTATTCAGAGGAACATTTTTTAAGACGATATTGGTGCTATTCTCCGGCGGTAATTGATAAAGATAGAAGAGATAGCGGAGATTACTTTAAAAAGCCTACACAGTATTGGTTTTTGAATTGCGAGCCACAGAACAATCTTATTTTTGAGCCAATTAGCTATAACGCTATCGAATGCAAGGACGCAATAAGAACAATGACAAAAGAACATTATGCAAAAACAGGGGCAGATAATAAGAAAACGGCAAGGTCAATGATACACCCGCAGTACGCGGATAGATTTATTAGGCAATATATTCTTGATGAAGCAATATGGAGAAAGGAGTGACTATATGGATTGTAACAATTATTCTTGTAGCAGACAGATGGATATATTTGATTTCTTAGAAGATAAGAACAATATAAAAGAGTTTAACCATTTGAAAGCACTTGCTTTATGTGGTACAGGAATTCCAGGTGGAATGAAAAGCATAGCAGATTATTTTCTTGAAAATCATAATTTGAGAGAAAAAGTTGCGTTTTTGAAAAACGAATATGGGACAGGCGGTTTCGGTTCGCTAGTTAAAAAGCCTTGCTATATACATGGAATGTGTACGGCTACTTCACAGAAGCTGATTGAATATGAGTATTACGATGAAGATATGCAGGACATAAAGAAATATTGTAGTTGGGTTGACTTGGCGAATGTTATTACAGAAATGGTTGCAAAAGATGAATATGTTTATAAGGACGGTGATTAAATGGCAATTTACAGAAATGTACGCTTATCGTTTTGGACGGATAATAAGGTGATAGATGATTTCACGCCCGAAGATAAGTATTTTTACTTGTATCTGCTGACGAATCCGCAGACAAATTTGTGCGGTTGTTATGAGATAAGTTATAAAAGCATGAGTGAAGATACAGGATATAACAAAGATACTTGTTTGAGGTTGTTGAAAAGATTCGACGAAGTACACAATGTTATCAAATTTAATGAGAGTACAAAAGAAGTGCTGATTCTGAATTGGTATAAATATAACTGGAGCAGCTCGGCAAAGACTTTGTCAGGGGTTATGGCTACAGCGAAACACATAAAGTGCGAAGCCTTTAAAAAATATGTGTTATGTGTAGTTGAAAGTGTAAAAAATGGTGATAAAGAGCCAGTCAGATACCCCATAGAAGCATCTGTATCTGTAGCTGATACTGTTACTGATTCTGTTTCTGAAACTGATACTGTAAAAGAAAGCAAGTCAGAAGATATAAAAAGGATAGTTGACTATCTGAATGAAAAGTGTGGAACGCATTATAGATACAATACAGCAAATACAAGAAAACATATCATAGCAAGATTTAACGACGGATATGCAGTTGATGATTTTGTGCAGGTGATTGACAAAAAGACAGGTGAGTGGATGGGAACGAAATTTCAGCAGTATTTACGACCCGATACTCTGTTTGGGAATAAATTTGAAAGTTATCTGAATCAGCAGATTAAACAGAAAGATAGCACAAAAGAATTTTTGGGCGGTTGGGGGTTGTAGCTTATGACAGAAAAAGAAGTAAGACAATTACTTGCCATGACACAGGCTGTATACCCTAACTACAATCCACCCAGCAGAGAAGCGGCGGTAAATGCGTGGCTTATGTGTTTAAGCGAGTATGATAATAATGTTGTCATGGCGGCATTTAAAGCATACATGACTACGAATACAAGTGGTTTTGCACCTGCACCGGGGCAACTTATAGAAATATTACAGACTTTGACACAGCCGTCTGAGCTGAACGAACTGGAAGCGTGGTCGCTTGTCAGACAGGCATTAAAAGATTGTAATTACAATTCGGAACAAGAGTTTGCAAAGTTGCCGACAGTAGTGCAAAAAGCTGTCGGGACACCGCAACAGCTCAGAATATGGGCGAGTGATACAGAGTTTAATGAAAATGTTGTGAGCAGTAATTTTATAAAGACATATAGAACAGAGGTCAAGCGAGCAACAGAGTTAAATAAAATGTCTAGTGATGTAAGGAAACTTATAGAAATGGTAAACACAAATTCTGCATCGGCTCAAATAGCAAGTGAAAATAAAAGGACTATATCTTTATCACTTGAAGATAAAAAAAACAGAGGAAACAGGCAAAATGGAAGTTAGAAACAGTGTTCCTATGCCTGAGAAATATAAAAAAGAATTTGGCATTAAATAATGAGTTTAAGGAAAGGAGATGAACCGCCGTTTTGATTAGTTGGGATATAGTTACAAAGTTAATGAATTGTTTTCCTAATAGCGTTATAAATCATAACGCAGAGTTTATAGCACATATTAAAAGCAATACATATTTTGGATTAAAAGATTGTGAAAATGAAACAGATGTAAAGTGCAAAATGTTGGAATGGCTATCAAGACCTGCACACAAGGCAGAACCATATAACACTAAACGGAGCAATAATGAATTTCACAGATTTATACTTAGCGGTGTAAATCAGTTTTTGGAAACCGATTTTACCGAGAAAGATATGGAGCAGATTTATACATATCTTGGAAACAGGTGCAACCATGCCAAAACATTGAAGTTTATTGAAAGTGGGTATGATATGTCGGTTTTGAAAGATTAAAAAATTCTAGTGAGTGTCCGTTTTAGAAAGGAGATTATATGTCAAGAGTTTCTTTTTGACAGATTGGAGGTGCGAATGAGAAACTTTTATAGCGGTATCAGTAATGATAAAACACAATTTTTGATAAATATGAATTGGTATAATGATAATGATGTAGAAGCCTGTTTTAATCTTAGTAAAAATTTTCATGGATTGCCTAAAAAATGCAGTATTGAAAAAAATGATTTTGAATTAGTGTATTTAAAATTTGAATGGATTGGTAATACATATTATCCACAAGAAAGTGATAAAGACGAAGGACAGCCAATTAGGGTATATAAAATCAAGATGTAAATAATTAAAGGCAGAAAGGAGCAGTAATGGAGAGATTAACAATGAAAACAGAAGATGGTTACGAAAGAGTAAGCATATGGACGAAAAATCAGCAATTGATTGACAAGTTAGCATATTATGAGGACTTAGAGGAACAGGACAGACTTGTTAAACTACCTTGTAAAGTTGGAGATGATGTTTATTACATCTTAGGGATTCCAAATGAAACACCATGTGCAATAGATAAGTGTACATTTGAGTTATCAGACATAAACAAAATTGGCAAAACATTATTCCTTACAAAATCCGAAGCAGAAGCAAAACTGAAAGAATTAAACGAGAAGAACCAAGAGTTATAAAACAGGTAAAGAAAGGTGGAAAAACATATGATTTGTGAAAATTGCAAAGGTAAAGACGAATGTGGATGGTATGCATCATACAAGAGAATTGAAAATGAAATTTATTTAGGGGTTGGAACTGATAATACATTAGGCAGAGCATTACTTGCAGCAATGAGTGATAATCAATTAGAACAGTGCGAATATTTTGAAGATTATATTGATGAAATGGCAGATGATTTGAAGAGAGGTGAAGAAAATGATAATGCAAAAAACAAAGTTACATCACTTGAAATTATCGTAAGGATGATAGACAACAAGCCATATTACGAAATCAAGTACAAAAAAGTCGGCGAAGATTATTACCATGTAGGTTACAGTTCATTTAATATTGATAATGTATTGAAATGGCGTGATGAGTGCTTTGAACTTGTTGACGCGAAAGTGACCAATGCCGACAGGATTAGAAATATGACAGATGAAGAGTTGGCGAGTGTACTATTTAGTGGTTGTATTGATTCTATGGATTTGGAAGAGTGACCTTATGCTAGTGAAAGTGAACTCGATAACAATAAAATTGGAAAAATATGTAAAAAATGCACACTTGATTGGCTTCAATCAGAAGCGGAATAGGAGAGAATATGGAAGACAAACCTAAAACAGTGGAAATTCGGCTCACTAAGGAAGAGTTTGAAAAACTAAAGACTGTAAGGCAGTTAGATAAGGTTATTTTCCTTGATGAATCAAGCAAGGAATGTTTTACAGTTTACAATTTGGTATCAGATAACTGAGAAAGGAAAGGTTATGGAAGATAGATATTTATTTAAAGGAAAGAGAGTTGATAACGGAGAATGGGTAATTGGCAATCTAATTACAAATGTGTTCTTTAGATTAGGTCAAAGTATTCCATACATTTTATGCCCGGATAAAGCAGAATATGATTGCTTTGAGGATTTTACAGAGGAAAATGGAATTTTTGAAGTGCGACCGAATACAATCTGCCAATGCACCGGCTTAAGAGACAATAGCGGCAAGCTGATTTGGGAGAACGATATTGTTGAATGCACACGCGGAAATGCCATAGTGGAATGGGATAGAGTAGACTGGAAAATTCGATGGATTGAAGAAAGCATATGGAGAAGAGATTTGCGCCATTGGTCTATAGATGACGCAGATGGGATTAGGTTCCTTGGCAACATATTTGATAACACTGAATTATTAGAAAGCGAGGAGTAATATGACAGAGAGTGAAGCGGTAGAGTGGATAAAGGAATTAAAAGGTTCAGAAGAAATACTAGAATTTTATTATGCTGAGAGTTTTATAAAGGCTTGTGATATGGCGATACAGGCACTTGAAAAGCAGATAAATAGATGTTGGGTTCCTTGTAAGGATAGATTGCCAGAAGAAATTGATAAATATTATTTAGTTACATGCAGAGGTGTAATTTGTGGAGAATTTGAGCAATTTACAACTGTTTCATATTTTTCGACATTTTCTAACGGAGATAAATCTTGGGAGATTGGAGAAGAACATGGAAATAATTGGATGGTTACAGCATGGCAACCATTGCCAAAACCTTATAAGGAGGGCGAAAAAAATGAGACTGATTGATGCAACAATTCAGCCAACGTTTTTGACTGATTATATTTTAGAAAGAAAGTCAACGTTCATTCGCGTGTTAGAAAAGGGAGATAATGATTTTCTTTTTGGCTTGCTAATGGATTACTTTGATGAACAACCGACCGCCTATGATGTAAACAAAGTTGTGAAACAAGTAGAAAAAGATAAATTTATAGATTGTGAGACCGTATTATCGGATGTGCATCAAGGATATAACGCTGGACTAAGTAGAGCAGTAATGGTAGTAAAGGCAGGTGGTGAGAATGACGATTGATGAAGCAATATCTGAATTTAAAGAAAGAGCAGAAGATAGTAAAAAAATTTCAGAATTAGGCATGGAAAGTTACATTCCAAAAGAAAAAGAAGAGAAACAGCTTGCGGAGTGGTTGGAAGAGTTGAAATCATACAGAGCTTCGGTATTTAGTGGAGATATGACACAGAAAATGCTGAAAGAAGAATATAACAAGGCTGTTGATGATTTCTATAACAAAATTATTGAAGCATACAAAGAAATGAAAAATATTCCACAGGTAGAAAAATCAACAGTACATACAATAGCATTAGGAATAATGGAGCAGTTAAAAAATAAGAATTTAGCGAGGTGATTATACAATGAATGATTGCAAAGGATGTAAATATGAGAACAGCACAGATATAGAGATATGTTTAGAATTTTGTACAAATTGTAAAAGAGCCTATTCTAATGAAGAAGATAGAGAATTTCACGAAGATAAGTATGAGATTGTAGACTAAGCTAAAACTAAGAAAGGAGTAAGAGTTTTGTGCACAGTAAAAACCGGTTTTGCTCCAAATAATTATGTATAGCGAAAACAAAAAGAAATGGTATAAAGAGCGTTATCGTCAAAGAAAAGAACATGGCTTATGTACTAATTGTGGTAAACCTGCAATGACAAATAAAACTCTGTGCAAGGAATGTACCGAAAAAAAGAAGAATAAATATCGAGAAGATAGAGCGTTTTTCAAAACGCTGGGACTATGCCCGAAATGTGGCAAAAACAAATTGTTTGGCAGTGAAAAAACTTGCCCTGAGTGTTTAGCGTATGCCGAAAAAACAAATGCTAAATGCGCGATAAAAACAGCTGGTAGCAAAGAAGCGTATAATAAACAAGTTTATCAAAAAGCAAGACAACGTTGTGATGAACAAAATCTTTGCGTAATGTGTAAAATAAGACAGCGTGCAGAGGGACATATACATTGTGAAGAATGTCTTGAGAAAAGACGCATAAAAGGCAGAGAAATACGTAAAAAGCAAAAAAAGGTAGGAATAACAAGAAGTGAAAGACCGACTTACGGACTTTGTTATTGCTGTGGGAAGCCACTTGACAGAGAAGGTAAAAAATGTATTAAATGTGCCGCAAAAGTTACAAACAATTTACCACGAATTAAAGCTACTGAACATTGGAAAAAAGACAATAATTTAATATTTGTAGGAGGTAAGCAAGATGATAAAATTCAAAAGTGAATGTGTCGACTGCCCCAGTGAAATAGGTTGTCTTGGGGATAGTTGCCCGAAACACAATATACCTCACCTTATATGCGATTGTTGTGGTGAAGATGTGGAAGAACTGTATGGATATGACGGAGAACAGTTATGTAAAGATTGTTTGCTTGATGCAGTACCAAAAATAGAGATATAGGAGATTGGCTTATGAAGTTTTCAGAACTGACTAAGCCGGAGCTTGATTTTATTTTAAAATACGCCAACTTCACAGAAGAAGAAGAAGATATATTCAAATTACTTTCAAGAGGAAAAAGCATAATCGAAATTGCTGAACATATAATGATATGCGAGCGTACTGTTAATAGAAAAGCAGCAAAAATAAAAGAAAAAATAAATAAACTGGGGGGATTGACATGATTAAAATTACTATTGATGGCAAAGAAGTAAAGGCAGAAGATATAAAACTTTCTGCTGATGTTGTGAAAGTCATATCATCATGCCTTGATTGACATTATAGCAAAAAGAGGTTAGAATGTGTCGTAAAGTACGATAAATACGGCACATTCTTTTTATATAAAGGGGGATTTAAGATGGAATGTGTTGCGTATATAAGAGTATCAACAGAAAAACAGGTTGAAGAAGGCTACGGGCTTGAAAGTCAGCAAAGAGACATCAAAGAGTATTGTCAAAAAAATAACATGATAATATCTCACTGGTATATTGATGCAGGTCTGACTGGTATGGAGATGAGCAAAAGAGTTGCATTACAAGAACTTATTTCTGATTTAAAGAAGATAGATAAAGTCGTTATCTATAAGCTTGATAGACTTGCGAGAGATAGTGTTGATGCTTTAAATATGATTGAAAAAATATTCGTGCCTAGAAACGTAGAAGTGTTAAGCGTACATGATTTTGCAAAATATAAAACGCCACAGGATAAATTTCAAACTCAAATAATGGCAGCAGTAGCGGAGTATGACAGAAACACTATGTTGCTCCGTATGCGCGGCGGTATGTTGGAAAGAATAAAAGAAGGCTACTGGCCGGGTGGCGGTAATACTCCTTATTGCTATTCTTATAGTAAAGAGACAGGAACGCTTGTGCCGATACCGGAAAGAAAAAAACAAGCTAATGAAGCAATAGACCTGTTTTTACAAGGTTATTCAGATAACAAAATTCGTGACATGCTAGGTTTTAAAAGTGAAATGGTTGTGCGAAGTCTACTTATAAGTCCAGTCAATATAGGATATATACCCTATAAAGGTAAAATCTACAAAGGTAAACATGAACCGATTTTTGAAATTGATAAATTTAATTTAGCACAGGAAGTTAGGAAAAACCGAAGAAAAAAGAAAACTACTTGTATAAATAAAGAGCCAAATCTACTTACCGGATTATGTTATTGTGGTGTTTGTGGTTGTTCTATGCGGTATCAAAAATGGACACATGGAAAGCATAAAATATACTGTTGTTCAAGAGATAAATCAATGTCGTATCTTCCTAATTATAATGCTAATTGCGATAACACTCTTGAATGGGCTGTTGATATTGAAAAACAAGTTGAAGAAGAAATAATTAAAATATCATTGAATTTGTCATCAGAAAAGCCAGTTGCAAAACAAAGTAAAATTGAAATTTTACAGTCGCAGATAAAAAAAGAAGAAAATCGCAGAAAGAGATTTTTTAATTTGTATGCTGACGGAAACGATGATGTATTATTAAGCATAAAAGAAATTAACAATACTATCAAAAGTTTAAAAGAACAGCTTGAAACTGAAAGGTCAAATACCGATTTAAATAGGAAGAAAAGCGTTACTTATAAAAACATAAAAAAAATTGCCGATGTTTGGGACAGCATCGACAAAAAAGATAAAAATATTATACTTAAAAGTATAATTGATAAGATTGTTATAGTCAATGGAAATATTGAAATACAGTTAAAGAATTTTTAGCACTTACTATATGCTGTGCCAATGATCATAGGAGAGATAAGAAGGTACCTGAGGGACAACAATAGTATAAGGGTGAGCAGGTCTGTGCGAGACCTTGCATATAAGGCGATATATACTAAAGAAGCATTGATGAAACAAAGTGAGGTAGAACCGGGAATCGAACAAATAGCTAAGGTACTCGAGGTGACGCCTGAGGATGTTGCGTTTGCACTTGATGCGATACAAAGTCCGGTTTCGCTTTATGAACCTGTATTTGCAGAGGGAGGGGATACTCTGTATATTATGGATCAGATAAGCGATAAGAAAAATCTTGAGGAAGACTGGGTAGAGAAAATGTCGATAAAAGCAGCGATAGACCACCTGTCTGAGAGAGAGCATCGCATAATAAAAATGAGATATTATGAGGGGAAAACGCAGATGGAAGTTGCCAATGAAATAAGTATTTCACAGGCTCAGGTAAGCAGGCTTGAAAAAAGAGCTTTGAAGGTTATGAAACAATATTTATAGTTATTTGGGGGAAGTATGAGGATTTGTGAACTCAGGGAAAAGGAAGTAG
>ERZ773228.1722-NODE-1722-length-22015-cov-5.020219_pt1 | contig 22015 bp, 20 predicted proteins | sample MGYA00580524_ERZ773228 | MGnify/ENA primary metagenome ERZ773228 (study PRJEB29015, sample SAMEA2737768) | human gut metagenome | biome: human gut; feature: human-associated habitat; material: faeces | place: China | collected 2012 ... | reverse complement strand
CTTCTTCCATCGCCGCGATCGCGGACTGCTCCGCATTGATCTTGCTGCGGATCGTGGTGTCGGCGCACATTTTGCCGTTCTCGTCGAGAATAACTGCCTTCGTGTAGGTGGAACCTACGTCGCATCCGCCAAAGTATTTCATAGTATTTAAATCCTTTCCTTCAATTCAAAAAAGTTTACATGCACACGTCGTCCGCAAAGTCGAGCAGGCTCTCGTCGACCGGGGTGGCGTGCATGACGGTGTCCATATAGCTGGAGACCATGTCGCGCATGGAGCGGCGCGAAACGGTGCGCGGATCCATCAGATCGTGCGGGATCCAGATCAGGTGCAGACCCAGCTCGCGGCCCTGCTCGTCGAGCAGGCCCTGGACGGTGGCCATGTTCTTGCACGCGACGTGCTGCCACATGATGACGATGTTCGCGTTCCACGCCTCGCACTGACGCCAGAGCTCGGTGACGACGTTGTGATAGCCGCCGTTGGTGTGGCGGCGCATGACCATGCGCTCGTACAGGCGGGCCATGTCACGCAGGGCCTCGGTCTCGTCGGTGGTATTGAGGTGCTTGGTGTAGTTGAGCGATTCCATCTCAACGACGACGTTGATGCCCCAGCTGTTGGCCAGCCAGTTGGAGAAGTTGGCGTAGTAGTGCGGCGGGCAGCTCCAGGTGATGGCGCGGTAGCGCATCTTGTTGCGCCAGGCCTGCTCCTTGTTCTTGTAGCCCTTGAGGAGGATCTTGTTGACCTTCTCGCAGGACTTGATGGTACGCGGGTCGAGGCCGCCGTCCATCTCATAGCACCACTTGCGGAACAGCTCGTAGGTCGGACCGATTAGCTGCGGATAAGCGGTCTTGTTGATCTCCCACTTCTGCAGCTCGTAGTCGGTCTCGGTGTTGAAGCGCTTCATAGCGGTGAAGTAAGCATCCCAGTTCCACTTCTCGCCGGTCTGCTTCTCGATGAAGCGGATGCACGCCTTGACGTCTTCCACAGCGGCGTCGAGCGTCAGCTCGTCCTCGTAGCGGACGGGGAAGCACAGGTGATGCACCGGGATTTCGGGGAAGCGGCGGGCGAAGTAGCTGGATGCCATGACGGAACCGTCACACGGCATGGAGCTGGAGATGTAGCAGCTGCCCAGATGCGGCAGGGCGTCGATGACGAGCGCGCCGCACTCGGACGTCGGAACCGGGCAGGTATCGGCCGGGAGACCGAAGGACTCGACGGCGTCGATGTACGGGATGCAGGTGAGCTGGTCGATCTCGGAGACCAGGAACACCGGCAGCAGCTGATGCGGGATGCCGTACAGGGTCGGGAAGCCGGCCATGATCTGCGCCATGGTCATCTCGTCGATCAGAACGAGCTTGCTGTTGAGTTCATCGCAGTTGCCGTTGCGCTTATCGCCCTTGGCGAGAATAACGAGGTTCTCGGCGACGTAGCGATAGATGCAGTAGGTAAGCTCGTGGCTCATGCGCAGGTTGGAACCGCGCAGACCGAGGATGTTCTTATCCATGAAGCTGTGGCAGCAGAAGTAAGACACCATCCAGCGATAGTACAGCGTCTGGTTCAGAGCCGGGATCAGGTCCTTGGAGAAGGACATGAGCAGCATACCCCACAGACGAGCCCATTCATAGAAGTCATAGACCGTGTCCTTGATGCCGCGCCACTCACGACGCACGGTGCACATGGCGCCGTCGCGATACAGGCGGCCGAGGTGACGCTCACCGTTGAGGATGAGGTCGATCTTATCCTTCATAGAGGCAGCCGCAAAGGCCTTGTACTCTTCTTTGATACGGTCACGGTCGGAAATGAGAATGTTCTTCCAGCCCTCGCCGAACTTTTTCCAGTCGGTCTCCTTGAACATGTCCCAGAAGATGCCGCCGACCAGTTTCAGGTTCTCTGCCTGAGCAGCCCAGTCCATTCTGTCTTTCGCTTTGAAGAATTTCGGATTGGGATATTTCACCTTGCCCATTACTTGGCACCCCTTTCTCTCTGGATCTTCTTGATCTCCAGGCTCTCCACGAACGCCTGAACGCGCGTGCGGAGCTGACCCGAGTAGCCGTTGTTATACACACGGTCGATACTCAGGACCGGCCAGCCGTACTCGGTGTTCATGATGTAGCTCGCCAGAGCACGCTCGAAGCCCCAGTAGTCGCAGTACTTCATCTGCTCGTAGATGATGCCGTCAGCGTTGTACTCGTGAGCCAGGCGGTTGGCCGTCTCGCGGCGCTGGTGCACCTTCTCATCGGAGATGTAACGAGCGCACTCGCTGGTCTCCATGTAGTGGCGGCAGATCTGACGCAGGACGTCTTCCTCGTCGTTGAGCTCGATGACCTCGCGGCCCGGCGTGCTGCCGAAGCAGAAACGGTCGGACACGATGAGTGCGCCGCAGCCCTCGATGAGCTTTGTCAGGCTCGGATCGTCGATCTCGCTGCCGACGATGGCCACGCGGGCGCGGTACGGATTCTTGGCGTCCGGCTTGCGCTTTTTGAGCTCGGCGAGCGTCTCGCGCAGGTAGGGCAGGATGAGCGCCTTGGGGCAGGTATAGCTCACGAGGTTGAGGATGTGGAACTCGTAGCCCGTGATGATCGGGTTGTCGAGCTTGCGCATCTCAGCAATTTCGCTGATGATCTTGCAGACCTCGTTGTGCTCGGCGACGGCCTTGCGCAGCGCCTCGTCGGACGTATCAACGCCGAAGGTCTCGGTCAGACGGTTGAGCACGTGCTCGCGCATCTGCGTGGTGTAGGAATCAATGTAGTAATCGGTCACCTTGAGCGGCATGTCGGTATGCGTGACAAAGAATTTCTCCTTGCTGTTGACCTTCAGGACCTCGAAGTGCTCCATGGAGCGGTTCATGGCCGAGCAGGCGTCCACGCCGATCATCGCATCCAGGAACTGGTAGCCACCCTCGATTGCACGCTCGACGAGCGCACGTGCGTAGTCACAGGTATAGTTGGACATGTAGTACGTCGAGATATCCAGCGAACCGGTCTTGGGTGCTCTGAGTCGCACAGAGATGCAGTTGTCTACGTTGAGGAGGACCTCCGGAATGTGATAGCAGGTGTAGCCGAGGACGATGCTGCCGTCCGCCTGCGCCTGCCGCACCAACTCGTTGTTGGCGTCTTCCAGAAGGTTTTCAAAGTAGATCAGATGCTTCAGATCTTTCAAATGTTTCCCCTTCCTTCCTGATGGTTGTTGTTTCTTGCTCTGGTATTACCAGAATTCAGCATTATCATATAGCAGTGTTTCAGAAAAAGCAATGCTATGTGTCTCGATTTTAACATTTTCGGAACTATGCCGACATTTGCGCTTGACAGTCCGTCAATATGATGATAAATTCAAAACGAAAAGAACTTGGTAATACCAAATACATTTCGGGAGTGGATACGATGGGATTCGACAAGATCGAGGCGGTCTCGCTCACAGATCAGTTCGTTCAGAAGATCGAGAGCATGATTATTTCCGGGGAATTGATGCCCGGCGACCAGCTGCCGCCGGCGCGGGAGCTGAGCGCGCGCATGGGCGTGAGCCGGCCGGTAATCTCGGCCGGGCTGATCGAGCTGGAGAAGATGGGCTTCGTGGAGATCGTGACGCGCCAGGGCGTGTACGTCAGCGATTACCGCACGACCGGTTCGCTTGACACGCTCACGGCGCTGCTGAACTATAACGGCGGCGTCATGCGCGACGATGAGGTGCGCTCCCTTATGGAAGTGCGCAGCGCGAACGAGTGCCTGTGCGTGAAGCTGGTGGTCGAGCGCGCCACGCAGGACGAGCTCGATGGGCTTGCGCCCATGCTGGACGCAATCAAGGACGCAAAAACCGACCAGGAGGGTGCCGAGGCGGCGTTTCAGTTCCATCATACGCTGAGCGTTTTGTCGCGCAATACGTTTTTGCCGCTGCTGTATAACTCCATCCATACCTACGGCCTGCATTTCTGGAGTCTGTATCGTAAGCGCTATGGCGCCAATCGGCTGTATCAGAACAAGCTCGAGCTCTACCGCGCGCTGCTCGATCGCGATGCCGAGCGGGCGCAGGCATTCACCTCCGATATGCTCGACGGCGTTGTCAACGGCACGTTCTCGCTCTATAGTCATCCCGATCAGGCGTGACGCAGCATAGAAAAAACCGCAGGGCCCGGTCGGGCCCCGCGGTTTTTGACTGCCGGTTGGGAAGAAGAGGTGAAAACCTTGTGAGCACCGGCGAGCCGTTCACGGGCGTGTAAGGGTGGCCACGCACCGGGCGCTGGTGATGGTACACAGCAGGTGACTGTCCCACTGTGGTATTACCACGCAACGCGGCATCATCGTAACCCGAATCTTTACGGATGGCAAGCGGAAAATGCGAAGTTGATAAATTATCAGCAATGTGTTTCTGCGCCATGGTCGGAAACTATGAAAAACGCAGAATTCCTGCGCAGACTTTTCTGGTAATACCAAATATCCAGACAACTTCAGATGACGTAGTCGTTCGCAGCGCGCGCCGTCTGCTGCTCGAGCAGATCCTGCAGTGTGATGCCGTCAAGATAGCTGCGGATGACCCGCTCCAGCCCCTCCCACATGGGCAAGGTGGCGCACTCTCCGCAGCGCGGGCAAGCATTCGGGTGCTGTTCGAGACAGGCGACGGGCGCGAGCCCGCCCTCGGTCAGGCGCAGGATCTCACCGACGGTATAGTCCTTTGGCGCGCGGGCCAGCCGGTAGCCGCCCTGATAGCCGCGCGTGGTGCGCAGAATGTCCGATTTGCTCAGCATGGGTACGATCTGCTCCAGATATTTTTTCGAGATCTCCTGCCGCTGCGCGATGTCTTTGAGCGCAACATAGCCGTCGCCCTGGTGTGCTGCCAGGTCGAGCATCATGCGCAGGGCATACCGTCCCTTTGTGGATATTTTCATGGGTGCTCCCCCCTTTTAATATACCACAATAATAACATATGATTACTAGGCTTTCAAGTGGTTTCTGACACACGCTGCGGAAGATGACGGCTCGCTTGACAGATGCTTGACGAACTACTATAATAAGGACATATTTCCGACCGGAACGCACCGCGCGTGTGCCGTATGGCCGGAAGTCTGTGCATTTAGCGGCAAATTGCGCTCGGAGGGGCCCATGGACAGCAGAATGAAAAAGCTCACGCAGTACGTTGTGCCGACGATCCTCGGCAACTGCGCATATTTTCTCTTTACGATCATTGACGGCATTTTTGTCGGTCAGGGCGTCGGAACGGACGCGCTCGGCGCGGTCAATCTGGTCTGGCCGTTTGTGATGGTGCTCAATGCCATCATCATGCTCACGGTCGTCGGCGGTGTGACGGTCTCGGCCGTGCGCATCGGCCGCGGGGACATTGCCGGGGCGAATCAGGCGTTCATGCATTCGCTGGCAGGCACGCTGACGGCCGCGTTCGTCATGATGCTCATCGGCACGTGCCTGACGTCCCGGATCGCAACGCTGCTCGGTGCGAACGAGACCTACCATCAGCTCGTGTGCGACTATCTGTTCTGGTACTCGCTCTTTGCCGTGCCGTCGGGACTGATGACGTTTCTAAATAACTACTGCCGCAACGACGGCTCACCCGTGCTCGTGAGCGTGGGCTCGACGATCGCGACGGTGATCAATATTTTTCTCGACTGGCTGTTTGTGTTCCCGCTGCAAAAGGGACTTATGGGTGCGGCCGTCGCGACCGGCATCTCGCAGACGTGCGGCATGCTGATCGTATCGTCGCACTTCATTATGCACCGCGGCCGGCTGCGGGTGAGCCGGTTTCATTTTTCAGGCCCGCTTGCGCGCAAGCTGCTCCTGCGCGGCACGCCGGAGGCCATTGCACAGTTTGCCGTCCCGGTGGCGACGCTGTGCACGAACTACGTCCTGCTTGCCCGCCTCGGCGACATGGCCGTGAACGCCTACTCGATCATCTGCTATGTGGCGTCGTTCTCCGCGGCGATCTTCATCGGCGTCTCGAGCGGTCTGCAGCCGCTGCTCGGCCAGAGCTACGGCGCGAAGGATGCGCGAGACCTCAAGTGGTATTTTCGCGCGGGCGTGCTCATTGACCTGGTCGGCAGTGCGCTCATCAATGTGGTGCTGCTGTTTGTCGGCGGGCCGATCTGCAAAATGTTCGGCGCCGATGCGCAGACGCTTGCCTGCACGGTGCAGTACATGCCGCGCTATGCCTGGGGCTTTATCATCATGAGCGTGAATACGCTCATATCGGCCTATCTCTATTCGACCAAGCGCACGAAGCAGGCAGTGATTTTGAATGTTTGCCGTAGCTTCCTGCTCGACAGTGCGGTCATTTTTGCCGTGCCGGCCATCTTCGGCGGCAGCGCCGTCTGGCTGACGATGGGTATCTATGAGGGGCTGGCGCTGGTGCTCGGCATCGTGCTCCTGCGCGCATCGGAGCGCAACGGCATTGTGTTCCGCTGAAACTGCATAGCAAAAGGCCGTCGGTCGGAAAACCGGCGGCCTTTTGCTGTCTCGATTTATTTGCCCACGCAAAAGCGCGCGAAGATGCGGTTCGTAATGTCCTCGCGGATGGAGGCACCCGTCAGCTCACCGATGGCGGCCATGGCTTCCTCGGCCTCCGTGAGCACAGCGTCGGGCGTCACGCCCAGCAGCATCGCCTCGCGCGCGGCGCGCAGTGATTCCAGCGCGCGGCCGATGGCCTCGGCGTGGCGGGCGTTCGTTAGGATCTCGCCGGCCGGTGCGTCCGGGGCGGGGAAGTGCTCCGCCACCGCCTGCTCGAGCGCTTCGAGCCCCATGCGTTCTTTTGCCGAGAGCACGCATACGGTATCGAACGATGCTGCCAGCGCGTCCGGATGCACGGCGGCGGGCAAGTCGGCTTTGTTGAGCACTGCGATGCGCACGGAGGCTCTCTGCGCGGCGGCGATGACCTGTCGGTCATCATCACCCAGCGGGCGCGCCGCGTCAAACACCGCAATGGCAAGCGCTGCGTCCGCCGCCGCGTCCAGCGCCCGGTGTACGCCGATGGCCTCCACGGGATCGGATGTTCCGCGCAGCCCGGCGGTGTCGGTCAGGCGCAGAAGTACGCCGCCGAGCGTAACGCGCGCGTCAATCGTGTCGCGGGTCGTGCCGGGTACGTCCGTCACGATGGCGCGCTCATAGCCGAGCAGGGCGTTGAGCAGGGAGGATTTGCCCGCGTTCGGGCGGCCAAGGATCACGGCCGGCACGCCGCCGTGGAGCACATTCGCCCGGGAAAACGTGTCCAGCAGGCGCTGGAGCTGGTCGATGCAGCCGGTCAGCGTGGCCTCGTAGGCGCTGAGCTGAAAGTCCGGGATGTCCTCATCCGGGTAGTCGATCACGGCGTGATAGTGGCTGGCGATGTCCTGCAGTGTATCGTATACGCTCTGCGCGCGCCGCAGCACCGCGCCGCCGAGCTGCCCGGCGGCATTTTTCGCGTCCAGCGCGGTCTCGGCGTGGATGAGATCGATGACAGCCTCCGCCTGTGTGAGATCCATGCGGCCGTTGAGGAAGGCACGCTTCGTGAATTCGCCCGCCAGCGCCTGCCGTGCCCCGGCGGCGAACAGCGCCTGCAGTCCGGCGCGCAGCACGGCCGGGGAGCCGTGGCACTGCAGCTCGGCCGTGTCCTCGCCGGTGTAGCTGTGCGGCCCGCGGCTGACGGTGCACAGGCAGAGGTCGAGCGTCTGGCCGTCCGTGTCGCAGAAGGTGCCGTAGACGAGCTTGCGGTCCGGCGCCTCTGACATGGGGCGGCCGTTTGCCGGGCGGAACACGCGGTCGATGACGGCGAGCGTCCCGTCGCCGGACAGGCGCAGGATGCCAATCGCGGACAGAACGTTGCCGGTCGCTACGGCGGCGATCGTATCAGACATGAGAAAAACTCCTTTGTGCAGATCGGCGGAGCCGGAGGCTCCGCCGATCTTGTCTTTTTCAAAAGTTACGTTTCCGCGTGCAGGAATGCCTCCCGCAGCTGCGTGAAAACGGTGGCGGCCTGTGCGCGCGTGGCAAGGCCAAGCGGGTTGAAGTAGGCCCGGTCGTCGCCGGAGATGATGCCGGTCATGCGCATGAGTTCCACTCCGTCAAGCGCCCAGCCGGAGACCGCGTCCATGTCCTTGAACATAACAGGATCAGCGATCGTTGGGAGCGTTTTTCCGGTGCTCTGCACATAGCGGGCGATGATGGAAGCCATCTGTTCGCGTGTGATCGGCGCGTCCGGATCGAAGCGCCCGTTTCCGGTGCCGCTGACGATGTCCTTCTGCGCGGCCCACGCGACAAACGGCGCATACCAGCTCCCGGGCACAACATCGGAGAAAGAGACGGCGGGATAGTCCGCCTCGTCGATCTGCGCGAGCTGGCCCAGCACCGTCACGAACATGGCGCGCGTTAGCACATCGTCGGGCGCGAAGCACCGGTCGCCGACGCCGCTCATGAGTCCGTTGACGGCGGCATATTCCACGTAGTCGGCATACCATGCATCCGCAGGCACATCCACAAAGCGGGTGACGGAAGCGCCCGCCGACAAAAGCAGCGAAACGGTCTGCGTGCAGGTGATCGTGGCCTGCAGATCCTCACAGGCAATATAGCGATGTGCCGTGTGCAGCATGCCGGAGACGGCCTCCGCGCCGTCAGTCACGTCAACGAGCGTGCCGGCCGCAATGGTCACGCCGGCGTCCCCGCTCAATACGGTGAAGCAGTCGCCGGTCTTGAGCGCAACGGTGCTGCCGGCATAGATTGTGCAGATGCGGCTCCTGGCGGCAGCGCTGTGCAGCGCGTTATCATGTGTCTGCAGGGCTTTGTCCAGCGCGGCCTGCGCGGTGGAGCGCGCCGTGGCCTCGGCATGACTCAGTACGGCAGACGACCAGCTGTCGACATAGCTGCGCGACAGCAGCGGATCCTGCCGGCTGCCGGCATCGGCCGCCAGAGCGGGCATCGGACTGCCGAGCAGCACCAGTGTCAGCAGAAACGAGATCAGTCGCTTGATTTTCAAGGGGCGGACCTCCTTTGCGGCGTGTCAGGCCTTCTTGGCCTTTGCAGCGCGGGCCTCAGCCTCGTCCTGGCTTTCGGCGATGTAATAGCCGAGGGCCAGCAGACTGTCCGAGAAGTGGATGTTTTCGATGATCGGATCGGCGTCCTTGACCTGCAGCTCGGTATTCGTGAAGTTCCAGATGGCCTTCACACCGACGGAGCAGATCTCATTGGCGACGTCGTTGGCCATGGCCTTCGGCACGCAGAGAACGGCGACATCCGGCTGGATGTCGGCAAGAATGTCGTCGAGCGTGGAGAAGTCGTGCACCACGATACCGTGCATTTCCTTGCCGATGAGGTCGGGGTTAATGTCGAATGCGGCCTTGAGCGTGAAGCCGTACTGCTCGAAGCAGAAGTTCTCCACCAGCGCACGGCCGATGTTGCCGACGCCGACCAGAACGGCCGAGTAGTTGCGGTTCATGCCCAGGATCTTGGCGACCTCGCCACGCAGTGCCACGACGTTGTAGCCGTAACCCTGCTGGCCGAACTCACCAAAACAGCTGAAATCCTGACGGATCTGCGAGGGGGTCAGACCCATCTGACGGCCCAGCTCGCCGGAAGAGATACGCTCGATCCCGGCAGCGTTCAGATCATCAAGCTTCCGGAGATAGCGGGGCATTCTTCTGATGACATTGTTTGATACTTTGATACGTTTCACGAGTCATTATCCTCCTGATGGTAAGAGACACCACATTGTTAAGAAATACATCTGCTTGTTACGAAAATGGCAAGGCACAAACAAACAGTATAAATTATATCACACGTTTTCGCATATTTCAAGTAAATGGTTGCCAGGGATGTTCAAAAATTGAGGTTTTTTGGTGCTGTTTTATAGCAAATCATTGAAAAATGGCGTGAAAAAGCCCGACAGGCGTTCGCCTGTCGGGCCAAAAGCTCCAATGTGTTCAGTTTGCCGGCAGACCTGTCAGCCGGCAAAACTCGGCAGCGGCGCCGGGCACGCGGTAGGACTGCGCATCCGCACTGCTGGAGAAGATCACGTCTTTTCCGTCGCGCCAGACGGTCACGCGCGTGGTCGTGCCGTCGGCGTTGGTCTCTTCCAGCACGCACAGCGGCGTCTGCCCGGCGTCGACCGGTTGCGCTGGGTGCGTGCGCACCAGAAGCGCGGACAACTCTTCGATGGTCTTCCGGTCGGAGATGTGCAGCACTGTACTGTCGGCGCTGTCTTCCGCCGGAACGGAGAAGAGCAGACTGCTAACGCTGTCGTCAAGCACCGATTCGCTTTCCGCGGCGGGGAGGGCATCCTGCTTTTGGTTTCCCTTTGCCTCGTCATTGATGGACGGAGAGGCGGTCACGGTCGGTATCCGGCTGCTGTCGAGCGCGGTGCCGGCGCTGCTTGACGGGTTTCTGCGCGGTGTGAACCAGAGCGTTGCGCCGAGGATGAGCGCGAGACACGCCGCCATCACCGAGATTGGCAGCAGGGGAGATGTGCGGCCGGAGACCGGGTGCTTTCGTGCGGCCGGTTTGGCCGGCGCTTTCCGGATGGATGCGGGCTGCGTATGCCGCACCGGACGTGTCGGGGTGGCGGTGCGCGGCGCCATCGGTACAGGCTCCCGGCGCACCTGCTGCATGATGCGTGCGGCCAGGTCGGCGGGAGGCTCGGCGGCCGCGTCCCGCACGGCAGTCTGCAGGGACAGAAAGTCGTCATAAACATGCCGGCAGTCAGGGCAGGTGCGCAGATGTGCGCGCAGTGTCTGCACCTGCTCGGCCGGCAGCTCGCCGTCGAGCATCTGACTGATCTGTTGCTGGTAACGCATGCAGCTGCTCATTCGTCTGCACCTCCCTTCGTCTGCTTTGACGCATATTGGTCGGGAAGGTTCCCGTCGGCGAGCAGAAAATCACAAAGCTTTCTCCGCGCGCGGAACAGGCGCGATTTTACTGTGCCGGCCTCGAGATGCAGCACCTTGCCGATCTCGGCATAGGACAGGCCGTTGAGCTCGCGCAGGATGAGGATCTTGCGCGCATCGTCCGGCAGGCTGTCGAGCCCGCGCGCGACGGCGCGGCGCATCTCGCTGCGCGTCAGCTGCTGCTCGGGACTCGTACGCTCGTCGGCGGGGAGGTCGAACTGCGGCTGCTCGTCGTCGTCCTCGGATGCAGTGAGCGACACGGTCGGGTGCCGCCGGCGGCTGCGCAGAAAGTCGATGCACACATTCGTCGTCAGCCGGTAGAGCCAGACGGAAAACTTGCTCTCGCCGCGGAAAGTGCCCAGCGCCCGGTAGGCGCGCAGGAACACCTCCTGCGTCATGTCGGCGGCATCCTCCTCGCTGCCGACGGTGCGCAGGGCGAGGTTATACACTTGTTTCTGGTAGGCGACGACCAGCGCCTCGAAGGCGTTGGCGTCTCCGGCGCACACCTGAGCGATGATGCGCCGTTCCTCGTCCCGGTCCATGGTTTCCTTGCCTTTCTGCGGTCAGTCCCGCAAGTCACGCTGGACGGCGCGCGTGATGCGCCGCAGGTCGTCGAGTGTCTCCACATGCACGACCTCCTGCTTGTAGACATTGGCGTGTGGTACGCCGCGCAGATACCAACAAAACTGGCTGCGCGCCTCGAGACATGCCAGCCGCTCGCCCTTGATCTCGACGGCAAATTCGATCTGATGCAGCGCCGCCTCGATCCGTTCGTGCAGCGGCGGCAGGGGCGGTTCCGGCTCGCCCGCGATGGCGGCATTGCCGCGCGCGAACAGCCACGGATCGCCGAAGCTGCCGCGGCCGATCATGGCGAGATCGGCGCCGGTATAGCGCAGGATGTGCGCTGCGTCCGCGCCGGAAAAAATGTCGCCGTTGGCGATGACGGGGATGGTCACGGCGCGCTTGACGTCGCGGATGATGTCCCAATCGGCGCGGCCGGCATACATCTGCACGCGCGTGCGCCCGTGCACGGCGATGGCTGCTGCACCCGCCTGCTGGCACATCTGCGCGAAGGCCACGGCGTTGACGTTTCCACCGTCCCAGCCCTTGCGGAATTTTACGGTCACGGGCACGTCCACGGCCTTGACGACCGCTTCAATGACGCGTCCGGCGAGCTCGGGATCGCGCATGAGCGCCGAACCGTCGCCGCTGCGGATGACCTTGCCCACCGGGCAGCCCATGTTGATGTCCAGAATGTCCGCGCCGGAGTATGCCAGCGCCATGGGCGCGGCCTCGGCCATGACTTCCGGCTCGTGACCGAAGATCTGCACGGCGGCCGGATGTTCGTCCGGCGGTGACCAGAGCAGCTGCTTCGTTTTTTCATCATGATAGACCAGCGCCTTGGCGCTCACCATTTCCGTGCAGGTGAGGGCAGCACCCTGTGCGCGGCACAGCGCGCGAAATGGCGCGTCGGTCACGCCCGCCATGGGCGCGAGCGTGAGCGGGCCGCGGATCTCGACGTTACCGATCTTCACCATGTGATCTCGAGCTCCACGGGGCAGTGGTCGCTGCCGTAAATGTCGGAAAGGATGCTGGCTGTCTCGATCTTTTCTGCCGCGCGGTCCGAGCACAGAAAGTAGTCGATGCGCCAGCCGGCGTTGTTCTCCCGCGCGTGGAAGCGGTAGCTCCACCACGAGTAGGCGTCCGTCTCGTCCGGGTGCAGGGCACGGAACGTGTCCGTGAAGCCGGCATGCAGCAGCTCCTGAAATTTCGCGCGCTCCTCGGGGCTGAAGCCGGGGTTGCCGACGTTGCGCTTCGGGTTTTTCAGATCGATCTCCGTTGCGGCGACGTTCATGTCCCCGCAGATGACGACTGGCTTGTGCCGGTCGAGCGAGCAGACGAACTCGCGGAACGCATCGTCCCAGTGCATCCGGTATTCCAGACGGCGCAGGCCGTCCTGGGCGTTCGGCGTGTAGACGCACACGAGGTAGAACTCCGGGTATTCGGCCGTGATCACGCGGCCCTCGAGATCGTGCTGCGGCAGACCGAGGTTATACTGCACGTCGAGCGGCTCGGCCTTCGTAAAGACGGCGGTGCCGGAGTAGCCCTTTTTCTCGGCGCTGCACCAGTACTGGTGGTAGCCCGGCAGGTCAAGCGTGATCTGCCCGGGCTGGAGCTTTGTCTCCTGCAGGCAGAAAATGTCCGCATCCAGCGCGCGGAACGTGTCCGCAAAGCCTTTGGTCACACAGGCGCGCAGCCCGTTGACGTTCCAGGATACAAGTCGCATTTCGTGTCCTCCGTTTTCACCGCCACGCAGCGGTTGATCGTGATGCCCTGATCGTAGAATTTCGCCTCATAGTCGGTCATGACGCCGACGGGGCCGTTGACGTGCAGGTCGTGCGTGACCTCGCGCAGCTCCCACCCCTCCTGCTCAAACTGCTCGAGTGAGAAAGCGAACAGCGGGTCGTTGTCGGTCTTGAACCAGATCTCGCCGTCGAGCGGCAGCACGTTTGCGTACAGCGCCAGAAAGCCGGCATAGGTCAGGCGGCGCTTGTGCTGGCGGGATTTTTTCCACGGGTCTGGGAAGTTGATGTAGATGCGTGAAACCTCGCCGGGGGCGAATATGTCGAGCAGGTTTATAGCGTCCCGGTCGAGAAAGCGCACGTTTTCGAGCCCGCGCTCGGTCACACGCTCCATGCCGACGACCATGGCGTCCGGCACTTTTTCGATTGCGGCGAGGAAGATGTCCGGGCTTTGCGCTGCGGTGTCTGCCGTGAAGCGACCCTTGCCGCAGCCGAGCTCCAGATGCAGCGCCTGATGGCCAGGGAAGTGCTCCAGCCAGTGACCGCGCAGCGCTTCGGGGTTGGTGATCAATGTAGCCGCGCAGCGCTCCATGCGCGGGACGAGGTTGGGCTTTTTTCGCATTCTCATAAGTGGATACTCCTGTCATAACGGATCATGATTTTGCGTTTAGAGCATACCACACACGCCCCAAAACTGCAACGTAGAAAACCATTGCGCATTTCTAAAGAATGTGTTAAACTTTATTTTACGCGAATTGTGAAATTTCATATCCGGGTGTAGCGCAGTTGGTAGCGCGGGTGGTTTGGGACCATCAGGCCGCAGGTTCGAACCCTGTCACTCGGACCATAAGTCCACCGTAATTTCGATAGAATTACGGTGGCGTTTTTCTATGCCCGAAAACCGCTTGATACAAGGCTTTTCAGGCATTTCAACACATAAATCGATCCCGCTGCGGAGAAATTCCGCAGCGGGATTTTCATTTTATGTAGGCTTTTTTTGTCACAAGTGTAGCAGTAATCGTTAGATTTACGTATATTCGTTGAATTCGTGTTGCCTCTTTCTGGATGAGTAATTCATTTCAGTCTTGAAATATGGAATTAATTTCTTTATAATGGAAATGCGTGGATAACGCAGACGAAACATATCATTAGAACGAAATGCGCTGATGATTTTTGGTGAAGAAAGCAAATGGGCTTCTAATGTACTCCATTTTACGGACTGAGCCGAAGTTGTATTTTCGTGGAGTTTGCCACTCCACGTGTAACGCAAAACATAGTTATTCTTCTGTATTATAGCACATTACATATTCAAATGCAATTGAATCGACAAAGAAATGGAAGAAAAAAAGTATGTTTTTGTCAACTTGCGTTAATTTTTCGCAGAGAATTCCGTTGACTTAAAGTTCAGCGCAGTCATCCCAGCAGTCTGGATGAAATTAAAATAAGATCCACACCCAACATAATCACTGCACAAGGAGGAATTACAAAATGGCAAAGGGTGAGAATATCTTCAGACGGCGGGACGGTCGCTGGGAGGCTCGGTATATCAAGGGTCGTGAGCTATCCGGAAAAATCAAGTATGGATACTGTTATGGGAAAACATATCGGGAAGCCAAAGAGAAAGCCGCAAAGCGCAAAGCAGCTTTGGCAAATGGAGCTCCCTTACCGACAGCCAGAACGCAAAAACCGTTCTCCAGTTATTGCCTGGGATGGCTACATACAAAGAAATGCACGGTGAAAGAATCGACGTATATTAAATATAGCACCGTAGTCAATAAGCACATCATGCCAAAGCTGGGCGAGTGCTGCCCGTTGGGATTTACCACAGAGCTGATGGATGACTTTATCAAAGAGTTACAGTTTGAAGATGAGCTGGCGCCGAAGACGGTGCATGATATTCTAGTCGTGCTGCATGGCATTTTGAAGTTCGCTTCCTCGAAGTTTGCAGGCTCATTTCCCGCGGTGGAGATCAATTATCCGAAGATTGGCAAGAAGGAGATGCGCGTTTTGTCCAGAGAAGAGCAGGCGCGCCTCGTTGCCTATCTACATGAGGATCTGGATTCGTGCCGATTTGGTATCTTGCTGGCGCTATGTACAGGCATACGAATTGGTGAACTCTGTGCACTGCAGTGGGAAAGTGTTTCTACAAACGATAAAGCTATCCGAATTGCAAAGACCCTGCAAAGGCTGCATGATACCAGCGTATCGCAAGGTGCTCGAACAAGGATTGTGATTGGTCCGCCCAAAAGCGATACCTCCGTGCGAACGATCCCTATGACGGAATACGCAACCGGGCTTTGCAGGCGCATGAAACCGCAAAGTTCAGCTGCGTATGTTCTGACCGGAACGGAAGCGTTCATGGAGCCGCGGACATTGCAGTATCGATTGGAAAAGTACACGCAGGCATGCGGCCTGGAGGGCGTGCATTTTCATACGCTGCGCCACACATTTGCGACGCGAGCTGTTGAGGTCGGATTTGAAGTTAAATCATTGTCAGAAATATTAGGACATGCCTCTGTGACGATCACGTTGGACCGGTATGTGCACGCTTCGCTGGAACTGAAACGGGATAATATGCAGAAATTGAAGGTAGTGGGTCTATGATCTACGCAGTCAAAACTAGTGTAAGTGAATATCATAAAAATGGGAAAAGCCTTGCATAGCAAGGCTTTTTCTTCGCTTTTGTAGTGGAGTGGCAAACTCCACGAAAACTCCGCTGATGCGGCTTCCGGCTGAAATGCTGGGGTTTTGCGGAGAGGGAGAGATAGATATTAAATAGGGAGGTGGGATATGTGGCGACGACAGCGACCAGCTGTTTGGCAGAGGAGAGCTCTGCCGATGTGATCATTCAAATAGCAAAACCTGTATTGGAACAAAAGAAGCTGTACCTGATAACGAAGCGTGCTTTTGACATAGTATGTTCTTCCTTGGGACTACTGATTCTGGCAATTCCAATGCTGATCATTGCATTGCTCGTTACGTTGGACTCGCCGGGTTCCCCAATTTTTAAGCAGGAGCGGCTCGGCCTCCACGGGAAGCCGTTTATGATCTATAAATTCAGGTCAATGCGACTTGATGCGGAGGTGAACGGCCCGCAGTGGGCAGATGAACAGGATCCAAGATGCACACACTTCGGCCAAATTCTCAGACGCACCCGGCTGGACGAGCTTCCTCAGTTCTATAACATCCTGCGCGGCGACATGAGTTTTGTCGGCCCGCGGCCGGAGCGTGCTTATTTCTACGGAGAATTTGAAAAATGCATTCCCGGTTTCTCCAACCGGTTAATAGTTGTTCCTGGCCTGACTGGATATGCTCAGGTGAATGGCGGATATTCTCTGAAGCCGGAAGAAAAAATTATCTACGATATGGAGTATATAGAGCACCGGTCTGTGCTTATGGATGTCAAGTGCATTATAAAAACGGTGTCATTGATTTTTACACACGAAGGAGCGCGTTGATGGAAACACTACAGAACGCCCCTGCTCGTCACGGGCAGGCAGCGACAAAGCATCCATTAGTTTCTGTTGTGATGCCGGCGTATAACGCAGAAAAATACATAGGCGAAGCGATACGCTCGGTACAATCTCAGACATATGCCAACTGGATCCTGTTAGTTATTGACGATTGCTCCACGGATCATACCGCAGACGTTGTCCGAGCCTTTGTAAACACAGATGACAGAATTCGGCTTTTTCAGAACACACACAATTTGGGCGCGGCTAAAACCAGAAATCGTGGTTTTGAATTGGCCAAAGGTGAATGGGTCGCGCTGTTAGATAGCGATGATGTATGGCATAGCGACAAGCTTGAGAGACAGCTTGCGGCGGCGCTGAATTCTGGTTCGGAAATTATTTATTGCTCGTACTCGCTAATAAGTCATGATGGACAAAAAATATCCGACTATATCGTGCCGGAACAGACTTCCTATGATGACATGCTGAGAGAAAGCGCCTTTAGCTGCTCTACGATTCTTTTAGCAAAAAGCGTAGTCGATAACAACCGCTTTTTCTCCGACTATTATCATGAGGATCTAGTGTATTGGCTTCAATTGCTCAAAAAAGGATATTCCGCGTCGGCGTGTTGTGAGCCATTGGCAGATTATCGGATCGTGGAAGGATCAAGGTCACACAGCAAGGTCCAATCGGCAAAAAACAGATGGGAGGTCTACCGTAAGGTTGAAAAACTATCTTTGATAAAGTCACTCTCCGTGTTTCTATCCTATACGGTGCGAGGTCTCAGTAAGTATAAGAGGTGTTGATATGGATGTGCTGTTCCTTTGCGGTGTTTTTGCAAAAGAGAATGAAGTCGAAGTGATTGCTCAGGCAAAGAAAAGTGTAGAATTCTCAGCAAATCAAATGCAGCTGAAGCTGATTCGCGGCTTGAAAGAGGCAGCAAACACCCAAGTAATCTCCGCACCTTTTATCGGATATTATCCGAATCAGAGCCGCAGTTTGTATTTTTCTGGATTCGCTGTCCCACAGTATTTATGCAAGTATGTCCTGTTTAACAATATTTGGGGCATTCGCAATCTGTCCAGGGCACGCGCTTTGAAAAAGGCAGTTCGTGGATTCGCCCTCGATGGAAACGGAGAAAAGCTAATTGTTGTATACAGCGCTCACGATCCGTTTTTAGCGGCAGCAGCCTACGCAAAAAAACTGAACCCGAAAATAAGAATCTGCCTTATTGCTCCCGATCTTCCGCAATATATGAATCTCGAAGCCAAAAGAGGTTTTCTCTATGACTTCTTTAAGCAATTCGATATCAAATCAATCCAGAAACATATTAAGTCAGTTGATACATCTGTTGTACTGACAGAAGCTATGGCAAAAGCGTTGCGGTTGACGGACCGGCCATATGCTGTTGCCGAGGGAATCGTGGATTCGATTCCAAAGGGCCCTGTCCACACTGCTTACGGAGAAACAGTCAATATTGTATATGCCGGTAAATTGTATTTCAGATTCGGTATCTGCTCTTTGGTAGAAGCGTTTTCCTTGCTGAAAGACAACAATTATCGTTTGATTTTATGTGGGAACGGTGATGCGGCGGAATATCTGCAAAAGTGTGCCATAGAAGATCCGAGAATCATTCTTCCGGGGCAAGTATCGCCTGAAAAGGTGAAGGAATACATTTCTTCCGCCGCAGTGCTTGTGAATCCTCGACCGAACAACGAGGAATATACGAAATACTCTTTCCCTTCCAAGGATATAGAGTATCTTTTGAGCGGAAAACCAACGGTTGCCTTTCTCCTGGATGGCATGCCGAAGTGCTATCAGGATTTTTTGTATGCCGTTGACCAAAACAAAAATATCCCTTATGCCATTTGTGCTGCCTTAAAGGCGGCTATTTCCACGCCAAAGGAAGAAACAGAAAAAAGGCATACGCAATTTCTGCAATATGCCGCAGAAAACCTCTTGGCATCTGCCATAGCAGAGAAAATAATCAGAATGAACTTTAACGAGGATGCTTGACATGCGAAGGGCCCGAGTTGTTCAGCAGTATGTGATGACTGCCAGCGATGGCGGATTGAAAACAGAATATGAAGCACTGAGCAGCCGGAAAGCGCTGTCGGATCACTATGAGTTTGTTCCGGTGGTGCTGGACAACTGCCACTGTGGGATCAGCCTTTCGGATATCCGTTTTTACCGCAACGCCATTCGCGAAGCGGATCCGGATATCGTCCACATCCGGGGCGCAGGAATGGAAAGCCTAAATGCTGTTCTCGGCGCAAAACTTTCCGGTCGCGGGAAGGTCCTTGTGACCGTTCATGGTATGTTCAGCGATTTGGTGTACTACTCGCCGATAAAGCGCTGGATATGCAGACATGTGGTGGAGCCCATAATCTTTGGCTTATCGGATGGCGTTTCCTGCGTCTATGAGCGGGCGTCACAGCGTGATGTATTTCGACGATACAAGAAGAAAATGCTTCCGTTTGTGTATAACCGCATGCCCCAATACCCTGATTGCAGTGCAGAAGAAAAGCGCGCGTTGCGCACGGAATTGAACCTTCCGGGTAATGCAAGAATCGGCATCTATGTCGGCAGGGTCACGAAGGAAAAGGGACTGGCTTACTTGGTCGATGCGTTGAAGCAGCTGGATACGAGTTGGCCGCCGGAGCTTTGCCTATTGGTCGTGGGGGATGGCGATTATCTGCGGGAGATGCAGGCTGAATGTTCCGCGCTGCGGCACGCGCAGCAAGTGATTTTCACCGGTCAACAAGAACAGGTTCAAAAATATCTGAATGCTTCCGATTTCTTTTTTTCCCCTTCTTTGCATGAAAATCTCTCCATTTCTATTTTGGAAGCATGCGCAGCAAAGCTGCCGTGCCTTGTGTCGGATGTAGGCGGAAACGGCGAGATCATCGAAAACGGAAAGAATGGGTTAATGATTGCGCCGTTTTCAGTAGATGCGCTCGCTTCCGGACTTCGAAAGATGGGCGATGATAAATATCGTGCCGAAATAAAGCAAAGTGCAAAACAAGTAGATTACAGCAAATTTTCCGATGAACAGGTAGATCAACATATCAAACAGGTATATGACCGGCTGTTACAACGGTGATAGGAGTTCCCCAAATGATTAGTATTGTTGTACCGGCTTATAATGCCGCAGGTGTGATCGGAAAATGTATAGACTCGGTTTTGCTGCAGACCTATTCAGATTTCGAATTGCTGATCATTGACGATGGCTCCAGAGATGAAACGGCAGAAATCGTGGCAGCAAAAGCTGCTCAAGATGCTCGTATCCATCTAATTCGTCAGGAAAATGCCGGGGTCAGTTCTGCACGGAATACAGGAATAGCAGCCGCTTCAGGGGAACTGCTTTGCTTTATTGATAGTGATGATACGGTATCGGCAAATTATCTGGAGACATTGCACACGCTGTACAGTCCCGGAGTGCTCCCTGTGATCGATGTCGTTCGCAGTGACCGCAACGGTTCCGCGCTAAATCCTATGCCTGAAACCTTTACATTGGATGGTAACTGGGTCGATTCATATTTTTGCGGGCAGCTTAGATATGGAATTGCTTTTTCCGTCTGGAACAAGCTCTTTTCTCTGCAGACGCTTCGCAGAGAGCATATCGTGTTCCTGCCGGAGCTGTCTATCGGCGAAGATATGCTGTTTGTTTTTCAGTATCTGCATTATTGCCGGTCGATTTGCTTCAGTAAGGATGCCAGTTACCATTATACCATTGCACAGGGATCAGCCATGTTCTCCTCAAGGGATTACACGCAGCCATACGAAAAGACCTTCAAGGTCATGTCTGAAAAAGGGCGTTTTCCCTTTCCAATTGCCGACAGGACATTATCCCGATGGGCGTTCGACGCGAGCATTATCATTATTGCCAATCCGTTTATCATCGATAGAAACTATGCGGAATTCAAAAAGTGGTGGCGTGAATTTCGTCAGACGGCGTTATACCGTGCTGCCGTTGCTTCGGAAAAGCCATCCGGTTATAAACGAAGAGTTTTGCATTTTGCCTTGCACTCTGAGAACACGATTGCAATATATGTGCTTTTCAGATTGCTGAGATTCGGAAAGAAGAAGTAGAAACGAGGTGAACCCCATTGACTGAACTGCAAGAAATCGAGTTCGGACTTTTGCAACAGTTCTTATCTGTATGTGAACAGTTGAATCTAACCTACTATCTCGTCTGCGGCAGCGCACTCGGTGCAGTGAAGTATGGCGGTTTCATTCCGTGGGATGATGACATTGATGTTGCACTTCCGAGAAAGGACTACGAAATTTTCTGTAGGGAAGCTCCCAGGATATTGCCGGAATGGTGCTTCTTACAGAACTATCATTCAGAACCACAATACTATCTCCTCGGAAGCAAACTGCGCGACAGCAGAACAACCTACATAGAGATGATGACGGATCACCTGAAAATCAACCAGGGGGTGTTCATTGATATATTCCCGTTGGATGGACAATGGCGCACTGAGCGCGAACACCAAATGTTCCGAAAAAAACGGGCGATCTTTGAGGCGGCGCGGCGTGTCAGACTGAATTATAACCGTTTGTCACCGCAAAACATCGGTATGGTACGGACGAATTGGTACTGGCTGCTCTTCCGCCTTTTTGGGTATAAGCACGATACCGCTGCGGAAACGGCGGCGTTTGATAACTATATTTCCTCGTTTTCTACTGATGACAGTAATATCTGGTGCAATCATGCCAATTCAACTTCTCCATTGGAATACGCGCCAAAAGAGCAATATGGCAACGGGGTTTGGATGAAGTTTGAGGGGATTTCGGTTCGCGTTCCGGCTCAGTATGATGCCTATCTTACGCAGAAATACGGAGACTGGCGAGGCGGAATACCGCCGGACGAGCAGTATGGTCATCATCACTATGTGAGATGTGATTTGCACCGACCATTCACGGAATACATCGACACTGGAGAGAAAGAGGTGAAGAAATCGTGATATACCGAGTCATTCGTAAATTAAAGGCCGTTTTATACCACGCAATTGTTGAGCCGGATATCAAGCACTCATTTGCTGAGTGCGGCAAAGATTCGCACATTGAATCGGGCGGCGATTTCTTCCCTCTATCGAACATTCATATTGGAAACCATGCCTCTATTGGAGTGAATGCACGTTTCTGGACAACACGGGCGCAAATCTACATAGAGGATTATGCCTTGTTTGGCCCCGGTGTCACGATCATTACAGGGGACCACCGTAAGGACGTCATCGGTAAGCACATCATCGAACTGACAGATGCGGATAAGACCGCAGAAGATGATCAGGATGTAGTGATTGGAAAAGGGGCGTGGATCGGAGCAGGAGCAATTATATTAAAAGGTGTGCACATCGGTGCAGATGCCATTGTGGCGGCAGGCAGTGTTGTAACAAAGGATGTTGCGCCA